>Ga0315277_10004339_pt1 | contig 19024 bp, 18 predicted proteins | sample YL17G05_15_MG_FD_203695 | JGI IMG/M metagenome (GOLD analysis project Ga0315277, IMG submission 203695) | Sediment microbial communities from Yellowstone Lake, YNP, Wyoming, USA - YL17G05_15 | ecosystem: Environmental > Aquatic > Freshwater > Lake > Sediment | place: USA: Wyoming | collected...
GATAGGATTCAGGGACTAGATGATTGGAATGACCAGAATTCAGGTCTGAGTCTGCCAACTTGAATCCTGGAATCCTCGACCCTTTCCCCTTTCCCCTGCTACCTGAGTAGAATCGGATTCAGGGTGACGGCTTTCTCTATCGCCTTGACCGCCAGTTTTGGCTTGCCGAGGTCACGATAGACGATTCCCATATTGTGCCAGGCACCGGCGTGTTTCGGATTTGCCCTGACCGCAGCCTGGTACGCCGCAAGCGCCGCCGGCAGGTCCTTCTTGGCGTAGTACGCTTGGCCCAGGTTGTAGTGAGCGCCGGCAAAGTCCGGAGCGTACTTGGCCGCCAGACGGTACGCCTCGATCGCCCGCTCATACTCGGCCTGCTGTTGCTCGACGGTCGCGAGCGTCGGCGCCCGCTCGAAGTACAGGTTCCCGAGGTTGTACCACGCTTCGGCGTAGTCGTCGTTCCTGACCCGGGTTGCCTCGTTGTACGCGCCGACGGCCAGCTCAAGCTCGCCGTTACGCTGTAGCGCCAGCCCCAGGTTGTTATAGGCTTCGGCGTAGCCAACCCGGCAGCGGATAGCCTGCTTGTAACGCTCGATCGCCTCGGGCCAGCGGTTCATCAGGCTATACGCGTTGCCCTGAACCAGGTAGGCGTCGGCGAGACCCGGGTCGATGACGAGCGCGCGGTAACACGCGTCAATCGCTTCGGCGGGCCGCTGCTCGCCTAGCCTGCACTGACCGAGTATCTGGAGGGCCTCCGCGGATTCGGGATTCAAGCTCAGCACCCACTGTGCGACCCGCGCGCCGTGGGCATACGAACTGGTGTTGGCGTAGCCACGCGCCAGTCGCGTATAGCCTAGTACCAGCAGGTCGGCAGTACCCAGTCGCAGCGCGGCGGGCACACTAACCGCCGCGTTCCGGTCGAACGGGTGCCAGAGTTCCCTCTCGTGCTCGGACATGGTTATCTCGAGATACACCTTGCCTCGGACGAGCAGGAAGCTGACCGGGAGGCCGAGCTTCGCGACAACAATCCCATCCGCCACCGCCAGACCAAGGTCATCGCCGATGCCCCCCGGACGCAGGCTCAGGTATCCGTCAAGCACTTGGGTGAAGAGAAACGACCGACCGGCACGAACATCGGCCAGCTGCCAGAGCCGGTCACGGACCGCGCGCACCATCCGCGCCCGCGCTTCGTCCGTCAGGGAAGCCAGCCCCGACTTGTCCATGGATTGCAGTTGATGCTGAACCGGGTCACTCATCGCCACGGCTGCAAAGAGCTTCTCGACACGGTCGCCGTACTTCCGCAGGTCATCGTCAGACCGGACGCCGGCCATCAGCAGGAAACCGTACGCCAGTGCGGTCGCCTGACCCACATCACCCTCGACCGTGGTGATGCCTTTCACGAACCGCTCCGGATTACTGGTCAGGAAGCCGGGGGAGAACTCGGCGCACGACGCCACCTCGAGGAACCGCGCCCACTCTTCGCTCGGCAGGACCCCAAGCGCCCGCTGGATCAGCCGCTGCTGGTCGTCCTCGCACAGATCCGACTGCCCGGCGCGGTCCAGTACGAGTAATGACTCGGCATGGGCGCGGTTGATTTCCAGTTGCTTCGGCAAGGGGGAAAGCTGCTCGAACTCCTCCGGCGTGTAGCCGGCCAACATGCCGTTGACCGGATTAAGCTTCGGCTCCCAGCCCGCAAGGAGTGCGATGTGGGTCAGCGGGAGGCTCCTGGAGTACCTTTCCTGCGCGATCGACAGGTCAAAGTCGACCTGCCTTACGGCATCGCCCGCCTGAATGATGATGCTCCAGTCAATCACACGTCAGACTGAAATCCCGAACAGGAACCGTGTTGAAGTCATGCGTCGGTGCTGCCTTTGTCGAATTCGGTGTCAAAGCATCGTCGCGTCGGCAGAATGGCACTCTCGGTCGACAATCCCACCCGACGCCGGCGACACCCGAACGATTATCGTCTGAGCAGCCGCGAAGTCAAGCAGACGGGAATGGCGGTAGTGTCTCAGTTTGAAATCCCTGGTCCCGGTTGCCCGTTGACTTTTGATGGAACGGAGTCTAAGATAGATGAAGATGAGGAAGTACCTGCGCAAGCGTCCCCGCGAGGACTGGAGTCAGCGAGCAAAGGCCGTCGTTGACCTAGCTACAGAAGATGTGGTCGGACGAAAGGTCGGGCTAGCGGCTGCTGCGTTGTCGCCCAAGAGGCGGACGCGGGTCGCTCGCGCTGCGGCTAAGGCACGGCGGGGCAAGCAGTAGCGCCTCGCTGCCGGTTACTCCCAATAGACTTTGACGGGGCTGGCAGTGACCTTAGGCGGTGAACTCTTGTTTGTTCCGTAAAGCGTGTCCCCATACAGCCCAAAAGACCCCTTGTCCCCCGGTTGCAGGTCCGAGGGACTCACAAGGACATATGCCATGCAGCCCCGCGAGAATCTAGTAGAGACCCGGACATGAAAGGCCCAGTCGTCGCCCGTGTTAGTCACCGTCCCGTTACAGGTCTCTCGCCACATGTAGTTTATTACTTGCCCTGGCTTCTTCTCTCCGATGTACATAGCGCTAGTCGTTTGCGTGATCACCTCCACCTTCGCCTTCGGCCCACAGCCCCCTACAAGCAGGGACACGGCGACCGCCAGCACCGTCACGGCGACGGCTATCCTCTCTTTAGTATTCATTTCACGCCGGGGCAACTGGACTACTGGCGCGCGAGCCATCGACGGAAATCCGCAATCGTCTTGCCGACATTGGACAGATTTGTCTTTATGTGCGTCAGTGGGACATAGTCCTCGTCGCACACGAGCGTCATTGGTCGTGGCAACGAATCGGTCGGCGTGTCGTAATACTCGTGGCCGTGGTTCGTGCGCCTATAGAAAACACCAAGGGTCTGTACGTAGGCTTTGAACTGCTTAACTGGATACTGCGTGGGCCGATATTTCCTTCAGCGGGGCGCAGGGAATGGTCACGGTCTGCTTCACCATGCTCATTGCCATCTTGGTTCCCAATGTAGACTTGGCGGGAAAAAGGGGAAGTTCGTACCTACAAGACGGCTTCTGCCTAAGACTCCAGCCCAAACTCAGAAGCACTCTTTCGAGAGTCCCCTTCCTCTGCGTTTCCTCTAGGAAGATGGATACAGCCCGCCCAAACGCCCTCTTGGCTGCTTCTTCGGTCTTCCCGTAAGAGGACAACTCAAGCGCAGGGCAGTAGGCGACCACGTAGTCGCCCTCCTTGTAGAAACTGACGGGGACATGAACCCGAGTATTCTTCTTCATGTAGTTTTGTGGTAATTGTAGCACGCGGGACTTGACCTTGTCAAGTTGAATCGTCGCCCAACCGGGCGAGGTCTTCAACATTCCATAGCGTCTTGCTTATTCCCGCCTGCATTGCCGGACTCACGTTTAGTGTCTTGTGTATCCGCACGAAATTGTAGTACGTGAAGTGCAGGGCTACCGCGTGAGCGTGGTTCTGGACCTTCTTGGAGAAGGCATTGGTTAGCCGCGTGAACCGGCGCATGTTCATCCTCATGGTCAGGTTCTGCCGTTCAACGTAGCTGGTTGAAATGTGGTCCCGGTCGGGGAAACCCGTGACCGGCGTCTTAATTGCCCCGGTAATGACTCCCGGACTGTAGCGTTTCTCCGGTTCTGGCGCTTCGCCATACTGCTTCACCAACTGAGCATAGTCGATCCCGTCCGGGAAAGCCCGGTCTACCGCGTCCGGGTAGACATTCAGGCCGTCGGTCGTTAGCTGGACCCGGCCCCGGACTCTGGCGGCCACGTCCCGCATGAACCTTAGAGCGTGCCATGCGTCACGGGGGCCCACAAGCCAAGAGAGCACGAGTTTGGAGTCTGCATCTATGGCAACCCAAGTCCAAACATCGCCCATAACGCCACGACCGCGCAGCTTAGCCGGGACGTTCTTCTCCTTGGCATAGACGAAGGACCAAATCTCGTCGCACTGAATACGCCTCGACTCAACCCCGCGGACACGGGCGTCGTGGAACTTCCAGCAGGCCGTGCCCGTGTCTATCAGGAGTTTGGTTACGGTGTTGATGCTTACGTCCGCAAGCCGGGACGCGGCCCGCAGGCTGTTGCCCTCACAGAGCAAGCCGATTATCTGCGTCCGTCGGTCAAGCGGAAGTCTGTTCACAGTACCTATACGCCCAGTAGGCTTCCGTCGGGCAGAGCAAAGTCGGACGGAACGGACTTCGGGCCATAGAGGGCGTATTGGGCATCGAGGAACGCTTTGCCGGAATCACGCACGAATCTCATGTGCCCCGTCTCTTCTGGAAAACCGGGTTCCAGCATTAGGATGTCGGTCTTTCTTTCGCCAACCGTGGGTGCAAGTTCGCCAAACTTCTTCGCTTCCCATACGTTGTATAGTGTCTGTCCAAAGGGAGCATCGGAGTCCTGTCCCTGGCGGAACAGAGAATGTTGTGCCGCTGCGGCTCCCGTTCCTATACAGGCGAAATGACTCTCTTCCGTGACCCTGACCCCGTCGAACAAGAACACTTTAGCCGCCTTGCCGCCAACGAACCCGCAGATTACTAGGTGTACGCCTACTTCTATCCGGGAAATATCGAAGAGCGTCTCCCGGAAAATCTCCGGGTCAAGTTCTTTCTTCCCATTCTTCAGGAAACGGTCGTAGGAAATGCCAAGCCGGGCCTGCACAAGCTCGTTGATCTGCCTCTGTCTGTAGACCTGCGGTGGCGTTCTCAGCGGTTCAAACGGGTCGTCGTTCTTCAAGTTGAGAGGATGGCGATTCAGGTGCTTGATATAGATGCCCACCAACTCGTGGGCATTGGAGATTATGCCAGCGTAGAGCACCATCAAATCATGGGCAATGATGCGCCCTTTGGTTTCGGTTTCAGCTTTCTCGTGACTTGTGGAAACCTGCTTATCCGTGCATATGACGACCCGGTCCGCGTCCTTCTCTTTGGCAATAGCCGCGATACACAGACTCATGCGGCGTTCCCGCGGTTGTTCGTTCTTCTTCTGCCTCCGAATCTTGTTCCAAGTGTGTGTGTTTTCACGTTCCATGTTAGCTTTGCTCCTCACTTCGGTCAAACTGAGACACTACCGGAATGGCGGTAGTGCCTCAGTCTGAACCGTGACCAAGCAAACAACCCCACGCGCCCGGAGGGGGGCAAAGGAACCAACATGAAGAAGCAGAGAAGACAGCGGCCCGAACCGGCTATTTCGGTTGTTCATTCATCGGGGGCTTCAGAAGACCAATCAACGCAGCCTCTAATCTTGCCCGGTGGACCTCTAGCGGAACCACCAAGGCATGGACCTGCGTGGCCCCAAGTCGGCGGGCCTCATCCCACCTCTCGTGAGATGGAATCCGCGTGCGAAAGTTTTCGGTCTTCCCAACATAGAGAGGGTCCCACCTGTCGCCAGCAACGCGCGCGAAGATGTAGAGTCCGCCGACCGTCTTCCATTTCGTGGCGTCGTGGTCGTATATCGTGAACGTGAGGGTCTGGTCTGGGCCTATCGGCCAGCTACAAGTGGCCATCTCGCGTCTCCTTTCTGACGCCAAATTATGCCCCGATTCTGCGGGCTGTCAACCGTCAGGGATGTGGATGGCGGGTCAGTCCACGAACCGGGCCAAATCCTCAACGCTCCACAATATCTTGCCTATCCCCGCCTGCATCGTCGGACTCACCCGGAGCGTCTTGTGAATCCGCGCGAAGTTACAGCAGGTGAAGTGCAACGCGACCGCATGGGCGTGATGCTCGACCTGTGTAGCCCAAGCTGCTTAGACGGTCAAGCGGCTTGTGACCCGAAGCGTCTTCAAACTGAGACACTACCGGCCTGCGCGCGGCCCGCAGACTTGCGCAACACGAAGCTCAGGTACTGCCAACGCCCCTTGCGGAACGACTCGTACATCGACGTCCCGGGCGTGGCCGCGAACTGTTTGAACGGTTTGCGCGTCAGGCCCGGCACGCCCCGGTGAATCAGGGCCATTCTCCGCTCGTTGTCCATATGGAGCGCGTGCAGGACATCGCCCCATCCCGCGCGAACGGACAACTTGACTACGGAGGCGGGGGTGTCTATAATGACTGACCGGTCAGTTTCCCAAGAGTGTTGACTAGATGAAGTCCAAACCCGCAGAGAAGCGCCTCGCCATTCTGAAGGCGGCGTTCGCCGTGGTGACCGAGCGGGGCTACTTCGAGACCACGGTCGACGAGATCGCCCGCCGCGCCGGCGTCGCCAAGGGCACGGTCTACCTTTATTTCAAGGACAAGCCCGCCATCTACATCGGCCTCGTGGGCTGGCTGCTGGAGCAGGGGCTGGCGATGACGGCCGGGGTGATGGCGCGGCCGATCTCCCCCCGCCGGAAGCTCGAAGAGCTCTTCTCGACCTGGGCGTCAGGAGTGATGTCCAACCCCGGCGTGATGGCGCTGCTCTCGATGGAAAACATCCACCAGGACAACACCGTAATGAAGCGGTTCAAGAAACACATCCTGCCCCACATCGTGGAGATGCAGGATGCCATCGCCGGCATCGTCAAACAGGGAATCGACCAGGGCGAGTTCCGGCCGGTCGAGCCTCGTTCCGCCGCGGTGATGTACATGAGCGCGTTCCGCGCCGAGTTGCTGTCCGGGGGCCGGTTGCACTCAACTCGTGCGGGCGAGTCAATTCAGGAATTGTTCTTCTGCGGCATCCTTGCCGACGGCAGGGGCCGAACCAAACACGGAGATAAATAAGGAGTCTTGATGCGCAAGTCTGCGACTTTACTGCTGGCCGGACTGCTGGCGGTGGCCGCCGCGTCAGGCTCAACCGACACGCTGCGCCTCGACGCAGCCAAAGCGGTTGAGATGGCGCTGCAAAACAACCGCCAGATTGCCCTTGCCCGGGCCCGGCTGGATGAAGCGACTGCCGGCCGGGGCGCGGCCTTTGGGGCGTTCCTGCCCCAGGTTTCGGCCTCGGGCACCTACACACGGCTGGGCACGGTCAGCTCGTTCCCGATGCCCAAATATGGCCTGTTCCCCTTGCGTGTCTACGACCCGCAGAGCGGCAAGGTAATAGGCTATACCGACTCAGTCCTGGTGGTAGTCGGCGCCGACACGTTGATGCTCGGCAGCTACAACAACTTTGCGCTGACCGGGACGGTACAGCAAACCCTTTTCACGTGGGGCAAGCTCCGCAACGCCTACCGCATCTCCGGTCTGAACGTCGACCTCCAGCAGCAGGCGGCGGCCCAGGCGCGCTCCCAGGTCAGGGTTGACGCGACCTCGAGCTTCTACCAGGCGCTGCTTGCCCGCAAGACGGTCGACGTGATGAACGATGCCCTCCGCCAGCTCAAGGGTCACGTCGGCCAGGTCCAGTCGCTCTACGACAACGGCATGGCGACCAAGCTCGACCTGATGAAGGCGACCCTCGGGCTGCAACAGATGGAGGCCCAGGTTTCCCAGATTGAGAACGGCGCCGAACTGGCCCAGGCCGCCCTGCTCAACACGCTCGGGCTCGACCCCGGCACGCCGGTCAGCTTCTCTGAAGACCTCACGCCGGACACGATGACCGTCGATCTCGACCAAGCGACAAAACAGGCGCTTGCGAAGCGACCGGAGCTGCTGCAGCTCCGCGACGCGGCCCGGATGGCGGGCCTGGCCGTCAGCATCAGCAAGACCGCCAACCTGCCCACGGCATTCGCCCAGGCCAACGGCTACTACCAGAACCCGGTCGGCTTTGCCCCCGACTGGGGCACGAACTGGAACGCAACCGTCGGCATCTCGATGCCCCTGTTCACCGGGCTGGCCAATGTCAACAAGCTGAAGCAGGCGAAGGCCCGCGAGCGGCAGGCGCGGGTCGGCCTTGCCCTGGCCGAAGACGGCATCCGGCTCGACGTCCAGGCCAGCGTTCTCTCGCTCAACCAGGAGGCGCGCAACCGCGCCTACCAGCAGAAGAACGTCGAGGTCGCCGAGGCCGCGCTCGGGCTCGCGGAACAGCGGTTCCAGAACGGCCTCTTGACCAACCTCGATTACATGGATTCGCAGCTGGCACTGACCCAGGCGCGGGTCGCGTACCTGAACGCGCTGGCCAACTACCAGATTGCCAAGGCGAGACTGCAGAAGGCGGTCGGAGAGTATTAAGGAGACTATGATGCCAAGATTCCGCACGATTATCACGAGTTCGATAGTCCTCGCCCTGTTCGCCGGCTGCGGCCCGATGGGCAAGAGCAAAGGCAAGGCCGAAGAGAAACAGGCAATGGCGGTTGCGGTGGTAACCGCTGACACCGGCACGGTAGTCCGCTCGACCAACCTCGTCGGCACGCTGGTCGGCGAGCAGCAGGTGACGGTCATGCCCAAGGTGGCGGGCCGCGTCACCTCAATCGCCCGGCCCGAGGGCTCGTTCGTCAAGGCCGGAGACCCCATCCTCTACATCGTCAACGACATTCCCGGCATGGACTACAAGCCCGGCCCGGTCTTGTCGCCGATTGACGGCGTCGTCGGCAAGGTCAATGTCGAAGTCGGGCAAAACGCGTCGCCGGGCACGTCGGTCGCGACCGTGTCCAGCTACGCCGAGCGCATCCGCGTCCGGGCCTCAGTGAGCGACGCCGACCTGCCGTATGTCAAGGTCGGAGCGACGGCCGACATCTCGATTTCGGCGATTCCCGACCAGGTCTTCTCCGGCCGTGTCACCCAGATTTCGCCGATGGTGGACGCCACGTCGCGCTCGGCCACGGTCGAAGTCATGCTTCCGAACGCCCTGCACCGGCTGGTGCCGGGAATGACCGCAAGCGTCCAGTTGGTTGTCGAGCGCCGCGAGCACGTGGTCGCGGTCCCCTTGAGCGCGCTGTTCGCGACCGACAAGACGCGGGCCGTGATAATCGATGGCACCGTCGCCCGGTTCCGCACCATCCAGGCCGGACTCCTCGGCGATGAACTCGTCGAGATCGTCTCCGGCATCCAGCCGGGCGAGAAGGTCGCGACCGTCGGCAAGGAGCGCGTGCAGGACGGCGAAACAGTCAGGCCGGTCGAGGCGGGCGCCCAATGAAGCTGACCGACAGTTCCATTGCCCGGCCGGTGACCACTGCCATGGTGGCCATCGGCCTGATGGTGTTCGGGCTGGTCGGCATCACCCGGATGCCGGTTGACATCTACCCGCAGATAACCATCCCCATGGTCGTCGTCGGCACCGTCTATCCGGGCGCCGGCCCGCAGGAGATTGAGTCTTCGGTTTCGCTGCCGCTGGAGAAACAGCTCGGCAGTACGCCGAACCTCACCAAGATGACGTCCCGCTCGATTGAGAACGTCTCGGTCATCACCCTCCAGTTCGAGTGGGGCGCCAACCTTGATGCGGCATCGGCCGACATCCGCGACCGGCTGGCAATCGCGGCCTCGGCCCTGCCCACCGGCGCCCAGACGCCGTTCGTGCTCAAGCTCAACTCCTCGATGATGCCCATCGCGCAGTACACGCTGACCGGCGACATGGACAACACCGAGCTGCGCGGACTCGCCGACGACTTCTCAACCCTGCTCCAGCGGGTGCCGGGCGTCGCCACCATCTCGGTTTCGGGCGGCGCGGTGCGCCAGGTGCACATTGACGTGGACGCGCGTGAGTTGGCCTCGGCCGGCGTGACTAACGAGCAGTTGATGCAGACCCTGCTGGCGCAGAACCTGAACTACCCGGTTGGCGGCATTTCGGTCAAGGGTGAGCACTACCTGATTCGTCTGGTCGGCCAGTACGACGACGTCGAGCAGATCCGCAACACGGTCATCGGCATGAAGAGCACGACGCCGATTCTGCTCCGCACTGTGGCCAATGTCGACTGGGGCCCGGAAGAGGTGACGAGTTACGCCCGCTACAACGGCAAGAACTGCATCTACGTTACGGTCCAGCGCCGGCCCGACGCCAACACCATCAAGGTCGCGCAGGGCGTGCGCGAAGAGATGGCCCGGATTCAGAGCGGCCTGCCCTCCGGGGCCCGCGTCAACCTCATCTTCGATGGCTCGGACCAGGTCAAGAAATCCATCAACAGCGTCGCGTCCGACCTTGTCATCGGCATCGTGCTCGCCGCCCTCATCATCTTCCTGTTCCTGCGCCGGTTCCGCCCGACGTTCTTCGTCACCACCGCGATACCGATCTCGATGTTCTTCGCCATCTTCTTCATGTTCGTGGCCGGCTTCTCCATCAACGTCCTGTCGCTGTCCGGACTGGCCATCGCCCTGGGCCGCGTGGTCGACGACTCCATTGTGGTGTTCGAGAGCATCTTCCGCCACCGGGAACGGGACCCCGACGGCAAGCGTGCGGCCAGCATCGGCACGGCCGAGGTCGGCATGGCTATCACCGCGTCGGCCCTGACCACGATTGTCGTCTACCTTCCGCTTCTACTCCTGCAGGGTCTGGTTCAGGTCTTCTTCCGGGAAATGGTATGGGCTGTGGTCGGCGCGATGGTCGCGTCTCTCGGCGTGGCCCTTACCATCGTGCCGATGCTCTCCAGCCGCTGGCTCTCCATGCCCAAGCCGGGCAGCGAGGAACGCGGCATCCGCGCCTGGTCCAACCGAGCCTACAAGAACCTCGAGGACCTCTACGGCCGAATCATCGGCTGGGCGGTCGGGCACCGCCGTCTCGTGGTCATCGGCTCATTCGTGCTGCTCATCATCACGTTCGGTCTGGTCCCCCGGCTCGGCACCGAGTTCATGCCGGCGCAGATCGGCTTCTACCACCAACTCACCGCCGAGATGCCCATCGGCACCAGCGTCGAGGCAACCGACTCCGCGGTCTCCAAGCTGGAAAAGTACATCATGGAAAGCTGGAAGGACGACGTGGACGGCATGTCGGTCCAGGTCGGCTCGCCGAGCGGCGGCGGTTTCGCGGCCATCTTCGGCACCGCGAGCAACAACGTGGCCTCGCTCAACCTGATTCTCAAGCCGAGGCAGCAGCGCAAGCACTCAATAGACGCGCTGGACGCTGCCCTCCGCGCGAAGGCAAGCGAGATACCGGGACTCAAAGTCTTCGGCGTGGTCAACATGTTCCAGACCGTCATGGGCGGGAATAGCAACGTCGAGGTCGACATCATTGGCCACGACCTAGCCGCAGCCGACTCGCTCACCGACAAAGTGGTTGCCGCCATGAAGCAGGTCCCCGGCCTTGTTGACGTGAAATCCAGCCGCCAGCCGGGCAACCCCGAAATCGAGTTCACCATCGACCGGCAGAAAGCCGCGCTCTACGGCCTGACGCCTTACCAGGTCGGTTCGGCGCTCAACACCCAGATAACCGGCTACGCGCCCACCGTGTTCCGCCTCGGCGGCAAAGAGTACGACATGCTGGTACGGCTCCGGCCGGATCAGCGCGCCACGCCCACGGAAATCGAGAACCTCGTCGTCAACGGCCCGATGGGCCCGGTCCCGCTCAAGAACGTGACCACCGTCCGCCGCGGCACCGGCCCGCTCGACATCGAGCACGAGAACACCGAGCGCGTTGTCCGCGTCACCGCCAGGACGGTCGGCACTTCCACCGGACAGGCAGCCCAGCGCATCACCCGCGCCTTGAGCGGCATCGTGACGCCGCCCGGGTTCGAAATCAAGCTCTCGGGCTCGTACAAAGACATGATGAAGAGCTTCGGCGATCTCGGACTCATCATCATCATCGCCCTCATCCTCGTCTTCATGGTCATGGCCTCGCAGTTCGAGTCCCTGCGCGACCCCTTCATCATCATGTTCACCGTACCCTTCGCCGGCATCGGCGCCATCTGGGCGCTCTTCCTCACGCACACCTCGCTCTCCCTCATCTCCGGCGTCGGCTTCCTCGCCCTCATCGGCATCGTCGTCACCAACGGCATCGTCTACATCGACTATGTCAACCAGTTGCGCCGCAACCGGGGAATGGCCCTGATCGAAGCGGTCAAAGAAGGCGGGCGCGTCCGGCTGCGCCCCATCCTGATGACCGCGCTCGTCACCATGTTCGCGCTGGTGCCCCTGGCCTTCCAGCTCGGTGAAGGTTCGGAACTCTGGTCGCCGATGGGCCGGGCCATGATCGGCGGCATGGTCGTCTCAACCTTCCTGCCGCTCGTATTCATCCCGGTGCTCTACGTCATCTTCGAGAACCGGGCCGAACGCCGGCGCGTGCGCAAAGCGGCCCAAGCCGCGGCTACGCGCGACACCGAGACGCCGGGCCAATAGCCGGTCACTCACTGACAGCGGGGCGCGGACATCCGCGCCCCGCTGCTTCGTCTACGATCCCGCCTCCACCACCGCGACAAACGCAGACCAACAGCAGCAGACTCCTTGTGGCGTTCCTTTTCGTACCCCAAGAAGTACAGGAAGAAGTACGCCGGGAAGTACCGGCAGAGGTGTCTTCAGTCGTAGCGCGACTTGCACGAACACATGTATCTGCACTTGTATCTTCAGCTCTACCTTTACCTGAATCCTAAGTTGTTCGCGGAGTTATGTCGCGAGAAGTTCGAGAAGTTGTTCCAGCAGTTGTTCCGGAAGTCGTTCGCATTGTCGTTCGGCTTGTTGTTCGACTTGAAGTGCCGGTAGTTTTAGGGCCAGTCGTACCTCGTGCTGTATCGGCAGACGCAGCCGGGGGAGCGGTCCCTGGGCCGCCCACTCCACGGGAGAATTGTGGTTCCGGCTGTGCCTGACCACCACATATAGATTGTCGGGAACTGGGTACTCGCGCGTCAGGAATCGCCTATTGTGTCACCGCGACTAGTCCGCCGCCCGCAATCCGTCACTCGCGCACCTGCGCGTCCCCGTGCGCGTCCCTGTGTGACTCCGGCAGACTACTGGTCGAACAGCGGAGCGGATAGCTTGCGCAATTGCAGGGGCGACAACCGGTCGAACCACTGGTCCAACAGCCGGGCCGGCAACCGGTCGAGCTGCTCCTCCGGCAACCGGTCGAGCAATCCGTCCAATCGTTCCTCCGGTAATCGGCCCGGCTGCGGCTCGGATTGCCCGTGGTGCTGCCGGCCCTGCTATCGGACGGGCAACTTGCCCGGTAGCTGATGGAATTGCCGGCCCGGCAAACCGGCCGACGACCGGTCGAACCACGGGTTGAACTGCCGGACGAGGGATCGGGCGCACTATCGGACCAACCACCGGCCCAACTATTGGTGGAACGGCCCCCGGACGCATCTTTCGCAACTTACGCGATCCGGTCCGCCCAATCCGCGAAATCGTCTATCGCCGGCAGACTAGTACCGAGACTCGGGCGCGCCGCGCCCAACTCGATCAACGGTATTGGAGAAACCACGACCCCAAAACGTAACATCGCTCGTTCCTTCGCACATCGTACATCGTCCTTCGTTCTTCTCGCATCCCTTGGTCATTTCGCCCCTGAACTTCTGACTTCCGCCATCTGACATCTAGCTTCTGACTTCGTCCCACGGCGTGTCCCAAGTCCTTCTCCTTCCGAGAGTTTCACCCGCCTCCGCCATCTTGCACCTTGCATCTTGCACTTTGACTTGCCTCTGTGTGCCCGTCCCCCGGACGGCTGGGGGAGTCCTTGCCCCCTAAACGGCCCTTGCCACAGCGCCCGCAAAAGCCGCCGCTACGGCACGGGGCACAGCGGCCGCTCTTGCACTCGCTCCGGCCCGATGACCAGCCCTCGTGCCGGCACCAGCTCATCGAGCCGCAACAGCACCTGTTCCCGGCGCTGCCTCTGCGTCCTGAGCTGCACCCGGCCCTCGCATCGCAGCAGCCGCCGCTCATGCTGCCGCAACAACCCTCGCACCTGCGACCGCACCAGGCCCTGCAACAGCACCTGCTCCTGCCGCTGCAACGGCGCTTGCTCCAGCCCCTGCAACAGGCCAACCAACAGCAGCCGCGCCAGCGCTCGCTCCGGCTCCTGCAACAGCACGACCTCCAGCCGGTCTCCAGCCCAATCACCAGCGCCCGGCCCGAATCCCGATGTAGAGAGCCACGAAATCGCGAAGCCGGATGAAACGAAGCCGATTCTCTTTGCACCCATCCGTTTCGTGTCGTTCGTGCCTTCGTGGCGTCCATGTCGGCTGCCGAGCCCGGTCAGGTGGTTGACATTACCCCAGCGCCCGATAAGCTGAACCCTAATGGGGAATGCGCCCGATACCGTGAAGCGTCTGGTTGACCGCTTCGACCTTGGTCGCAAGGTCTTCCTCTCCGGCGACTACAAAGAAGAGCAACTCCGCCCTGAGTTCCTCGCCCCCTTCTTCACCGCGCTCGGCTGGGACATGGACAACAAACAGGGCCTGTCCGAGACCTTCAAGCAGGTCATTCGCCCAGCCAGCTGGCTCCCGGCCGAAGTCGAGGAAAGCCCCAGAGTTCGCACGGACGGCGTTGCAGAGGCGCACGAGTTCGGTAGGCTAGCTATCGCGGCGGGAGTGGCCGCGGTCTTGCTGAAACTACGGAGGTGCACAACACCATGAGCAGACTCTCACGAGTCCAACTTGTCGCTTTCGCGACGCTGTGCTTTTGTTCATGCTTCACCAGCCAAACGGTTCGGCCAACGGCGGACGAGGTAATCTGGACTCCCAAGACCGAGTTCGGCCACCAAACTCTCAGTAGGATGGACACCGCCTACAGAGCGATAGTCGAGGATGTCAGGTCGAATCGTGACTTGCAGGGGGTCGATTTTCCAAAGGAGGGCATCGCAGTCTTGCGCGAGGTCGACCAAGCGGACACCCTCTGGTACCACGGCTTCATCTTGGTCGATCAGACCGTGTATAACACTCTCCGAACCAGTTTCCTAAGCCGCGCGGCTGGTGTTTTGGCGCGCAGGCTTTACTCTGTCGCGTCAATCCTCGAACGGCATCCAGTGCTACAGCAGGAAAGAAAGCTGACCGGCTACGAACTCAGGTTCGTGTGGCGTGCGACAGACTTCGCTGAAGACCGATACAAACTCTCCGGGGAATGGGAGTCAATCACCGCGGTCATTCCCTACCAGTTGCTCAGCGACTACGTTAGCATGAAGGTGTCAATACAGGAGCTTGGGAAACGAGCTGGATTCCAGTCCAAGATGGGCAAGACTGAGATCGACTTCTCGCTGATGCCATGATGTCGTGACCGGGTGAAGGTGTATGCCGAAGCGCTGGAGTACGTCCTGGCCCATCGTGCGGCTGAGTGACTTGAAACGACCAACGTGTTCCATCCGCAGGCACATAGACGCGCTAGTCTATGACATATGCGGGCTGACGGAGGACGAGATCAGTATCGTTGAGGGTGGCACGCGCTAGACCCGAAGGAGGAGTCAAATGAAGAAGCCTGACTTGACGAAGAGACCTAAGGAAACGGCCTTGGATGTGGCGCACACTGTGGTGAAGGCCGCGCTCGGTTCTGTCCCTGTGGTCGGCTCTGCGGCATCCGAGCTATTCGCCGCGGTCGTGACTCCTCCCATTGCACGTCGCAGGGATGAGTGGGTTGAGAACATAGCACTTGGACTCGAACGACTACGCGCGGGCGAGGGGCTGAACTACGACGAGTTGTCGCGCAACGACGTGTTCATCTCAACTGTCCTGCACGCGACACAAGCTGCACTCCGTAGCCACCAGCAGGAGAAGCTCGATGCACTGCGGAACGCTGTGCTCAATTCCGCCCGGAGTGGCGCGCCCGACGACGACCTACAACTGACGTTCCTGAACCTGGTAGACACGTTCACACCTTGGCACTTGCGAATCCTAGCGTTCCTACATGACCCGAGGGCGTGGCTGGACAGTCGCACCGTGAGCTATCGGCATCTAATGATGGGTGACGTCTCGACGGTCTTAGAGATGGCGTTCCCTGAACTGGTGAGCCGCCGCGACTTCTACGACCAAGTGGCGAAGGACCTGCACGTTAGAGGTCTACTCAGCACCGAAAGCCTGCGCGTGACCATGACGGCTGACGGGATGGTCTCGTCTCGTACAACCGAGATGGGCAAGACGTTCCTGAAGTTCATATCGGAACCTTCCGCGTCCGAGCGGACGTATGAAAGGTAGACGCCTATGCTGCACAAGGATTCGCCCAAGACCTAGGCGTTGGATGAGGGCCGGATGACCGAGCAGGATGTCCGCGAGATTCTGAGGCTGGCTGGAATGGACATGTCGGATGCGCTGTCGCACTCAGGCACTGGCCGGAGGCTGATGCTAGGCAGGATTGGCCAAGAGGCAATACGCAGCATCGTACTCAGGCATCATGCAGACCTGGAATTCGCCCTGACCCTCACGTTGGCGCACTCTCTGTTGCGGGCGTCGGGCAGCCTAGGTACGGCCGATGATACCACCGCGGTCACGCTGGAACTGGCGGCGCTCCTCGAGCGGAAACTTGGAGTCACAGGTGCGGCCGAAATGGCGCGGTTGATGGGTGCTATCTCTGCCGAACAGCGCAGCATTGTCCTTGAACTCAACGCCCTCCGTAACAAGTATGCACACATGGAAAATCCCTCAACCCGGGATGGTCTGTCGCTCCGCTACAGAGGGCGTCGACTTGAGGAACCGACGAACCTCAGACGTCTGGTCCATGACGTCGCGTCCGTGAGGTCGAAGCTAGGCGAGTTGTTGCGGACCGACGAAGTGGATGACGCAGATGCAGCCGACTGAGGCCGTCGCCGCATCGAACGGCGCGCTGAGAGGAATGACAAGGTGGTCGAACTGGTCGAGACGATGCTGAAGCTGCACGGGGACAGCTTACGGCTTACGGCTAACAGCTTACGGCCTCGGCCCATGTCGGACAGGGCGCACATGGTAAGTCCCGTGACATAGGAGCACCTACCGCAAACAGAAGGGCGGCCGCCGGGCCGCCCTTCGTTCTCTGTTCGGAAGATCAGCGCTGCAGCACGAGCTTCTCGGTTGCGCGGTAGTTACCGGCAGCCAGCCGGCAGAAGTAGATGCCGTTGGCCAGGACCCGGCCACGGTCGTCGGCGCCGTTCCAGTTGATGCTGTACGCCCCACGCCTCATGCTCGACGCACAGAGAGTCCGAACAACTCTGCCCGTGAGGTCGTGTATCTGGAGCATGGTCTGGCGTTGAGCGTCAAGCGTATAGCGTATGGAGACATGCGTCCTTGCCGGATTCGGCTGCGGCACGTAGAGCCGGGTCACGAGCGGGCCCTGATTCGGCGAGTACGCCTGCTCGCGTACACCGACCTGCCCTTCGGGAAGCCAGTACCCGACGAGCGCCCAGTAGTTCGAACCGGTGATGAACCCGGCCGCGGTCTGGCCCGCGGTCGCGCCGCACTTGTACGCGCTCGAACTCATCTCTCCGCCTCCGACGCCGTTCACGCTCCAGTCGCACTTGTAGTTCTGGGCATAGGACAGCGACAGACCGACAAAGACGCCAAGAGCGCCAAGTATCATGCCAACTGTCTTGTTCATTGTTACCTCCGCATTCACAGGCCCACGTTACTTCCGGCCCGGCACTGACCGGGGCGGAGTCGCAGTCGTTGTCTTGCCTTCCACCGGGACTGGTCTCTCGGTGGTAACCGTCGGCTGAGGGCCGGGCGCTTCCGGCAGGCGCACGTTCTCGTTGCCCTTCCACTTGGCCAGCACGCGCCACGAGAACCGAGCGTTGCTCGCGCCGCCCTGCAGTTCACGCACGTCGAACCCAGTCGCATCCTTGTTCACGTACACGCCCTTGCAGTCGTCCTCAAGCTGGACAAAGACCCGGAGCGGGTGCTCCGCGTTCACCGTGATGCAGTCGGAGAACAGCTTCTCCAGGTTCACGCGGCAGTGGCCGTTGGAGAGTTGCCCCTCGCCGCAGTCCTCAAAGTACGCCTCGGGCATCTCCGGCGCAAACAGGTTCTTCTTGCCCTCACGGGTGGCCATGATCGTCGAGACGGTGCCGGTGCCGCTTATCTTGTACTCGGTGCCGTTGTAGTAGTATGCGACATGCACGGAGCCGCCGTGGCCGTTCGAGAAATAGCCACCACAGCATGACGCGGTGTCGGTGGCGCGGCCATACACGCCGAACTGAGTTCCAGTACCCGCGAGTCCGCTGCCAGCGGTCAGGAAGCTAGAGCTGCCGTTGTTGCCGACGCCCATGACGCCGGTACCGCTCGCGTTGGTGTTGCCGCCGTATGAGCCGAACCCGTAACTGGAGTTGACATCTCCATAGGACCCAAAGACGCCGCCGGTCGTTTGGGTGGCGTGGCCATACACGCCGCACGTGGTTCCGGTACCCGCGACTCCGCTGCCAGCGGCGAGGGTGGTACCGGTGGTGTTATTGCCGGCGCCCAAGATGCCGGTACCGTTCGCGTGGGTGTTTCTGCCGTATGAGCCCCACCAGCTAGATGTCGCACTTGTCCCATAGACCCCCGAACCGTACGTGCCGCCTTCACCCAACATGGCTTGGACGTTGCTCGTTGTCGAAACGCCGTGGCACTGGCCGTTGACCTTGACGTCGCCGTCGAAATACCCGGCATAGTTTGTGCTGCCGCCGGCGGCGGAACCATACACGCCGTAGTTGGTGCCGCTCCCGCCCGCGGAGCCACCCACACCGTAGTTAGTGCCGCTCCCGCTCGCGTAGCCCTCCACGCCGTAGTTTTCGCCGCTGCCGCCCATGACAGTGCTGTAGACGCCATAGTATTGGCTGCTGCCGGTCGGCGTAACACTGGCGTTAACGCCTTCGTACCCTCCAATCGCTCTGACGCCTATGCCGTAGTTGTCGGTCACGGCGTGAGAGCCGTAGACAGCCGCCGCATCGTTGCTGGCCAGGGTATTGGTGACGCTGAAGGCGTCTGAGGAGGTGGCGACGCTGCCGATGTAAGGCAGGAAGATCTTCGCCGACGTGACCGAGCCGTCTTTCAGGTCGGCGGTGTTCACGGTTGTATCCCGGATATCAGCCGAGGAAACCGCGCCGTCGACTATCATCGCGCCGGTGACGGAGTTGGCCTGACCTTCGTTCACGAACCGGGCGTCACCCCAGGTCGAGTCGAACCGGACCGTGCCCGTCGTGGTAATCGGATTGGGCGAACAGACTACGCCCGTGGCCTGACCCACACTCGTCACCGTACCGCCGCCGCCACCGCCGCCCAAGCTGTCATTGCGCGGCTGCCACGCTGAGCCGGTCCACTTCATCACTTGGCCGGTGGATGCTCCCATCTGCCCGAGGTCAGCCGCCGCAATCGTGCCATCGAC
>Ga0315277_10004340_pt1 | contig 19023 bp, 14 predicted proteins | sample YL17G05_15_MG_FD_203695 | JGI IMG/M metagenome (GOLD analysis project Ga0315277, IMG submission 203695) | Sediment microbial communities from Yellowstone Lake, YNP, Wyoming, USA - YL17G05_15 | ecosystem: Environmental > Aquatic > Freshwater > Lake > Sediment | place: USA: Wyoming | collected...
CGATCGTATGTCTTACGCTTCTTGTCTGCAACCATGCCAGTTCTCCTTCTCTGGAAGATACTGGCTTTTCTCCGTGTCTACCAAATGGGGTAAGGTCCACTGAAACCAGACTATGCAGAAGCCTACAATAACAGGGGACTTGCAAAGGGGCACCTTGAAGACCATCGCGGAGCCGTTGCAGACCTCACCAAAGGAATCAGTCTGAAACCAGATTATGCAGAGGCCTACTACAACAGGGGGCATGCAAAGCACATCCTTGCAGATTATCGGGGAGCCCTTGCCGACTACATAAGGGCAATCGCGCTCGAACCGGACTACGCGATCGCCTACTGTGCTAGGGGGGTTTTAAAGCATAACCTTGAAGACCATCAGGGAGCCATTGATGACCTCACGAAGGCAATCAGTCTGAAACCGGATTATGCAAACGCCTACTACAACAGGGGGGTCGCAAAGGACAATCTTGAAGACCGTCGGGGAGCCATTGCTGACTACTCCCAGGCAATCGGTCTGGAACCGAACTATGCAGACGCTTGCTACAACAGGGGGGTCGACTACCTGTGCTTGGACCAAAAGAGCAAGGCGCAGGCTGACTTTACAAGAGTGATAGAACTGGGTCAGCGCATCCCTCAAGAGCTTTTGGATAGGTGCAAGTAAGCGAGTATAGCCTTAAAGACGAACTACTGCGCCTATGCGTCAATTTTGCACCACTTCCTCAGCCATCTCAAGGAGGTTCCATGACAGACAATGTTCTCTATTTCCCATACATCAGAGTGCCGAATAAACCTTGGTTCACCAGAACCCTGCTTTATTGGGATTCTGTGGGTTCAATCGTGCCGGCCGAGTACATTCGTCACCCAGAGCGGCTCGGGTCTCATATGCAGTCTTTACTAACGGAAGGTCTGGTCAAACAAATTCTTCCGGGCCGGTATATCTACGAAGTGCCGAATTTTGTCGACGCATTCATCGATGCGGCCGAGGAACACAAGCGCAAGTTCGCGATTACGCCAGACGCGTTTGCCAAGCTACCAACATTCCGTGTTCACATCGAGAAACTTGGCAACATCGGCGACATTCTCTGCAAGATGGGATTAGCAAGAAAGTCCGACCACCCGTGGTTTGAGATTGAAGCTCGCCTTGCAGGTCAGTTTATGGCTTACCTAGCGGGCGTCCTGAGCAGACTTCCTGAACTCAACAGCAGACCCATTACTGATGACCAAAACCAATTGAACATTTATGAATCCTATGATACAGACCGAAGTATTATTCTCGAAAACCTTCTGCCTGCTCCAGCGAAAGGCATAACCGTCGACTCGCTATCGCATTTCAAATCCAAAAATCAGGCGTCTCTGGTGAGCTTTCGCAATGAAATAGAATCTTTCATTCTTCAAGTTGCTTCGATTACCGATAGGCCATTGCGTGACGAAATGGTTAATCGCTTCCTGGCGAAGGAAAAGGCAGAAATTGATGCCATTCTTGATGCAATGGGCTCACAAGGTTGGACCAAGATATCCTTTGGAAGATTTCTCTCCCATGCTGTCGCTGGTGTGACATTGGTAGACGCAGTCGCCACCGGGGGGTTGTTTGCGACTATCGCCGCTGCATTCGGAGTCGGGTCGTCTGGATACACCACTTATCAGGAAAGCAAGTCGCCCGAGATATTGAAGAACTCTTATATGGCATATGCGGCCCTGGCATCTAAACTCTGACGATGAGGAAACGCGCGCAATAAACGCCAAGTCGGTGCTCGCCCTCTGCGCAGACATAGGAAGTTCGAAGCTTGACCGGCTGGGAAAATCTCGTAAGGGTGACGAAAGCAACTCTTCAGTTGTATTGTTTCGAATCTTCAGTTATCTTTCTTGTAGAAGTCTGACTTGAGATTGTCGAATATTCCGAACACTGTTCGACAAGAGCTTATCCTCGGGTAAACAGTTTTCTTCGTTTTCTTCACTTGTTCTCTTTGGGCGCTTAGCTCAGCTGGTTCAGAGCGTACGCCTCACACGCGTAAGGTCGCTGGTTCGATCCCAGCAGCGCCCACAAGAATTTCACGGGCTAAGCGGAGCCTGCATTAACAAGACGGAGCCGCTGGCTGAGCGTTGTTTGCGAAGTCCCGACGCTTTGTGTCGGGATTCGATCCCAGCAGCGCCCACAAGAATTTCACGGGCTAAGCGGAGCCTGCATTAACAAGACGGAGCCGCTGGCTGAGCGTTGTTTGCGAAGTCTCCCGCTCTTGCCTGCCCGCCAAAGTGGTTTCAGCAGGGCAGGCGGGGATTCCGCTTATGAGCGGGATTCAAAGAGCGGAACCGACGCTTTGTGTCGGGATTCCCTGCCCGCCCGAACGAGAGGTGTGCAATCACGGTCGTTCGGGCGGGGATCCCAGCAGCGCCCACAAATCAATCAATAGTTGAAAGTTTCAAGTTCTGTTTGAAGTTATTGAGTGCTCACGTACTGTTACCACAAGAAACAGCAGAGGTCAGTCGCCAGCACTCTTTCTTTTTTCTGACTAAGTTGACGTAGTTCTGTCGTCGGCGGTCACCGATCTCGCCTTCCGGGGGGCAGAGCAGTTGCAGCGGGCTCGACGTCCTTACCGGCCCCACGCTTTCCACTCAGATCACCAGGATTCACCGATAGAAACCAATTGGTAGTGCAGAACGAAGTGTTGTCCATGGCTCAATAGCGATAAAAATGGCCCTCTTCGGCACGCTCAGACCCCTCCTTGCGCCTCCGCATTTCGAGGACGATGAACAGAATCGCATTGCCGGTGTACTGCACCTATCGATCGGTGCAATTCTCATTGGCTTGTGCGTTATCCTCGTCCATCGGTTCCTCAAGCTGGATTTTGATCTCGTGCCTTCCATCGCTTCGTTATCGCTCGTTCTCGTTGTCTCGTTCGTGTTGATCCGCAGAGGGCATCTGAAGTGGGCACAAGGGCTGAGCCTGTGGTCCCTTCTGCTCTTCCTGGTTTACCAATGCTACAAAGATGACGGGATTCACGATATCGCCCTTTTTGCATTCCCTGGGGTTCTCGTGTTGGCCGCTCTCGTCCTGGACAGGGCATACTTTTGGGTTTATACTGGATGCGCAGTGTTGTCGGTGGGATTGTTGGGATATCTTGAAACAGTCGGTGCCATCCATACCCTCTACAGCAGCGGGACGGACACTGTCCGTATCTTCGATTTGCTGGCCATCTTCACGGTCACGGCGGTCCCAATACGACTGCTTGCAGACAGCTTCAAGAAAAATCTCACCCATGTGCGACAAAATGAGGAGGAGATCAGAAAGCAAGCGGATCGGCTTAGAGAATCGGAGAAGCGATATCGAACACTCTTCGACGGGGCAAACGACGCGATTTTCATCATGACCGGGGACCGGTTTGCTGAGTGCAATGTCATGACGCTCACGATGTTTGGTTGTGATGAACGATCGGACATCGTCGGCCATCACCCGTGGGAATTCAGCCCTCCGATGCAGCCGGACGGGATGGACTCGAAGGAGAAGGCAATCGGCGTTATTCAGGCCGCGATTCAGGGCACGCCGCAGCGATTCTATTGGAAGCATCGCCGCAAGGAGGGAACCCTCTTCGATGCAGAGGTCTCCCTGAGCCGACTCGAGTTCGGTAACGAGATTCTTGTCCAGGCGCTCGTGAGAGATATCACTGAACGCATGCTGGCAGACAAAGCTCTGAAGGAAAGTGAAGAACGATTCAGAACGCTGTTTGAGAGTCAGGGGGAGGGGGCAGGCGTTGTGGATGAGAACGAACGCTTTGTCCTTTGCAATCCTGCGGGAGAATCGATCCTGGGAGTCCCGCCCGGTGGCCTTGTGGGCAGAAGTCTGCGGGAGTTCGTGAGTCCCGAACAGTGGCGCTTAATTCAATCGCAGACGAAGATGCGACGGGAGGGGAAGAAGAGCACCTACGAAATGGAAGTATTGCGCCCAGACGGTGAGACGAGGCTTCTGATCGTCACGGCGACGCCGAGAAACCAGGACGGCCAATTCATCGGGGCGTTTGGTGTCTTTCGCGACATCACCGAGCATCAGCGGCTTCAACAGCAATTGATCCAGTCGCAGAAAATCCAGAGCTTGGGTACTCTTGCGGGCGGAGTCGCCCATGATTTCAACAATATCTTAAGTATCATTCTCGGGTACGCATCGGAACTGGAGAAGGCGAAGTCGGATCCGGCCCGGTTTGCCGACGCTCTTCGCACCATCAATAGCGCGGTCGGACGGGGCGCGGCATTGGTTCAGCAAATCCTGACGTTTGCGCGGAAGACGGAGTTCATGTTCGAGCCGGTCATTGTGCCGGAACTCGTCCGGGAACTCATATCGATGCTCGAGCGGACGTTCCCAAAAATCATTTCGTTTCGAAGTGAACTCGAAAAGGATCTCCCTGTTATCAATGCGGATCACACACAGATTCATCAGGCCTTGCTAAACCTGTGCGTGAATGCCCGGGACGCGATGCCCAGGGGAGGTGAGATTCTGATTCGCTTGAGCACGCTCTCGCCGGAAGGGGTTGCCTCCCGGTTCACCGAGGCAGAGAATTACCGCTACGTTTGCCTTCAGGTTTCCGATACAGGAACCGGGATGGATGAGGCGACGAAAAAACGCGTGTTCGATCCCTTTTTCACGACGAAAGAGACCGGCAAGGGCACGGGGCTCGGGCTCTCGGTTGTCTATGGCATCGTCCAGAGCCACAAAGGATTCATTGACGTGGAGAGCGCCGCCGGAGTTGGATCCACCTTCCGTCTCTACCTTCCAGCACGCATCGGCACTTCTTTGCAGCGGCAATCGGATGCGACCGATGGGGAGATACGCGGTGGCACAGAGACTATTCTCCTCGTCGAAGATGAAGAACCATTGCGGGCTCTCATGCGAACACGACTCGAGGCGAAAGGCTACACCGTGCTCGAAGCCAAGGATGGACCGCAAGCGATCGAATGCCTCGGCCGTCATCAGAAGGAAATCGCCCTTGTGTTTTCCGACCTTGGATTGCCCGGGATGGCGGGTGTCGATGTGTTCAGGAAGCTCAAGGAGATGAGCCCGCTCACTCCAGTCATCTTTGCCGGCGGATTTGTGGTGCCGGAGACAAAAGATGATTTGATGAAAGAGGGAGTCGACGTTTTTTTCCAGAAGCCATATCAACCGTCAGAGGTACTCTCGGCGATTCGATCGGTTCTGGATGGGAAACCCGGGACTCCGCGGGCCGGGTCCGCGCACGGAGATGTTCGTTGATTTTCCGCCCTTGATTTGGTATGTTGCCCCCCGCTCCGTACCCCTCAATTGTGCAAGCCCGTGAGAGACGACGGTGTCGCGGAGACTGCGGCCGTTCCATCAGAATCAATAAGAGGCCCGGCAATGCCTGACACAGAATCACCGGCGCTGTTCAAACAACTTGGACTGTACCTCACCAAAAGCATTTTCACTCCCCGGCTTGTCAAGTTCGGAATCGTTGGCGCAAGCGGTGTTGTCGTGAACATGGGAGCACTGTATCTTCTGACTGACCTGGCAAAGATTCCTTATTTCGTAGCAAGCGTGATTGCTATTGAGCTCTCGATTATTTCGAATTTCACAGTCAACTTACTCTGGACGTGGAGCGATCGCTCAGCAGAAGGAACTGTCTGGGGCAAGCTTGTCCGGTACCACATCGGCGCGGGGGCCACGGCCTTCCTCGGTAATTATCTCATCCTCATCGCCCTGACGGAGTTCTTCGGGATGCATTATCTCATCTCGAATCTCATCGGAATTGGAGTGGGGACATTCGCGAACTACATTATCAACGATCTCTGGACGTTCAGACACAAGAAATGACATGACGGCAGCCGTAGCCGCGCGGTTTCTCGTGTCGACTCTCAAACCTGAATGAAACTTTTAACGACAAACGAACACCCGATGGTCTTGGCGCTTCGGCGATTTTGGGACGAGCGACCCTTGCAGGCTCTCGTGCTCATCGCCCTGATTCCGAGGCTGGCTGCTGCCGTGTTCTCGAAGGGGTACGGAATGCATGACGATCATTTCGGACCCATCGAGCAGCCTTTCATCATCATGCAGTACCTTACCTACTGGACCGGGCGAACCATGCCGCATGGTCACAGTATCGTGTATCCGTCACTCCACTACCTTCTCTTCAATTTCCTGGAGATGCTCGGGATCCGGGATCCCCAGGACAAAATGTATGTGGTGCGATTTCTCCACGCTGCCTATTCTCTCCTCGTTGTCATCTACGGGTACAAAATCGCCGAGGCCCTGAGTAATCGCGAAACTGCAAGAAAAGCCGGACTGGTGCTGGTGCTCTTCTGGCCCCTCCCGTTTCTTGGTGTCAGGAATCTGATTGAAGTGGTTTGTATCCCTCCTCTCATGGCAGGGATGTTCTATGCGCTCACTTCGCGCGACAACCTGAAGAATGCATTCACGGCAGGATTGTGGTTTGGGCTCGCTTTTGCCTTTCGATATCAGACACTCCTGCTGACCGGCACGGTGGGTCTCGTCTTTCTCTTTCGAAAGGAATTCCGGCACACGCTCTGGTGTGCGATCGGATTCCTCCTCTCGGTACTCGTGATCCAGGGCTCCGCAGACATCTTTGCCTGGGGCTATCCCTTTGCTTCGTTCATTGAATATGTCCGGTATAACGCAGCGCACGGTGAGGACTACACAACCGGTCCGTGGTACAATTACATATTTCTCGTCGTCGGCACGCTGATTCCGCCGCTCAGTGTGCTCTTGATCTATGGATTCTTCAAATACTGGAGGAAAGCAGCGGTTGTGGTGTTCCCCGTTCTAGTCTTTTTCATTCTTCACTCCTATTTTCCGAACAAGCAGGAGCGGTTCATTCTCCCCGTGGTTCCGATGATACTTCTCCTTGGCGTTGTGGGGTTGGAGGAATTTGTACGCAATTCACCCTACTGGATCCGACATAAGCGAATGCTGAAGTCGTTCTGGGCTGCATTTTGGATTCTCAACCTGACTCTGCTCGTACCGTTCTCGCTGTACTACGGTAAGAGATCGAGGGTCGAGGCGATGTATGAGCTCTATGGAAAACCACTGGAAGGGCTCGTGCTCGTTGGAGGGAAGGTGGGAACCTCGCAGCCGCCTCTGTTCTACACGGGAAAATACCCTGTGACTTACTATGAGGTCAATTCCGACGAAGAACTGAATGCCCTTAAGTCAGAACTGAGCGAATCGAAAGTACGCGTTACCCACGTCGTATTCTTCGGGACAGAACAGCTGGAGGAGCGCGTCCGGCAGACCAGCTCGCAGCTCGGGCTTACGCTCAAGCTTGAGCGGAGAACCGACCCGAGTTTCCTGGATGTCGTCTTCTACCGGCTGAATCCGAGGCACAACAAGAACGAAATCACGTTTGTTTATAGCGCACTGGGCCTCTGACTGTAGCTTCAGCTTCCTGTCTCCACATCCCCTTCTCGCGGTGACAGAAGCAGGTTCTTCGGTTGTGGCGATTCGCGAGTTGGCAGAGAAGAAATACGATCGCTCCGGAGGTGGGGGTGAGGCATTATTTGAGCGGCTGAGCGCGAACAAACAAAAGGTGCTTACAGCCTTCGTTCTCCACGGATCATCTATCACAAATATCGATCAGTTCATAAACGCAGCGTCCTTTGATCCCGTTCAGGTTGGATTCAAGGCGGATGTGCTCCGGGCTTCCTCGAGCCAATGGGTGGCACTCTATCAGTTCCTGACTGGGTTGAGGGGGATGAAGGGAGCGCGATGAGACAGATTCTGCTTATTCTAGCCATCGTTTGCTTGGTTTTCCTTGCCGGCGCAAGACCAGCAGACCAGCCTGCTCCTAAGGTCGGCATCCAGGAGAAGCTCGGACAGATTCTCCCGCTGGACACTGGACTGTATGACGAGCATGGACAGCTGGTCTTACTGAAAGATCTGGTCAACAAACCGACTATCTTCACGTTCGTTTACTATCGATGCCCAGGTATTTGCAGCCCGCTCTTAAATGAGCTCGCGAAGGTCGTCAATAACCTTGACCTGGAACTGGGGAAGGATTATCAGATCCTGACGATCAGTTTCGATCACCGTGAGAGGCCGGAGCTCGCTGCCGAGAAGAAGGAAACGTATCTCGATCTTGTAGGGAAGAATGTGGATCCGAAGGGTTGGAGGTTCTTCACCGCTGACAGCGTCACCATCCAGCGACTGACGGACGCCGCAGGATTCTATTTCATGAGGAGCGGGAACGATTACGTGCACGCTGGTGCCTTGATCATCACCTCTCCTGAAGGCAAGATTACACGGTATATTAACGGGATTCAGTATTTGCCGTTCGATGTCAAGATGGCTGTCTTTGAGGCCTCGGCTGGAAAAGTATCCCCGACGATTGCCAAGATTCTTGCTATGTGCTACAGTTATGATGCCAGCTCACACACATATACCCTGAACATCCTGCGGATTGCGATGGTGATTGTGGTCGCGCTCGTCGGGATTTTCGTTATCGTATTCATAATCAAACCGGCGAAGTCGTAAGCCGCCAAATTCTCATTTATTCCATCGCACTAATTCCGGCGTCCGCAATGCCGACGATGGTGGGAACACTGGGTTTTCTGTATTTCGTCGGTGCTTTGATTCTCTCGCTGGCGCTCCTGCATCTCGCCGTCCGATTCTATCATGACCACGGCAATGCCGCCGCGCGCAGACTGTTTTCTGGCTCGCCTCTTTACCTCTCGCTTCTGATAGGATTGATGATCCTCGACAGAGTCGTAGGATGATGAATCTTTGATGAGAAGGTTCTGGCGTACGCTCTTGCTTTCTTAGTGTTCCTCCTCTATATTGAGTCAGGATCGAACCTGTTCTTTGCATGTGTCCTTTAATCCTATCCAGAGAGGTAGGAAAGGAAAACGATCGCGAGTGTTGAGAAATGCCTCCTTTTCTGACCTTAATGGAATCGGAGGCATTTTTTTGTTCGTAAGGAATTCCTATGAAGAAGACAAAAGTAATGGATAGTGAGAGCTTCCGGCGGACCGTGAACCGGCTTGCACACGAGGTGGTGGAGCGGAAGAAAGGAACAGAAAATCTTGTTATCGTCGGAATCCGGACGAGGGGTGAACATCTCGCGCGGCGCCTGGCAAAGAAGATCGAAGAGATTGAAGGCAAGGAAGTGCAGATTGGCATCCTCGATATTACTCTGTACCGGGATGATCTGCGTGGACGGCTGGACCAACCTCAGTTGAAAAGCACAGAAATCCTCTTTGATGTTACCGGCAGGGAGGTGGTCTTGGTCGATGATGTGTTATTCACTGGTCGCACCATCCGGTCCGCACTCAACGCTTTGACTGATCTTGGGCGGCCCGCGCTCATTGAATTGCTCGTGCTTGTCGACCGCGGACACAGGGAATTGCCGATCAAAGCAGACTTCATCGGAAAGAGCGTGCCGACAGCGTTGAACCAGGAAATACGCGTACTGATGACCGAGGTGGATTCCGAAGACGCTGTGGTTCTCATCGAAACGGAAGAAGATGGTGGAAAGGAGTCAGGCCAATGAAACTCAAGAGCCGTCACCTCCTTGGACTCGACGGGATGTCGAAGGAAGAGATTACACTTCTTCTGGATACGGCGGCCTCGTTTCGAGAGATCCTGGACCGTCCCATCAAGAAGGTTCCTCCATTGCAGGGGAAAACAGTGGTAAACCTCTTCTTCGAAAGTTCAACGCGAACCCGTATTTCGTTTGAACTTGCGGAGCGGCGTTTGTCGGCGGACGTAGTGAATTTCGCCTCGTCGGGAAGCAGCGTGAGCAAGGGGGAGACCCTGAAAGACACCGCCCGCAACATTGAGGCAATGAAGATCGACATGGTTGTGATCCGTCACTCAGCTCCAGGATCGGCTCAGTTCCTCACACGGGTTCTGGACGCGAACATCATCAATGCCGGCGATGGGTGGCACGAGCATCCAACACAGGGATTGCTCGATATGTACACGCTGCGCGAGAAATTTGGGACACTGGAGGGCCTTCGAGTCTGCATTCTCGGGGACATCACGCACAGCCGGGTGGCCCGCTCCAATGTCTTTGGGTTGACGACGATGGGAGCAAGAGTTTCCATTTGCGGTCCTGCAACCCTCATCCCGAGAGACATAGAGGATCTGGGGGTGAAGGTGTACCACAATTTGGAAGACGTCATCCCCGAAGCGGACGCGTTCAATGTCTTGAGGATCCAGCTGGAGCGCCAGAAGAGCGGCTTGTTCCCTTCACTCCGGGAATATCATCGCTTCTTCGGCCTCACGAAGGAAAAGGTTGCTGCGGCGCCGAAGCCGATCACCATTATGCACCCAGGTCCTATTAACCGCGACGTAGAGCTTTCTGCTGATCTTGCGGACGGTGAGCACTCCGTTATCCTCCAACAGGTCACCAACGGAGTCGCAATTCGCATGGCAGTACTCTATTTGCTCGGCACAACTAATTGATCAGAGGAACTTATGAAGCTCGTCTTGAAAGGCGGCAGACTCATCGACCCTGTCTCGAAGAGGGATGAAGTCGTTGACATCCAACTCACCGATGGCCGCATTGATCGGCTTGCAGCCTCGATCAATGTTCCGCAAGGATACAGGCACATTGACCTAAAAGGAAAGATCGTTGCCCCGGGTCTGATCGACATGCACGTGCATCTCCGCGAGCCCGGGTACGAACACAAAGAAACGATCGAGACAGGGTGCGCCGCTGCCGCTGCCGGCGGATTTACCGCTGTCTGTTGTATGCCGAACACGAACCCCGCAATCGATGATGAATCTGTCGCCCGATATGTCCATGAAAAAGGCAAAGCGGTTTGTGACGGTATCGTCGATGTCTACCCGATCGGAGCCGCCACAAAAGGACGCCAGGGAAGCGAAATCGCGCCGATGGCGGAGCTTGCTCAGGCAGGCGCCGTGGGATTCTCGGACGATGGTAGTCCCATCGCGAGCGCTGAGATCATGCGTCGAGTGCTGGAGTACTCATCCATGTATGGTGTCCCCGTGATCCAGCACGCCGAGGAACCGACATTGACGCAGGGCGGGTGTATGAACGAAGGGAGGACGGCGACGCGGTTGGGGATGCCGGGAATTCCGTCCGCCGCGGAGGAACTGATGGTCGCACGCGATATCGTCCTGCTTCGGTACACTCCACAGGCGCGCTATCACGTTGCTCACATCAGCACAAGAGGTGCACTCGACGTTGTGAGGGCGGCGAAAGCCCAGGGACTGAATGTTACATGCGAGGTCGCGCCGCACCACTTTACCCTTTCCGAGGAAGCGGTCGCGAGCTTCGATACCAACACCAAGATGAATCCGCCCCTCAGGACGAGCGACGATATCGTTGCGCTGAAGGAGGGATTGAAGGATGGGACGATTGATGTCATAGCGACAGATCACGCTCCGCACACAATTGATGAGAAGGAGGTTGAATACACGCAGGCACCCTTCGGGATCGTTGGCCTCGAGACATGCGTCGCCCTCTGCCTGACGGAGCTCGTGGGCAAGGGAGTTCTGACCCTGACGCAGATTATTGAGAAGCTCTCCTCCAACCCTCGAAAGATACTCTCCCTGCCGGTCATAGAAATCAAGGAAGGCGAGCCGGCCAATCTTACGCTCATTGATCCAAACCTTGAATGGGTTGTCGACAAAGAAGCTCTCAAATCGAAATCAAAGAACACGCCATTCCACGGGGCAAGAATGAAAGGGAAGGCCGTCGGAATCATCAACAATGGCAAGGCCGCGCTTACTTGATTTGTGGCACCTGTCGGCTGACCCCTCATTCTGCCCTTGGGGCGTTTCCTGCGATACGCCTCAGGCCGCCTCTGTTCAGAAACGTGAACAGAGGCGGTTCTGCGTTATACACCTGGTATTCCGCGGGTCGAAATCCTTCGTAAAATCCTCCATTCGTGTGTTGGCACGGCCTTTGTCACCTTCAACCTGCAGATACTATTCAATGCAGGAGAGGATGTCATGAAAACACTCGGAGCTCTTTTGATTGCGGTAGCACTGACAGGCTGCCACGAGCCGTTCATCATCGACACGACACCGCCGAGCCCTCCTCAGGGAGTTATTGCAACGGCACTCGACAATGCCGCGGAATTGCGCTGGTTCCGCAATCCAGAACCTGACGTCGCTGGGTATCGGATCTGGGTGAGTGACCGATACGACGGGGAGTATGAAATTATTGGCACAACGCCGGATGTCCGTTTCGTAGACGCCGGAGCGCAAAACGGTGCGCGTGTGTACTATGCAATCTCGGCATACGATTTCGACGACAACGAGAGCGCTCTGAGCATGGATGTCGTGTATGCCACCCCAAGGCCTGAAGGGTTTGGCACAAAGCTGGCTAACTACCGGACAGCACCTCTCTCTGCTGGTTATGATTTCTCAACCTATTCTGTCGGCAATTACAACGACGACTACACAGATGTGTTCTTCGAAGCTGTCAATGGGCGGTACTATTTGAATGTCTGGAACGACTCGGATATCCAGGATATGGGCTACACAAACTCATTGTATGATATTGCAGTCGCTCCGTCCGCGGGCTGGTCGCCCTCAAGATCTGTCGAGGCAATCGCTGGACACACCTACATTGTCTGGACGTGGGACGACCATTTTGCGAAGGTTAGAGTCCGGGAAATCACGACTCAGCGTGTGACATTCGACTGGGCTTATCAACTGGCGAAGTCCAATCCTGAGCTCAAGAGAGCAGTGCCGCCCGGAGGGACGCGCCAGCTCCGGCAGAGCGTGCTCTCGTCGTCGAAAAAGTGAACCGCTGCTTTCGGACGAAAGCCACGAAGGAGCAATTGCGACGCCACCGCTGCAGAGGTGAAGGGAAGAGGGAGAGCAGCAGGTGGCGTTGTCTTTTGTCGCCGGATCAGTTGGTTGACTTTCTTTGCGTTTTCTGATACTTTGTGCTTGTCTATGCTGCCACGCGCGCTCGTCTCGACCATCCTGATTCTCCTCCTTGGGCATACGCTTCAGGCGCAGGTCCCAAACCTCCGCAGCCTTATGCAAAGGAAACCGGGTGCTGCGAAGCAGTTGCAGGCCCGGACGCCTCAACGGGCGGACGTACGAAAGCTCTTTGAGACGATCGAGCGCGGAATTGTCAATTCCTCGCTCAGGGAATCAGCACCGCACTTCGCCGACCAGGTGTTTGTGAACATGTCCAGCGGCGAAAGCGGCTACTTCTCTGCGAACCAGACGATTTCCATCCTCCAGCGTTACCTCTCCAGCCGTTCGTCGCTCACATTCGAGTTCTCGCGTTTCAGTGATACCGGCACAACACCGTACGCCACCGGACGGATGAGTTTCATTTCCCGCGGACGGAAAGAGTCTGCGCAGATCTATGTGTCCTTGAGATTTCAAGATTCTCGCTGGGTGGTAAGCCAGTTCAATGTCTATTGATAATGGCCGATCAGGTATGAGATTTCCTCCCGCAGCAAGCTGGTCTCGCCCCGCCTGGTGGGGCTTTTGCATTTCAATAGGGAGCGTCGTTCTTCTATTCGTTGGCCAACTTCTCTGGCACCACCACGTCGAGTCTGGCTGGTCTGAGCTCAAATCGTCACGCCAACTGACCCTTGCTAACCTGGTACATTCGCGTTTCGACGAAACAGTCGCGAAGCAACGGTCGCTCGCGCGGCAAATTCTTCGCGACGCAGATCTTGAGAGAGCTCTCCAGGAAAGAACGCCTTCAACGCTGTCAGCGGCCATCCAGCGGCTGGAATCATTTCGTTCGGAGGGCAATGTGAGCGTAGAGGTCGTCGATTCCCTCGGGAACATTGTGCTCTGGTCGGGTCGAAGTGTTCGGGACAACTATGCAAATCAACAGGCGCCGACCCGGAGTGAGGGATTTGTGCTCGTCTCCCGGGCGAGCCTCCATCGGTTTCTCTCCGTGGGCGAATCATCGGAGGGAATAAGATTCACTGTCGTGGCAAGCTCTCCCCTCGAAACGAACTATCCTCTCTCGAACCGTTTCGTGTCTCAGCGGAGTTTCGCGGATGCGTTCCAGGGAGAGACCGGTGTTGCGCTTCGTTTCGCATCGGAGGCAACGGCTAGGGATACCGCCGGTGACGCGGCTTTCGCTGTGCCAATCGTGGATCAGAGAGGAAGAGTCCTCATCGTTGGATTGATTCCTTCCCCTACGATTGCCACAGAACAGGCAAAGGGAGATCGCTGGCTGGACATTGGGATAGGCGTGCTTGAATCAGTAGGCTTTCTCTGCCTTTTCTTCCTGGTTGTCGGTATGCTTACCTCCGGTGGAGGTTTGGGCCACCGTCGACTTTACCTGGTTCCTCTCCTCTGGATCCTCCGGCTCGGGTGGAAGTATGCGGATGTCCCTTCAGCATTTGGAGGCGGATTTCTCCTTGACCCTGCGGTCCATTCGTCACCCTTCCCTCTGGGACTTGCCAGTTCTTTAGGCGAACTTGCCATCTCTGCAGTGTGCCTCTTCCTTACATTCGTGCTGCTATTCCGAAGCGCGCATCAGTGGTATTCTGAGACCAGGTTTGATGCGGGTTCGCGGGGGCGTGGTGCCAAGTGGTTGCGCACGGGTGTTGCCGTTTTGCTGTCTCTCGCATTTCAATGGGTGGTGCGAGGTTATGGGGCAGCGATGAGGAGTTTTGTCTTTGATTCCTCAATACGCTATCTCGATCCGATGTCCCTTCTGCCCGGATCGCAAATGGCGGTTATGCACTTCAACATTTTAATGCTCACGCTTGCCTTGTTTGCCGCTGCCGGGGCGCTCTTCATGGTGGTGGCCCGATATAGCGAAGGCTTGATGAGGAGCGAGAGCTCTCCGATACTCCGCATCGCTGTTGTTACGCTCTTGATGGTAGCGGCCTATGTCGCATACCTGCTCATCGATTGGCCGCCTCAGCTTCCTGTCATGGTCCCCCTGATCCTCTACGTCATCGGAGCTCTGATTCTAACCATGGTGGAGTTACGCGACCGAATTCCGCGGTTTCTCAGGAGCTTCTCGCTGGGATCGATTTCGTGTCTGCTCGCGGCTGCATTTGTCATTGCTTCAATTTCGCTCGACGCGAAGACCCACGAGAAAGAGCGCGAGCGGGTGCAAATTCTCGCCGAGGAAGTTCTTCGTCCTGCAGATACTTGGCTCTCCTTCGTTATCTCCGAGAGTATTCGTTCGGCAACCAGCAGAGCCGGCGACCAACTGGCCACGACCACCGCAGATTCCACCTCCTCGGTCGATCTCGCCTTTGGTCTGTGGGCGCAAACCCTTATGAGCAAAGAAGGCTACAGTTCCGCCGTCGTTGTGTATGATCGCACCGGGAAGGAAGTGAGCCGTTTCGCGGTTGGGTTGACGTCCTATGAACAGATGCAGCTCCTGACAGAGTTGTTTCACAAGGAAGAAGATGTGCTGCTTATTGCCGACCGCAAGGTTGCCGACGGGACCATCAAGTACTATGGACAGTGGGAACACGTGCTCGACAGCGAGGTTCAGCCCGTGGGAACGATCGCGATCGTGATGTCGGCCAGCCAGCGTGCTCTTTTCCGGGGGGAGGCGCCGGAACAACTGCTCACATCTTCAACGAGTCGGCTTGAGGACCTGGTCCGGCCAATTGCAATATCGGAATATCGCAATGGAAGACTCTGGTCGACTAACGATCCCGCGCTGTTCCGCGGGATGCCGCTCATGCCAGCGATTGAATCAGCGCTCGAGAGCAATGCCAGCAGGTTTGTATGGTCAGAGCAGGAGGTTGAGGGGCGGCACTACGAGGTCGTTTATGCCAGGGATGAGGCTGATCGGACGCGCGTTGTTTCCGTGAGTCTCATGGCGCTCGATCTGCGGTGGCACTTGTTCAGCATTGTGAAAACGCTCCTGGTGTACGCTCTTTTTCTGCTTGTCATCGTCGTGGTGACGATACTTCGTGCGCTTCGTGCCCATCTCCCGGTCAAGTTTGGATTCCGCGAAAAACTCATCTTCTCATTCGCGGTCTTGTCGGTGCTGCCGCTGCTGTTGATGGCGTACTACGATCGGCAGCTCGCGATGGCCCGGCTCGACGAAAACATCACGAGGCGTCTTTCACAAGATCTTAATCTGATCGAGCAGCGCTTCTCAACCGGTGTCCTCGATGAGGCTGATTTCAGCTCTGGAGTTACGGACGATTTCTGTGAAGCGATAGCGTCGGACCTGGGGGTCGATTTCAGTGTCTACGAGGGTGCAGCACTGAAAGCGAGCAGCAGGCCCGAATTGTATCGTGCTTCAATACTCGACAGCCGGTTGACGGGAACCGCCTATGTGAATGCGCTGACGCTGGGCCGTGGCTTCATAAAATCGCAGGAGAGCATTGGTGAAATCAACTACTTCGTTGGCTATCGGCCGATCATGATCGGGGGCGTCATTCGCGGGGTGCTCGCCGTGCCTGCACTCTATCGCGAACAGGAAATCGAAGAGGAACTGGCTCAGCGCAATGCGTTTGTCCTGGGAGCGTATGCACTCGTGGTTTCATTGGTCATTATGGTTGGAATTTTCCTTGCCCATGCCCTTTCCAAACCTCTGCGGGATCTTTCAAAGGCGGCCCGCAGTGTTGGTCGCGGAGATCTGGATGTTGTCTTGCAGGCCCGGTCGGCGGATGAGGTGGGCGACCTCATTCGGTCATTCAATGAAATGACGGCGGAATTGAAAACAAGCCGGCAGCACCTTGCGAGGGCGGAACGGGAACTTGCTTGGAAGGAGATGGCAAAGCAGGTAGCGCACGAAATCAAGAATCCTCTCACACCCATCAAATTGTCGGTCCAGCATCTCGTAGAGGCATATCGCAAGGGAGCAAGAGATTTCGGTGACATTTTGCAGCGTGTATCACAGACCGTCATTGAACAAATCGACGTGCTGACGAGAATCGCATCGGAGTTCTCCGATTTCGCCCGAATGCCCGAACGCAAATTTGAACGGGTGGATCTCAACCAACTCGTGACTGAGACCGTGAACCTGTTCAAGGAGGTACGTGGCATTGAATTCAAGGCTCACCTCTGCCCGCAGCCTGCGATCGTTGTTGCCGACCAGGATGAACTGAGGCGCGTATTCATCAACATCGTCCGGAATAGTGTCCAGGCCATGGAGCGTGGAGGTGTGGTGACGATTGACCTGAGCGTGGAGCACCAGGTGTGCAGAATTCGAATCGCAGACACAGGTGCTGGCATTCCGGAAGATGTCCAGGCGAAAGTGTTCCAGCCGAATTTCTCAACAAAGACCGACGGCATGGGCCTTGGTTTGGCTATTGCACAGAAGGTAATCGAAGATCTCAACGGAACCGTCACGCTTCAGAGCAAGGTGGGGGTCGGCACGGTCGTTGAGATGAAAATCCCTCTTCGGTATTCATAGAGACCATTTCCTTGAAGTTCTGGGATTGTGCAGTGCAAGCTCTCGGTCAGGATGCATCCCCTGCGAACCGAGTTGATCCATCCGACGGAAGCTTCGTCGTTATCACAATCCCCCCAGAGAACAATCGCGCCAATGAAGGACTTGATGATCGTTGAATCGGCACTCTTGAAAGAAAGCTCATCGCTCCGGTTCGGAATGAGTACGAGACGGGGCGGCGTAAGTCCGGAACCTTTGGGGATGAATCTGAGTTTCCGTGTGAACGACGAAGTCGATAACGTTGTTGAAAACCGCCGCCGGTTGTTTACGGCGCTCGGTCTGGACCCAGAGGCCGTGGCGATTCCGCTTCAGTGTCACTCGGACCATATTGAAGTCGTCGCGGAACCGGGAGAGTATGAAAATTCAGACGCCCTGATCACGAATAGAGCGGACCTGCCTCTCGTGGTGAGTGTGGCAGACTGTCTCGCCGTCATACTCTTTGACCCCGTGAAACACGTTCTTGCTGTTGTTCACGCGGGTTGGCGAGGTACTGCACGAACTATTGCAGCAAAGTCAGTCGTTCTGCTGACAGAGAAATTCGGAGTGTCAGCAAAGGATCTGGTCGCGTTCCTGAGTCCCTGTGCGGGGCCTTGCTGCTACGAGGTCGGCCATGAAGTCGCAGACGTATTTGCCAAAGAACACGTGCGGCAACGCGATGGGCGCCTCTACTTTGATCTGAAGAAAGCGAATGCTGACCAACTTCTTATGAGCGGAGTGCCGGAAGCGAATATTGAGGTGTCACCGAGCTGTACAATCTGTAATCCCGACTTGTTTCATTCCTTCCGGAGGGATGGCTCACGTTCGGGGCGAATGATGGCGGTGGCTTGTCTCTTGGACGGAAAGGGTGCCTGATCCATGTGCGGAATCGTTGGTTATGTCGGAACACGAAATGCCGTTCCGATCATCTTGGAGGGTTTGAAGCGGCTTGAATACAGGGGGTACGATTCTGCTGGAGTGGCTCTTCTGACCGGTGATCGTATCGCGGTGGTCAAGCGGGTTGGTAACATCAAAAAGCTCGAAGAGGCCTTGCTGATTGGGTGTCCCGAAGCGACCGTCGCCATCGGACACACACGCTGGGCAACCCACGGAGAACCCGACGAGCCGAATGCCCACCCCCATCTCGATTGCCACGAAGTGATCGCGTTGGTCCATAACGGCGTTATAGAGAACTACGCGGTCCTGAAGCGCAAGCTCGTCGATGCGGGGCACTCATTCCGATCGGCGACAGATACTGAAGTGCTCGCTCACCTGATCGAACATTTCCACACTCAAAACGTACCGCTCGAAGATGCCGTGCGGCTGGCCCTCACACAGGTCAAAGGAACTTACGGAATCGCAGTTGTTTCGTGGCAAGAGCCCGATAAGCTTGTGGTTGCCCGGAACGGCAGCCCCATTGCGATTGGAGTGGGGGATGGAGAGCACATCGTTGCATCGGACGCCTCGGCCATCGTCGCGCATACGCGAAGGGTCCTCTATCTGGAGGATGGAGAGATGGCGGTCGTTACCGCCGATCGGGTCAGCACGATGACGCTCGCGAAGGTTCCGGTGGACAAGTTTATCAAAGAATTGACCCTCGATCTCCAGGAAATCGAACGCGGTCGGTACGAACATTTCATGCTGAAGGAGATTCACGAACAACCGGAAACGATTCGCAACGCCATGAGAGGCCGCCTTCGTACGAGTGAGGA
>Ga0315277_10004341_pt1 | contig 19021 bp, 12 predicted proteins | sample YL17G05_15_MG_FD_203695 | JGI IMG/M metagenome (GOLD analysis project Ga0315277, IMG submission 203695) | Sediment microbial communities from Yellowstone Lake, YNP, Wyoming, USA - YL17G05_15 | ecosystem: Environmental > Aquatic > Freshwater > Lake > Sediment | place: USA: Wyoming | collected...
CTTCCGCAAACCACTCCGGCTGTAAGGTCGTTATGGCCACCGATGAATTTCGTGGCACTGTGAATGACAAGGTCCGCTCCGTGGTCGATGGGGTGCTGGTTGATGGGCGTGGCGAAGGTGTTGTCGGTGATCGTAATACCGCCCACTTTGTGGGCCGCGGCGAATAATTTCTCTAAATCAACTACACGCAACAACGGGTTGGTGGGAGACTCTAGATAGAGCACATCGCAACCTTTGGCAATCGCCGCGAGGATTGCCTCTTCGTCATTGGTCTCACATAATTCACAGCGGATCCCAAAACGGGGCAGGATCTCTTTGAAATGCAGGTATGTCGCTCCGTAAGCGTCTTTGATAGTCACTGCGCGCTGGCCCGGGCTTAGCAGTGCAAAGAGCATTGTACTAATGGCTGCCATCCCAGTGGAGAAATCTGTTGCTGCTTCCGCACCTTCCAGCGCAGCCATTTTCTCATTAAAGGCTCGCACCGTGGGGTTAGAATTCCGGCTGTATATGTCTCCCGGTTTTTTCCCTAACGCAACTTCCCGCCATGAATTTAGATCCTCATATGCAAAGGCCGCGTTCTCTATGGTCGGCATGTTCATAGTGTGCGTATTCGAATCGATGGACTTCCCCAAATGGACACAACGTGTCGAAGGGCCTTCTTTGAACGGCATGTTGATAATGTCACCAATGACTGAGAACATTACGTGAACACGGTATTGAATTCATTTCAACGGCATCTGCCGCTCGGCGACGATTCTACTCCTGAAGTGACGCGAACAAAACTCTACCTGACTTGTCGGAGATCCATCCTGTCGTATTGATACTTATTTACCAAGAACAAGATCCTGATGTCGGAATTGACCCTGTCTTTCCGACCACTCCGTCAAAACATGAATCCATAATTCATTCTAGTCATGTTGGTCACCAGTTTGTGGAAGTTTGCGACAAGAAATTCTCAGCGCTGGGAATTACAGCAATCCCTTAAAGAGGAAACGCAAGCCCGATGGCAACATTACCAGGCGAATGGAGATGCGATTTTCGGAATTAAGTTTTCCCGAAGCGCCCAAGATTGTGGCAACTCCTCCCGGACCAAAATCCAGGGATGCTACTGCAATCCAAGAAAGATACGAGAGCACTGTAGTATCCTATGGCAAAGCAATGCCAATCTGTTTGGAGGAAGGAAGAGGCGCAACTATCAAGGACATAGATGGCAACATCTACATCGACTTTTTCGGTGGAGCAGGCGTCCTCAACGTCGGCCACTGTAATCCTGAAGTATTGAAGGCCGTGAGCGAGCAAGAGAAGAAACTGATACACGCGCTCGACTTTGCGACCAAGCCGAAGCTCGATCTCATACAGAAACTTGTAGCAATCGCCCCGGGCGGAATGCGTAACAGCTCGAAAGTTTTCTTCGGTGGTCCCACGGGCTCGGATGCTGTTGAAGCCGCAGTGAAACTCGCCAAGTTCAACACCGGGCGGAAAGGAGTTCTGGCTTTCGAAGGCGCGTACCATGGCATGACATCGGGCGCTCTCTCGTTTAGCAGCGGGAAGAAATTCAAAGAGAACTTTGTCCCGCTGTTGGCTGAAGTCCATTTTGCGCCTTATGCTTACTGCTATCGTTGTCCCTTCGGTAGGAAAGATGGTTCACCAGAGGATTGCTGCATGGAATGCGCTGAATTCGTTCGGCACATCTTGGACGATCCGCATTCAGGAGTGGTAAATCCTGCGGCAATACTCGTCGAGGCAATCCAAGGCGAAGGAGGGTCCATAGTACCGCCAGATGAGTATGTCAGTGAACTTCGCAAGATCGCGGACGAATATGCAATCCTTCTCATAATCGATGAAATCCAAGCAGGCCTAGGAAGGACAGGCAAGATGTTCGCTTGCCAACACTCCGACACGACCCCCGACATAATGACGCTGTCAAAAGGGATAGGGGGGATTGGATACCCACTGTCAGCTTGTGTCGCCCGCACTGAATTAGACAAATGGTCGAGCGGAGCACACATTGGAACCTTCAGAGGGCAAGCGGTCGCAATGGCCGCAGGGTTCGCGGCCCTGAACTTCATGGAGAAAAACAACCTACCTGAATACGCAGCTCAGCTTGGAGAACACATGCTCAAGCGCCTGCGGGAAATCGGCGAGCAAAGCAAGTATATCGGAGACGTACGCGGCAGAGGACTGATGATAGGAATCGAATTCGTCAAAGACAAGAAGTCAAAGAAACCCGCAGATGACATGGCACGTGATATCCGAAAACGCTGCTTCACCAAAGGCGTAATCGTCGAACTCGGAGGGCACTACAACAACGTGATACGATTCCTGCCACCGCTAATCCTAACCGAAGAGTTGGCGGACAAAGGGTTAAGCATTTTCGCCGAAGCCGTGAAAGAGAACGAGAGGAGCGCGTGAGGTACATACATCATGAAGAAGAGAATCAATGTCGCCATACTCGGCGCCGCTGGCGTCCTTGGGCAGCGATTCATAGAGAGGCTGGAGAATCATCCGACCTTCGAGATGGTTGCATTGGCTGATGTGATGGTCGGTAAACGGTATGAGGATGCGACGAAGTGGCGGCTGGGGAATCGCATTCCATCCAAAGTCAAGGATATGAAAATCGTCGCCGGAGACTCATTCTCCAAGAATGAAATTGACGTCGTCTTCTCAGCATTGCCAGGTGGAATCGCAGGGAAAATCGAACTCGACCTCGCAAAGAAAGGGTTCTTCATAATCAGCAAAGCAAGCGACCACCGTATGGAGGAAGACGTCCCACTCATCATACCCGAAGTCAACGCAGAACACCTGTCCTTGATTGAAGAGCAGAGAAAGAAACGCGGCTGGGACGGTGCGATCGTCACCGACCCGAACTGCAGTACGACCATAATGGCAGTGTCTCTCAAACCGTTGTGGGACAACTTCGGCATTGAGAGGGTCGCTGTCTCAACGATGCAATCGATATCTGGTGCAGGATACCCGGGAGTCCAATCACTAGACATCTTCGAGAACGTTATCCCATACATCGCAGGCGAGGAAGAGAAGATGATCATAGAAACAAAGAAACTGTTTGGTGATGCGAAGAGACCAGCGGACCTGAGAGTCAGCGCAAGCTGCAGCAGAGTGGGGACAATCGACGGTCACCTTGAGGTTGTGTTTGTCGAGACAAGTAAGAAGGCCGACCCAGATGAGGCAAGGAAGGCATTCGAACAACTCAAAGGATTAGACTACCCAAGCGCACCAAAGGAGCCAATAATCGTAAGAGATGAGCTCGATAGGCCGCAGACTAGGCTAGATCGGGATGCAGGCGACGGAATGAGCGTCGTCCTTGGCAGAATTCGAAAGGATGAGGCCCTTGGCTTGACCTACGTGGTTCTCGGCCACAACACCATCCGCGGCGGAGCGGGCGGAGCTATCCTGGTCGGTGAGCTATGCCATGGGAAAGGCTACATTTGATTGTGATGAAGTTTGGAGGCTCATGCCTAGATAAGCCAGACGACATCAGAAGAATGGTCGAGATACTCAAGAGAACGAAGTCACTTCAACCTAAAGCAGTACTGTCAGCCTTCAAAGGTATCACCGACCAACTCCTCAACCAGGCCAACTCGGCCAGAGCCGGTAGTTTCAACATAGGCAAAATCGAAGCAAAACATCAAGAACTAGTCGACAGCCTGCCGTCCGCCATACGGACACAGATCCAGCCGCAAATCGAGAGACTCATAAAAGAGCTGCAGGACACGCTGACTGGCATAAGCTACCTCCGAGAATTGAGCCCTCCTGTATCAGACAGAGTAGTCGCCTACGGGGAGAAGTTGGCAACCCATGTCGCAGCTGGATATCTGGCGGAGGGAGGACTCAAGGGTGTGCCATTATCGGACAGCGAAGCAGGCATCTTGACGAATAGCAACTTTGGAAACGCCACTATTCTTGAAGAGTCGCGACAACTCGTAAGGGGAAAACTAAGTTCCGTCCAGATACCTCTTGTTGCAGGCTTCTTCGGTAAGGATAGCGCTGGCAGAATCGCAACTCTCGGGCGGGGAGCTACGGACTACGTGGCGACTTTCATCGCAGCCGCTTTCGGATGTAGAACGATTCTCTACAAGGATGTGGACGGAGTGATGACAGCTGACCCAAAGCTTGTCCCAAATGCGAGGCTTATTTCAGACCTGGACTATGCAACCGCCATCGAGCTAGGCCGTTATGGATCAAAGGTGGTCTTCGAAAAGGCAATAGTTCCGGCAATGATTGCCAAGACAGCGATTGAAGTGAAACCATTCGAGAAGGAAGAAAATGGCACGTTGATCTCAGGTGAAGGCGCAGGAGAGGCCACTTCATACATGAAAGACATGGCCATGGTGCAGGTGTTTGGGATTCATGGATTGAACGTAGTTGGTTCGATTCTAAGTGGACTTGATCAGCTCTATCCAGATGACCCGATAACTGTCGCTCCGCTCTTCCGTAACGAAATGGCATTGATAACAAACGAGAGCCGAAGTGACAAGGTGGCGGATGCCATAAGAAGAATCGGAGGAGATGTCACAGTAAATGTCCGCAAGGGCTTCTCTTTAGTTGCAGTGATCGGAATGCGATTTCAGCAACCACGGGTCTATGAAAGCCTGCGGAAGGCAGGCGTAGAGCCGACGATTGTCATCAAGACACCTTCAGGAATGACCACATGTGCGATCGTCGACCAAGAAGAGACTGACACATCAGTTAGGGCACTGCATGAGGAATTGTTGGCGAGTTAGCTCAACTATCTTCCTTTTCTCGCAGTTCTTCTCTTTCGTAACAATCTGCGAAATTCCTCGTCAGAAGGAATCCTCTTCCTTGCTGTCGAATGGGCACCTTATGGGATCAATGTCAATGCCATCGGTCCGGGATACTTTCCGACGCGCCTAACGCAGTACGTGAAGGACAACCCTGACATTAAGCGCAGGTTTATCGACAGGATTTTGTTTAAGCGTGCAGGCGATCCGTCAAGGGACCTAGCTGGTGTGTTGATCTTCTTGGCATCGAGCGCATCTGATTATGTGACCGGTCAAACCATTGTCGTCGACGGCGGATGGACCGCAACGTAACCTGCCGCATCAAAGAGGAAATTTACCGCGAGCTTTTTCGACTTCATTTGATACAGCTAGCATAGCTGTGGAATCATCGCCTAATGAGCAGCACCTAGCTTTCTCATTATCAGACTAAGCTTGCTGCCTCGGCCACTATCCTGTCTACGCTCGGGATTACAGCCTGCTCGATCCTGTGCAGTAAAGACATTAACCTCTTTGGCTCCTACGCATATTCCGAATATGACTATGAGACCACGATTCAGCTGCTCTACAACAACCGCGACCGTTTTCCTTTTGAGGAAATTATCACACACGAATTCCCACTCGATAAGACGGAAGAAGCTGTTTTGGCGGTAGAGCAGGGAGTGGCTCTAAAAGCTGCGATATCGGTTCGGATGGAGTCACTGCTCCATAGGCACCTGAAATGATCAGCGCACTGCCTGCTTTCGTGCGAATTTGGAGGGCGATGATCTTCCTCAGTCCTGGTGCTCCATAGAAGTGTCCGTTGTATCTATCCAGGGATAAAGCCAACTCATCCGAAAGCTCTTGACTGAATTTCTCGCGGGCGCTGGCGACGATTTCCCTATACCTCGGAGAGAGACTGTCGAGAAACGATTCAGTGTCTCCTAGTGCGAAGGACTGCTCGCCAACATTCCGAGCAAGCCGCTTGATTCTAGCCTCTTTCGGATTTTCCCATAGACTCTGAAAGAACACTTGCCCTCTCGCATTGCCCCGCGAGGTCGACGATCGGGGTCGTGCATACTCAGACGATCTATAGACAATGCCTTTACTTTCTGATCTCTCGTCTTAGGTAGTCCTTTTTGCCACCACTCATAGTCACCTTGCCAAAGAGGACTATTTTGTTTGTCTTCTAGGCCATGCTTCGGCGACTGCGTTACTGCCATTGCTTGTTGTCAGACCTCGAAAAACGATCCACGTTTTGTTAGACTATACTCTCACAAAACAGAAGATTCTATGCTGGGAACCACTAAGTGGTGACCAACCCGTAGCCTGAGTCGCGTCTGGGGGGAAGATGCTCCATAATGCGGGTAGGATTTGTTGGTCTCAGTTCACCTTGCGGCTACTTGTACGACTATTCGCGCACATTCACGAGGGACCAGCCTTGGCATTGGAATCCAATTCTTGAATCGCCTATTGGTATGACAACTCTTTTCGACGAGATTTGGTTTGTCCATCGCGCATTGTGCCCTTTGACTATGCGGAAGCTGAAGTTCGTCAGATTCCTCAACGAGGGTGGTCGATATGCTGAGATGCTTGATGCGGAAGTCGGACAAATGCGAACTTTCAACGATCCAGAGATGGCACTTCATTTGGAGGCCCTAAGACAACAGCCATCGCTGCTGCAGTAATGCTCTAAGACGAACGGCACTTAGTCGGATTTACCTCTCGCCGATATCTCCCAAACAGCCTCTACGTTGTTCTTTCTCAGGCCATACAGTTTCTCATACATGTTGATGGTGCCATCGAGGTATGACGGGATGATTTCGATCTTGTCTCCGACATCCGTTCTGCTGCCTATCTCCCGCGTCAGCAAGGTATTGTCTCCATTGAGTTTGTAGATCGCTAAGCCTTCACTATCCTTTATCTCCGGCGGTCCATAGTTTTGATTGATGGACATAAGACCGGCATCGGTTACAGCTCTCTGCGCCGACGGGACGCTTATCACGGTCGACAATACGCTTAATGCACACTCAAATTCCGGAGCATGCCTGTGATATTTGCAGTCCATGAGCAAGTAGCTGCCAGCCCTGACTTGCGAAATCTCAGGAAACTTGCCGGTCGCATCGTAGGTTCCTGTGGTTCCCATCGAAATCTCCTTCGCGGATATGCCAGTTTTTTCTATGAGTCTCTGTGTGTCCGTAATGAGAGATGCCACTTTTTCAACTTCCTTTCTTCTTTGTTCCCTGGGTTCCAGCCAATCAAGATGACCTTCGTATGCCATCAGTCCGATCAACCGTAGGCCAGGAAGCGCGTTAATGCGCTCGGCTAGTTTTAGGGCGGGTCCCCCTGGTTCAACGCCGCATCTCTGAGAGCCGACATGAATTTCAAGCCAGACGTTCAACTTCATCCCTTGTTCTATAGCTGCTTTGGAGAGGTCATCGGCGTTCTGCACAGAGTCGACCGGGACCGTGATATTGGCGCATGTTGCCAGTTGAATGAGTCGATTTATCTTGCTGGGCGTCACTATCTCAGTCGCGATCATAATGTCCCCTATCCCTGCGGCCACCATGACCTCAGCGGCACTGACCTTCTGGCAGCATATGCCTGTTGCACCCGCTTCGATCTGTTTGAGAGCAAGTGCGGGAACTCTGTGAACTTTGGTGTGAGGTCTGAATTTCGCCCTCTTTCCTTGAAAGAAATTCGCCATAGTGCGTAGGTTTTTCTCCATGATATCCAAGTCGACTAGAAGTGCGGGCGTGTCGATTTCGTTCCTCTCAATACCAACGGACAACTATATTCGTCACAACCTTGTGGATTGACTCGAATCGCATGATGCTCTTCAGGTATGGGTATCTTTGAGACTTGTTGTTCCTGATTTACCAGTCCCTGATAGAATCGTCATCCGATCGAAGAACCTCCTAGCTGTCACAAATCCGACAGCCAGTAAGGTTCCCAGAAGCTCTAGCCTTTTGTCAACCAGAAGTACCAGAGGATGCTGTTTCCTGCGTACATTGGGTTCTGTTGATTTTCCACTCCGTGAAGCCACGATCTCCAGTACCAGTAGAGTACAGGGCGCTCCGTGAAAACGTAAAGGCCCATAGCTACTCCTAGTTGTTCGGCTTTTTCGAACGATCTTTGTATTACGGCTGGATCTGTGCTTGCACTCGCCTGAGTAAGGTTTCCGATTATCCAGTTGTAGACCACGTACTGTGGATACATGGATCCATCTACGTTAACCATGTCGTTGGGACCTGGAGGGGCGAGGGACTGGAAATTCTCGGGAGTCCAGTTGTTGCCGAAGGTATACCAACCTCCCGGCATCAGCATCGAGCTGGTATAGTCTGAAGGATGCGGATAGTCAGGTGTCCAGAATTGCCAGTAGACTGGCATCGGGTTTTGGTTTGCCACTAAGTTGCCTACTTGTTGCGAATGTGTTATCGGGGTCACTATTGCCGTAATATTGCCGCCACTTATCTGATCTAGAATTGAAGCCCATTGTTGGGCTCCCGCCAAATTCGTCTGATCGCCTGCGAGCACGATTATTGGGACCTTTATCTTCATATTGTGCCATGCAGAAATTGAGAAATTGCCTTTTGCAGCGTCGATGTCCAGAGCAGGAAGTCCTCCAAGCTTTTCTGGAGGAACAGAGTAGATCATCCCTTGAGGAATTACACCCCGATAAAGCTCAGCGAACTTGGTTCCATATTTCTTGTTTCCACGGATGTTATCGATGAAGCCCTGGTAGTCGTACGCGTTGATCCATGCAAGTCTCGTTGGGAGGTCAGCGAAGTAATTGGGTGGTTCATTGAAGCCTGGTCCTAGCTGGGAAGCTTCCATGGCCTTATTGATGTTGATGTTGAAGGTGTAGAAGTAGTTGGCCAACGTTGGATAGCTGTAGATGTTCACAATCCCCTTTGACTGTAATTGCTGTATGGTTGGAAAGGACGATGAAGGTAGACCCATTACGGTATCGGCTTGCCCATCCTGCAACATTAGCAGAGCAGTATCGGCGGTCTTGACCCAATTTATTACAACAGTGTTGTCTACTGGAGGTATTCCTGGTACCCCGACATAATGAGGATTGGGTGCGAACGCAATCGATTGCCCCGGCACATAAGATTGGATCATGTAAGGTCCAGAGCCAACAGGTTCCCATTGCATCTTAGTGTTGTATGTGGGTTGATTTGCCTGGGCCTTGTATGCCTCAAAGCCTTCGCTCGACTGCTCGAAGCTCGCGCCGACAGACGCGGCGTACTTTGCATCAACTATACCTGCGCCGAATGTAGTCAGTATTTGGAAGACCAAGGTCGGTTCCATCACTGTGTTGAAATGGAATGTTACTGTATTAGCGGCCTCATCATAGGTAACCGAACTTGTCGCATATGGCCAAGTGTTATCCGAGTAAGCGCTTGCTGTCCCGTTCTGAGCACCCGGGACAAGATATTGAGTTTGAATCCAAGTGGGAGTGCCTGGAGAACCTGATGCAAAAGCTATACAGCGTTCAAAGGTAAACCACACATCATAAGCAGTAAGCTTGTCACCGTTCGAAAAGTATTGATCGTCCCGAATCTTGAACGTGTAGGTAGTGAAATCGGGACTGATTCCACCGTTCTCCTGGGTTGGCAACTCCGCCGCTGCGTATGGTATGAATGAAGTTGTTGAGGAACCATTGTAGAATACTAGCGCCTGGTAGATGTTGTTGATTACTTCTAATCCCACGCTCTCGTAGTCTGTTTGCGGATCGAATGAAAACGGTCCCCCAGGTGCGACCTCTGCTGCAGTTATAACCTTGGGATTTACAACGCCGCCTCCACTCGTGAGCAATGCTAGTGGAAGATCAGACGATTGCACAGCAACAGTGCGTGTTGCAGTTACGCTGAATGTCTTTCCGGTCGAACTTTGCGTGGTTAACGTAAGTGAAAGGGGGTAGATACCTGGCTGTGAATAAGATGTGGTTGCGATTTGTGAAGGAAGGCCGGTCGTCGGATCCGCCTTCACGACTTGTTTGATGCCATTGCCAAACTCCCACGCATATTCCTGAATGGCCCAATCGGCGTCGATTGGTTGTTGTAGGAATCCTCCTTCAGGATGGATTACTTCCCCGACTCCGAAGACCGGCGCCTCGGGGTTTTCGGACAAGCGGAAGTCGATGATCGGGACAGAACCGTATTGAGCTTCGTCTGCGGACAGGCTGGGCTGTATTTTCAGCGGCAGTAATGTCAATCCATTTGTAACTACGGTCGAAAAAGTGCTAAGAAACCTCTGATAAGTCACCTTGACCATGACCATCGTGAGGTAAGTTCCCCCGTTAGCGTAAGTGTGAGTAGTTGCAGAGCCGCTCGTGGTCCCATTAGTTCCATCCCCAAACAGCCATGTCACACTGTCAATGGTTGCCTCCGCTGGGCTGATAAGAACCGTGAAAGACACCGGGCTTCCTGCGGTTCCAATGTTTGTCGATGAGGCCAGATGAACCGAAATGTTCGCGGGCGTTGTAGAGAAGTAATATCCACCAACCGCAGCGAGAATTACGATCAGAATCACAACAACGGCAACTAACTTCTTATTTGACAGATTCACGCAACATCGGTGCTAGCTGATATGTTGAACTGGTATCATTCTTTCGCATATATAATTCGAGAAGTACTTACAAGTAGTAGTAGTAGTACTGACCCAATGACGAAAATACTGCAAAGCAAATTAGACGCGTTACGTAGCTGTGCCTGGCTCGATTTCTTTGAAATCATCAACAGGCATCGAGAAGCAGTATTTGGAAGTCCTGGAACTAGCTGATGGCACGTCAATTAGGTTGCCCGTAATGATTGCGAGGGGAGCAAAGTCTGGACCAAAGCTATTTGTTGATGCCGCAATCCACGGTTGGGAAATTGTCGGCACAGAGGTCATAAGACGGGTTCTCAGAGAGGAGTTGAATCTGGCTGACCTAGAAGGCACTGTTGTAACAGTCCCAGTCGCGAACCCCCCGGCCTTTCAGGTGAAGGGGTATACAAATCCTCAAGATCGCGCTGATATCAGCAGAGCTGTGCCTGGCGACCCCAAACTTTCACAAAGTCAACGCTTCGGAGCAAGGATCTGGAGCCTAATCAAAGAATCGAATTACTATATCAATTTTCACTGCATTGAGGGACCATCACTGCCCTACATTGAAGTGCGGGGACCAAGTGGCTCCACTTTGGATAAGTCTCTTAAGATGGCTCAGGTATTCGGGCTGCCGATAACTTTTGCTGATCCCGTTCTGCTGAAGTACTGGCCTCCTAACGCAGTGGACCTAGCCGTATCTTCAGGAATCCCGTCATTCATGCCAGAGCTGCCGTTTCCGTCGATATTCATGAATGAGGATTCGGTGAAAATGGGTACGCGCGGCCTGCTGAATGTGATGAAGTTCATTGGAATGATACCTGGAGAAATTGAACCGCAAGATACGAAGTTCAGCCTTCCAAGTCCGTTATACACGAACATGATTGCCGCTGACCATGGCGGTATCGTTCACCCAGCATGCCTTCTAGGCGCTAAAGTCGCGAAGGGAGACCCGGTTGTGAGGATCCTCAACGTCTTCGGAGACGAGGTAGACGTTGTTCGTTCACCCCGAGACGCATACGTCATGTCGTTTTGTCTGAACGTTAACCAAGCGGCAGGGACGGGAGACTTCGTCGTTATGATTGGGTGGGAAGTCTCGTCGTCATAATCGAGTCGGAGTAACAACGCCACAGAGAAGTTGGTTGCGTTAGGGATGACTAGTTTTGCCAAGGGCGTGAAATGCTTTGATTGCGGGCGAGAATACTCCCCTACTATACTAGCCTGCACACAATGCGGCGGATTGCTTGACGTGCAATACGACTATGAGGCCATTGCCAACAGTCTCAATCGTGAAGAGATGCAAAGCAAAAATCCCTCGATTTTCGATAGATGGATTGGATTTCTGCCTATTGAAGACCGGTCGAGAATAAGGCTGGCAAGCTTAGGTCAGGGTCCCACTCCTCTCATCGAATGCAAGAAACTGGCTGAGAAGATAGGAGTTGACCACCTTTACCTGAAGAACGATTCGATCTTCCCCACCGGATCATTCAAAGACCGGTCTATGCCGCTGGCGGTGGCCAAAGCTCTGGAGCTGGGGGCAAAGACACTATCCATCGTCTCTTCAGGAAACGCTGCGGCCTCTCTGGCAGCTCATGGCGCCAGAGCCGGTCTCGATGTCATAACTTTTGTTGATCAAGAAATACCTTCACCGAAGCTAGCGCAGATTCTGATATATGGTGCAAAGGCTGTAATCGTTAGATCGGATTACAGCGCCATACTAAGGCTTTTCAAGAATATCCGAGACAGACATGACTGGTACGATTGCAACTCAGAATGGAATTCATTCAGATTCGAAGGCAACAAGACGTGTTCGTTCGAAATTTGCGAACAGCTTGACTGGAGTACGCCCGACTGGGTATTCTGCCCGATGGGTTCTTGCACACTGTTTACTGCGGTGTGGAAAGGGTTCAAAGAGTTGGTCGCCACGGGTCTAGCAAGAAATCTGCCTATGTTAGGGGGAATACAGGCCGAAAATTGTAGCCCGGTCGTAAGTGCATTCAAGAAACGAATGTCTCACGTCGAACCAGTAGTTCCCGGACACACTATTGCAACGGCCATAAGTGAATCCGGACCTCCATTAGGCAACAAAGCGCTTCAAGATCTATACGAGTCTAAAGGCATAGCCGAGGGTGTCAGTGAGGATCAAATCCTGTCGGCGGTTAAGCTATTGGCTAGAGAGGGGATATTTTCTGAGCCAGCGGGCGCAGTATCTTTGGCAGGCGCCATGAAACTCGCCGAAAATGGACAGATAGACAAGAATGAGAAGATCGTTTGCCTTGTTACGGGACATGGATTGAAGATGCCTGAAATAGCCACGAATCTTCTACAAAGACCCGAAGCGGTTGGACTAACCATCGAGGAAGTAGAGAGGGTTCTTCGGATCTAACGGCGGGTCAATCAATTTGCAGTGATCAGCTCGGTTGCCAAAGCTCAATTGCGATTGTTTGTTCCGATCGAGTTGGTCGCATAGCCCGAGTAACAAAACTGCAAGTTATTCTAAATCCTTATACTGGCCACAAACACACGCTACGCGTTGAGCAAAATGACTGTTGCAGATAGTGTTCTTGGCCTAATTGGCAATACGCCAATTGTGCGGTTGCAGAGTCTCACAAGAGGTTCGAATGCGGCTAGCGTCTTTCTCAAGCTGGAGCATCTCAATCCTAGCGGTAGTTACAAGGATAGAATGGCTTTGCGGATGATTGAGGACGCTGAAAAGGCGGGTCATCTAAAAGCCGGTTCGACTATCATAGAATCGAGTTCTGGCAACACAGCAATCGCGCTTTCATTTGTGGGAGGTGTGAAGGGATACAAAGTCAAGATATTCATCGCAGAAACTTCACTGACAGACGAAAAGAAGAAGATCTTGACCCGTTACGGTGCACAATTCGAAATGACACCTTCCCCAGTACCTTTAGGTCGGAGGAACGAAGCCCGAAAGTCAGGCATCCCTGGCGAAAGGGTTGAAGAACCTGGCAGAGCGATGTGCAAAGCTGCTGAGGAAAAAGACCGCTCTCTTTGGTGGGCACGTCAGTTCAGTAATCCGAGCAATTTCCTGGCTCATGCTGATATGGGGAGGGAAATTTTGAAGCAACTCGATGGCAAAGTCGACGTTTTTGTTTCATCCATAGGCACCGGAGGCAACTTCATGGGCGTTGCGCGAGTCCTAAAGGAGTCGAACCCACGCATCAGGTGCGTAGCGGTAGAACCGACTGGATGGGCTGGTGAGGAAGCGATTCTCTCAGGTTGGAAGAATGGAACAAAACACGAAATAGTCGGAGTAACTGGCGGAATCGTGAAACAAATCGCGGATCAGGATATCGCAAATGAGATCGTCCAAGTCGGAAACGAAGAGGCTAGACAGACAGCATATCGGCTTTCTAAGGAAGAGGGAATTTTCTGCGGAATGTCCACGGGCGCCAACGTATACGTGGCAATGAATGAAGCCAAGAAGCTGCCGTCAGGAAAGAATGTAATCACGATTGCCGTCGATAGGGGCGACAGATACTTCAGCGACGAACGTTACACAACTTAAGTCAACACAATCTTACAGAATGGTTGAGAAGCCTGCCTTCCTGACCTGCTTATCAACGTGGAACCTCTACCAAAAAGAGAATATCTCCGCGTTTGAATCGAAGGATCGGAAGCTTTCTTGAAGCTCTCGCAATATGTCGCGCGAAGGCTCGTAATTCTTATTCCCACATTTCTTGGGCTGACGCTGATCGTTTTCAGTGTGACACATGTCGGCGGCCCTCAGAGATTACTTGGTGAGTACATAAACCCACACAGCACTGTGCCTGCCGATGTTCAACAACAGCAATTGTCTGCCCGATTTCATTTGAACGATCCACTCGTGATCCAATATTTCTACTGGCTTGTAGCATTCGTACAGGGTGATTGGGGATACACACAGACTTCAATTTACTCAGGACGAGTCACGGATGCGATTGCGCTCTTCTTCCCGAATACATTAGTGCTAGCCATACTCGCGTCAATCCTTTCTGTCCTGATCGCAATCCCGTTGGGCGTCATGTCTGCTGTTAGAAAAGACAGCGTTGTCGATGAAGTCACTAGGGTCATCTCTTTCGCCGGTTACTCGGTGCCGATTTACTGGCTAGCTCTTCTTCTCATAATCGCCTTTGCGAGTTCCAGTGTTTGCGGATGCCTCAACATATTTCCCAAGACCGGAATAGTTGATATCGTTCTCGTAGGATCAATTGATTGGTACCGCAGCGGTATTTCTTACCCGACGCACGTTCTGTTAATCGACTCCCTGCTGCACGGAAGTTTCGACATTTTCGTAGATACTGTGATGCACTTGATTCTTCCCGTAATCACGCTCACTTACGGAATAATGGCTGGGATTCTCAGAGTGGTGAGATCAAGCATGCTGGACACACTCAACGAGGACTATATCAGGACAGCTAGGGCCAAAGGTCTTTCCGAGAAAGAAGTGGTCAATGTACATGCGAGGCGAAATGCGTTGATTCCGGTTCTTACCGTCGTTGGATATTTAGTCGCATATCTGCTCAGCGGCGTCGTACTTGTCGAGACTGTGTTCAACTACCTCGGGATTGGTTACTGGACAACTCAGGCGCTCTTAGGTGGCGACGTTGGAGGCGTAATGGGTGCAACCGTGATTTTTGGTCTAGTATACATATTCAGCAACCTCGTAGTCGACATCCTGTACGCGACGGTGGACCCGCGAATAAGGTACTGAGAGGGGGCTCTGAGTTCCGAAGAATTAGGACAAGAACAGGCTTCTTGGGTTCAGTGTCTCCGAGAATCCAACAATATGAATTAACCCTCCGTGTCCTGTTGGAAAGCCCATCGTCAGTCATGGGGTTAGCGATTGTTGTTGCATATGCTGCCATCGCGATGATCGATTTCACTTATCCTCAGCTGATCGGTGTCGAGAATGCCTACTCGATGATACCGGATTATGTGAATACTGTTCCCCAGCCTCCGGCTTGGCCTACGCATCCGTTCGGGACAACATTTCCCGGCATAGATTTGTACCAAGCGATCATGGCTGCAATCCGCGTCGACTTATGGTACTCCTTTCTGATTGTACTAGTTGGAGCCATCATAGGTATCACTTTGGGAGTGTTAGCGGCATACTTTGGCGGCTACATTGACGAGTTACTAATGCGTTTCGCGGATATTTTCTTGAGCATACCATACTTGCCATTCGCAATTGCAGTAGGCTTCATTCTTGGAAGGGAGCTGAGCGACGTCAGCATTGCTTTGATTTTGGTGTGGTGGCCGCTCTACGCGCGATATGCGAGAGGGCAAGCGCTTTCCGTGAAGGAGAGCGCATTTGTCGAAGCTGCGAAAGCCAGCGGGGTGGGAAGTTGGAGGATTATGATTCGGCATGTTGTGCCCAACGTGTTGACACCAATCTTTGTTCAGGTCTCCCTCGACCTTGGTACAGTTGTTCAAATCTTCGCTGCTCTAACGTTCATTGGATTTGCTTCGGCTAACGCGTTGCTACCTGAACTGGGAGCCCTCATTTCGCGCGGCTTTCAATATGCTGTTACCGCACCGTGGGTTGTGTTCTTCCCGGGAATGGCAATTCTAGTTTTTGCCATTGGCATGAACCTCCTAGGCGACGGCCTGAGAGACGCGCTTGACCCGAAGTACCGAACCCGGCGAAGGTAAGCGGGATGGACGAACCTCTCCTCAAAGTCGAAGGACTTAGAATCGGGTTCGTTACTCGCACAGGTGTAATCCAAGCCATAGATGACGTTTCTTTCGAAATAAACTCAGGCGAGACTTTCGGTCTGGTCGGCGAGACAGGATGCGGAAAGTCACAGACGGCAATGGCGATCATGAGACTCACACCCGAGGGTGGCGTGATTGAGAACGGAGAAATAAATTTCAATGGAAACAATTTGACAAAGAATATCAAACATGAATTTGTACTTATCAAAAAGAACGGTCAAGTCAGACTCAAGAGAAACAAATCGGAACTTAAGCGACTAAACACTGAGATGGGCAAGATTCGTGGAAAACATATCTCGATGATCTTCCAAGAACCGATGACATCTCTCAACCCACTGCATTCAATCGGAAAGCAGATCTCTGAAGTCGTAGTGAAACATAACCTAGACGAGATTATCGACAGAATCTTATCCCGTGATAACTCAGACGGTGAGCAACTCAAAGAAATGGCCACCTTGGCTATTCGACAAAAAGTTACTCGTGAACGGTTACTCGAGCTGGCAAGAACAAAGGGTATGGAAGGCCTCGCTGATCAGATCTGGTTCATCATCAACAGGAGAGACATCGGATCCGACCAGAAAATTCAAGCAGTTTCTGATCTCGCAGAACGCAGGATAGGCACCGTTACTCGCAAGTTCTTAACAACGCTGAAGAAAACGCAGGGCAAGATTCCGATCAAATATCGTGTCCTCAGCAAGATCCCCTTAGTCAAGAATCGATTCATGGGAGCGATTGTAGAGGAGGCGCGCGCTATTTCATACGAGCTGCTTTCTCTAGTGGACATGCCTAACGCTAGGACTGTGCTCGATCAGTATCCACACGAGCTTAGCGGCGGCATGCGGCAGCGTGCCATGATAGCTATGTCGATTGCAGCAAAGCCGCGCCTCGTAATCGCGGATGAGCCTACTTCGGCTCTGGATGTGACAGTTCAAGCGCAAATCCTGGATCTTCTTCGTGACCTAAAGAAAGCCTTTGGTGCATCGGTTTTGTTCATCTCGCACGACTTCGCGGTTATTGCTGAGATTTGCGATCGAGTTGGTGTAATGTACGCGGGAAACATTGTCGAAATCGCTGACCTTAAGGAGCTTTTCGCAAACCCGAAGCATCCATACACACAAGGATTACTGGCCGCCATTCCGAAATATGGAGACAAGCGAGAAACACTGCTAGCAATCAAAGGAACTGTTCCCGATCTGATGCATCCTCCAGAAGGATGCAGATTCAATACTCGTTGTCCTCGCGCTTTTGAGAAGTGCACCCAAAAGCCCCCTTGGGTTAGTGTCGGCAAAGAGCATATGGTTCTATGCTGGCTATTCGAAGATGGTCAAGACCATGTCGAGTAGCGAACGCGAAATACTCCTTGCAGGAGTCGGACTAAAGAAACATTTCCCCGTTATGAAGGGAAAGTGGACTCGGAGAGCTAAACACGTCCACGCCGTTGACGGTGTTGACATTTTCGTTAGGAAGGGAGAAGTAGTCGGACTTGTAGGCGAAAGCGGCTGCGGAAAAACCACCTTGGGACGACTGGTCCTTGCCCTATTGGAACCAACAGAAGGGGCACTATTTTTTGATGCGCCAGAAAACGGGACAAGGAGATATGCAGAAATTCGTGGAGATATTGATCGGAACCCGCCGCGCAATAAAGGTGATCGTCGTTTTCTTGAGGCCCACTCCTTTGAGAGGGAATTCTCGGTTTTCCGTTTTGGTCGCAAGAAAAGAAGACATTTCAGAAGGAACACCCACATAGTCTTTCAAGATCCCAATTCCTCTCTCGATCCGAGAATGCTGATCAAAGAGATAATTGCCGAACCATTGAAAGCCTATCACTACGGCTCCAGGAAGGAGATACAACAACGTGTTTTGTCTCTTCTTAGCCAATGCGGTCTTGGTCCAGAGTTCATGGACAGACTTCCGCATGAACTCTCGGGAGGACAACGTCAACGTGTCGCAATTGCAAGAGCACTGGCGATGTCTCCGAAATTCATAGTGCTTGATGAGCCTACCTCTGCGCTGGACGTTTCGGTGCAAGCTCAGATTCTGAACCTACTGAAACAACTCAGATGCGACTTTGATCTCAGTTTCCTGTTCATCTCTCATCATCTTGTCGTCGTCCGACATATGGCGGACAGAATCGTTGTTATGTATGCTGGTCAGATTGTTGAATCAGGTGAGAGCGAGCAGGTCTTCAGCCACCCCTTGCACCCCTATACGGTGGCACTTCTGTCTGCTGTCCCTATTGCAGATCCGAATGCACACAGAGAAAGGATACTGCTCCCGGGAGAGATCCCTGATCTCATTAATCCACCTGGAGGATGCCGCTTTCATCCTAGATGCCAGTACGCATTCGAATTCTGCGGTTGGTCAGCACAAGAAGCCCTAGAACCCTTCACGACGGTGCTTACTTCGGGGCGTTATCCTGAACTCGGTCGCCTTTCAAAGATTGTGCGTCCTTCCATTATGGACAGCTACAACTTTGAGATAGTCGTCGATGGCAAAATATCAGACAACGATGTTCAGGCAATATACGGCGCAATACGAAAAGAGACCGAAGAGGGCGTTAGATCGCTGAGCGCCGTTGAAGAAATTCGAATCCAGCCTTCTGACGAGGGCTCAACGCTTGCCGTCAAGTTGCATCATTACATAGACCCGAAGCTAATCAACGTGGAAGGACACTGGGTAAAATGTCATCTTTACAATGAGAACGGAATCAAACTAACATCTCAAAGCCAGACCAGCTTACACGGAAAACATGAAACCTAGGGTTGCTTCGCATTTGAAGACTCTTCTGCTTTTGATTTTGATCAGAATGAGATCGAATTCTCGTTCGTAAAGAATCTTCTATGTTCAAAATGCGGTAAGAACTATGAACTAGCTGACAATGTTTTTTGTGTCATAACCACCACGACGGCAGAATCGATATCTACTATAGTTATGCTGATCTCGTAGATAGATTGTCTAGAAGTATCCTTGCG
>Ga0315277_10004342_pt1 | contig 19016 bp, 16 predicted proteins | sample YL17G05_15_MG_FD_203695 | JGI IMG/M metagenome (GOLD analysis project Ga0315277, IMG submission 203695) | Sediment microbial communities from Yellowstone Lake, YNP, Wyoming, USA - YL17G05_15 | ecosystem: Environmental > Aquatic > Freshwater > Lake > Sediment | place: USA: Wyoming | collected...
CCGCGGCAGAGCCGCGAGGTATCAAAAGAAAAACATGTACGGGCGGGTTTGAAACCCGCCCCTCCGCTTGACCCTGGGCCGGGTTACCCCGGAGCAAGCTCCGAGGAATTCTTTCGATTTAACCGGGGACGGGGTTCTATCTGAACTTTTTCTCCCTCATGCGGAAAAAAGCCATCAACGGTTCAATATAAGAACTTCCTACGGTAAGGTCTATATAATCAAGACCCGCGGCTTTAAAAAACTCATCCTGGCTTGAGCGGCGCTGTTCGACCAGCTTTCTGAACCCCTCGCCGATGCGCGGAGAGGAAATATCCACCACTTCTACCCGCCCGGTTTCGGCGTCCTCAAGACGCATCAGCCCCACCAGAGGCAGTTCCAGCTCACGAGGATCGGTTATCCGCATCAGGATGACATCGTGACGTCGGCCGAGTATCCTGAGCTGCCGATCGTAACCTTCATCGAGAAAATCGCTGACCACAAAAACTACGCTTTTCCGGTTAAGCACGTGCAGGCAATATTCCAGACCGGCCCTGAGGCTGGTGCCTCGATTCCGGGGCTCGAAGAAAAGAAGCTCGCGAATAACCCTGAGTACGTGCTTGCGGCCCTTTTTGGGCACGACCACTTTTTCCACCTGGTCTGTGGCCACCACCAGGCCCACCCGATCCGAGTTCTTGATCGCCGAAAATGCCAGAACAGCGCAGATCTCGGCTGCATATTCATTCTTGATCCGGTCCACTGAGCCGAACAGTCCGCTGCCGGAAGCATCGACCAGAAATACGACAGTAAGTTCCCGCTCCTCGACAAACTTCTTCACATAAGGGTGGCCCATGCGGGCAGTGACATTCCAGTCAATGAAACGGATGTCATCGCCGTCCTGGTATTCCCTAACCTCGGAGAACTCCATTCCCAGGCCCTTGAAAATGCTGTGGTATTCCCCGGAAAAAACATCCTCCACCAGGTGTCTGGTCATGATTTCTATGTGCCGGACTTTTTTCAGGATTTCCTGCGGAATCACGGTCAGGGAACCTCCACCCGGTCGAAAACTTTCTGGACTATGTCCTCGGAGGTCATCTCCTCGGCCTCGGCCTCGTAAGTAAGGATGACCCGGTGGCGCAAGACATCCATCCCCACAAACTTCACATCTTCAGGGGTGACATAGCCGCGGCGGCGCAGGAAAGCATTGGCCCGAGCCGCCTGCGCCAGATAAATGGAAGCCCTGGGGCTCGCCCCGTACTCGATCAGGCCATCGATCTCCTTAAGCCCGAATTCCCCAGGCTGGCGTGTGGCCAGTACCAGGGAGATGATATAATCCTTGATTTTCTCATCCATATAAATATCGCGGACTATTTTCCGGCAGCGCAGGATATCCGCCGGCGTAACAATCTTCTCCACTTCCGGCACCTCTCCCCCGGCCATGCGCTCCAGGATTTCCTTTTCCTCCTGTTTTCCGGGGTAGGTGATCTTAAGTTTCAACATGAAACGGTCCACCTGGGCCTCGGGCAGAGGATAGGTTCCCTCCTGCTCGATAGGGTTCTCCGTAGCCAGCACCAGAAATGGCTCTGGCAACTTGAAAGTAGTGGTGCCGATAGTCACCTGGCGTTCCTGCATGGCTTCGAGCAATGCGCTCTGCACTTTAGCCGGCGCCCGGTTTATTTCATCAGCCAGCACGATATTGGTAAACAGGGGCCCTTTCCTGGCGACAAACTCCCCTGTCTTTTGATTGTAAACCATAGTGCCCACAAGGTCCGCCGGCAGGAGATCAGGAGTGAACTGTATCCTGCCGAACCCGGCATCGATAATCCTGGCCATGGTTCTTACGCAAAGGGTTTTGGCCAGACCGGGAACCCCTTCGATAAGTACATGGCCGTCGCAAAGAAGACCTATCAACAGGCGCTCGATCATATATCGCTGGCCGACTATCACCCGACCTATCTCCTGCACGAACCGGTCGATAAAAAGACTCTCTTTCCTCACCTGCTCATTGAGTACGTTTATTTGCTCGCTCATTTAAGGCTCCATCAATAAAGCTTAAGTGAAACAGATTTCTGCCGGGAACAAAGTTTATAAAAGGCGGTTCATAGAATTAAAAAGCAATCAATGTACCAGACCGCAAATCTGTATGTTGTATCAGTCTTATTGTTTATTTTTTAAATAGTTAGAGTAAAAGACGGCTTTCCGATCTTTAAAAAAGGAGTTCCAGATAAAGCAGCTCTGCCCCATTTGGGGTAAAGCCGGGGAAATAAAAAACTGAGATATCTCATCTCAGTTTCAACAGGATTCCTGAATTGTAGCTCCGGGGCAGCTCGAGATTTTCATCACCTTTGCGAAATAGCCGGGGTTTTGTAATTCTCCAGTTCCTGAATAGTCAACTGAAAATTGGTCCAAATCCCGTCTTCCCCGGACTCAGCCTTCCTCCTTTCGGCCATCTGGCGTAAAAGAGGCGTATATTTGCGGAAAAGATCGGCATTGCCGGGGTTGAGAATCTCCAGTATGCCCACGGCGATATAGGAACAGAGTTCCAGGTCATCGCTATCGGATTCCAGTATTTTGATAAAAGCTTGCTCGACCTTTCCTGCGGCTTCTGTTTTAGAGAATGAAGCCAGAGTTATGGGTATGCTCAGGCGCAGGTCCCGCCTGGTTGTCTTGTCCTCGAGCATGCCAACCAGCAGCGGAACGCTCGACGTGTCGGCGATCTCGCCTAGAGCATAAATCACAGTTTCCTGGAGAAGGTATTCGCTGGTCTTCTTAAGCAGATCGGCCAGGGCCGCTGCCGCGGTCTTATCCTTAAGGTAACCCAGCGCGCTGACCATCCCGATCAGCACGTTAGGATCGGTATCGACAAGGAAAGGATGCAGCAGTCCGGGATTGGTTAACTGGTAAAAAGTGCGGATCACCGAATCTCTCTCTACCGGGGTACCCGATCGCAAGATTTCCACTCCCCCGGCTACCATTTTCCTTTCCATGGCCAGGGTCGGATCTTCTTTAGGGCCGCAACCGGAAAGGATAAAGATCCAGAGGAAAAAAAAGCTGATGAAATACTTGAACAGCTCATTTTTTTTCAGGTACTGAGTATCCCGAGCGAAATAACCTGAATACATAAAGAACACCTCATATTGTGTATTAAACCTGCGCTGAAAGCATTACTCCGGAGACTGTTATTGTTTGTTCGCCAGCCGGGGATTTAAATTATCGGCTGCTTAGCGCTTATTTAAAGACCGGATGATTAAACCAGCCGAGATTAAAAAACTCGCTCACCGCGGCCAAAGCCAGAACAATCACATATATCGCAAAAACTATCAAACCGACCGTTGCCAGGCGGCCGGTTGAAGAATCAGTCCGTTCTTTTTCCATAATTTTTTCGCTCCCGAAGCCACCGGCGAATAAAACCGTAGCAGGATCATCCGCGCTGCCAGACTATTCTGCCTCCTACTATGGTGGCCACAGCCCTGCCGGTAACTTTATGTCCGTGAAAGGGCGTGTTGCGGCTTTTAGAGTAAAATTTGTATTTATCAATTGTCCAGCCGGTTTTTAAATCCAGTATGGTGACATCTGCGGGAGAACCCTTGGCCAGGGACCCTCCGGGAATGCCGAGAATTTTTGCCGGAGCCACGCTCATTCTTTCAATCAGCCTGGACAAGGTCATAGCTTTGCCGACCACCATTTCGGTATAGGAGACAGGGAAAGAGGTTTCCAGTCCGATAATTCCGTTGGGCGCGTCGGCGAAGGCGGCTTCTTTTTCATCGTAGTGATGCGGCGCATGGTCGGAAGCGATACAGTCAATAGTACCGTCCACCAGTCCTTTTTTCAGCGTGCCGACATCTTCCGCACCGCGGAGAGGAGGGGACATCCTGGCGTTCGTATCGTAGCCGTCCACTGCGTCATCGGTCAGCGTCAAGTGATGAGGAGTGACTTCAGCGGTGACCTTGACCCCCTCGGTTTTGAAGCGCCGGAGTATTTCCACTGAACGTCTGGTCGAGATATGGGCCACATGGAGCTTTGCCCCGGTGAGGCGGGCCAGGGCGCAGTCACGGTAAACTATAATTTCTTCGCTTTCGGCCGGAATGCCAGGCAATCCCAGTCTGGTGGCGACCAGGCCTTCGTTCATCACCCCTCCGGCAACGAGCTCGGGGTCCTCGCAGTGGTCGATAACCGGCACATCGAAAATAAGGGAGTAAGTGAGCGCCTTGCGCATCACTTCCGCACTTTTCACACATTTGCCGTCATCGCTAAAAGCCACTGCCCCGGCATCGATCATCTCACCCATAGCGGCCAGGCTTTCCCCGCCCTGATTCTTGGTTATCGCCCCTATCGGGTAAACCTTGGCCTGGCCGGCCCGGATAGCTTCACGAATGATATAGCCTATCGCCGCCTGGTTGTCGGTCACCGGGCTGGTATTGGGCATGGCGGCAATGGCGGTAAATCCGCCGGCAGAGGCAGCAAGGCAGCCGCTTTCCACGGTCTCTTCATCTTCGCGCCCCGGCTCGCGCAGATGGACATGCATGTCAACCAGGCCGGGCACGACTACTTTCCCCCCGGCATCCAATACCGCGATGTTTTTCCCGGCCTTTAAATCTTTGCCGATCTCAGCCACTTTGCCGTCGGCAAGCAGAAGGTCGAGCTTTTCATCAATCTTGTTTTTCGGGTCAACAAGCCGACCGCCGCGAATCAACAGACGATCCAAAATGCACCTCTGCCTTTTTCAAGCCTTTTTGTCTCTTACTCGTGTTGGGAAGCTGCTTCAACCGCACTGGCCGGCTTTTCTCCGGCCAAAAGGAAAAGGACCGCCATGCGTATGGCTACTCCGTTGGTGACCTGTTTCAGGATAACCTGATGCTTGCCGTCAGCCACATCAGAGTCGATTTCCACTCCCCGGTTCATCGGGCCGGGATGAAGGATCAGAATATCCCGCCCGGCTTTCTCCAGTTTCCTGCTGGTTATACCATAGAGGTTATTGTATTCCTGGAGCGAGGGGATCATATTGGACTGCATGCGTTCGAGCTGGATACGCAGGACATTGATCACATCAGCCTCGGCCAGCACATCTTCGATGCGCGGGTAGATTTTCACGCCCAGGGCGGTGATCTGGCGGGGAACCAGGGTAGGCGGTCCGCAGACACCCACCTTGGCGCCCATTTTCTTGAGGCCCCAGATATTCGATCGGGCCACCCTGCTGTGCATGATATCGCCGACTATGACCACTTTCAATCCTTCCAGCTTGCCGAACCGGTCACGGATAGTGAGCATATCGAGGAGGCCCTGAGTAGGATGCTCGTGCCAGCCATCCCCGGCATTGATCACCTGGGAGTCGATCCGCTGGGAGAGAAATGCCGGAGCACCTGAAGCCGAGTGCCGGATAACCACCATATCGATACGCATAGCCTCCAGATTGCGGGCGGTATCGACAAGGGTTTCCCCTTTCACTACGCTGCTCTGGGCGACACTGATATTAATCGTATCCGCGCTCAAACGTTTTTCAGCGAATTCAAAAGAAGTTCGGGTGCGGGTACTTGGTTCAAAGAAAAGGTTGACAATGGTTTTGCCGCGGAGGACCGGGACTTTCTTGATTTGCCGTTCACTTATTTCCTTGAACGGCACGGCCGTGTCGAGGATCATCTGTATTTCTTCCGTGGTGAGTTCCTCCAGGCCGAGAAGATGCTTGCGGGTGAACTGCATATTAGTTTGTCGGATTTGTGGTTATAGAAAATCGGAATAAAAAAAGGAGTTCAATTCTTAATTTTTACAAGTGCTTAATCCAGACTCCATCCACTCCATCCACTTCCTTGACTTTGACCACTACCTCTTCATCAAGAGTGGTAGGCATATCTTTGCCCACAAAATCCGCCCTGATGGGAAGTTCGCGATGGCCCCGATCGATAAGCACGGCGAGCATGATCCGCGCCGGCCTGCCGAAATCGATCAGGGCGTCGAGAGCGGCGCGGATAGTCCGGCCCGTGAACAGAACATCATCCACCAGAACCACTCTCCTTCCCGTTATATCCGCGGGAAGGCTCGTGCTGCGGACAATGGGCTGAACCGGACTATGGCGCAGATCATCCCGGTAAAGGGTGATATCCAGCTTACCGGTAGGAACGTTGACTCCCTCGATTTCCTCCAGATAACCGACCAGCCTTTCGGCGAGGTTGACTCCCCTGGTCTGTATGCCGACAACAAGGAGAGCCTCAGTACCCTGATTCTGCTCCAGAATTTCATGGGCAATGCGGCGCATCGAGCGGCGCATCATCTGAGGATCGAGAACAAGCTTTTCCTTATTTTTCAATTTTACGGACCGGTCTTGTTCAGAAAAAACCTTTCACCGGCGGGATAACCGGCCGACAAAAGGTCTTTTTCTCATTAAAGGATTGAATCGTAAAGAAATGCGAGATTATTTACGGATATCAAAGGAATCATTTAGGTCCAGCCTGGCCAGGCGCTGCCCCGCTCTCCTTGGGTTTCTTGGATTCGGCCTCCTTGAGCGTCTCCAGTGCTTTATCCTTCTGATTAATATTCATATAGGCCGCAGCGAGATACTCCAGCGTGCCGTAATCGCGGGGGCAGTTATTGCTGAACATGGTTTCGATAGTCTTGGCTACTTTTTCCCATTGCTGCATGGTATAATAGATAGAATAGAGCTGGGTTCCAGCATCGCAGTCTGTTGGATCTGCAGTGAATACCCTTTCAAAGCATTTTGCCGCTTTATCCAGTATTTCTTTGGATTTAGCCTTGGAAGCCTCGTCTTCTTTTTTGGAATCCGCGTAATACAGCTGATAATAGCATGTACCGGCATTGTAGGCATCAGCAGAGCTTAAATCCGCAGCGGCATCTTCAAAAAGAGCGTCATATATCTCGCCGGCTTTATCATACTCTCTCTTGTTCATATAAATAAGCACAAGCCGTCTCTGGGCCTGATTATCGTCAGGATGGGCCTCGCGATATTTTTCGTAAGCAACTGTTGCCTCGTCCATCATGTCAGCGTCGATATAAGCCTCGCATAGGCCCTTCTGATACTGCTCATTCTCCGGGTCCATTTCGATAGCTTTTTTGAACTGCACTATAGCTTCATCGAACATTACCTTGGCGCTGTCGGTCTGGGGCGGCTTGGCTTCCTGATAAACCATGGCCTGTTCCAGCATAGACACAGCCAGGTTAAACTGGCTTTCCTTGCGATCAGGGTTGATTGTAATGGCAGTGCGGTATTTACCGATAGCATCCAGATAACGTTTCTGTTCCTGCAAAGCGGTGGCATCCTTGATAAACTGAGCCCAATAATGGTCGCGCCACTTGTCGATTTCTTTTTTCAGATTGTTCGGAGGATTGACTGACATGGCTTTGCTGAAATTTTCCCCGGTTTTTACCCAATTGGCGATACCGGCGTAAGCCAATCCCAGATAATAGTAAAGTTCCGGATCATTGGAATACTGGGATTTATTTTCTTCCAGAACTTTGACTGTTTCTTCATATTTCTTGGCTTTCAGGCGAACTTTAGCGCCAGTAACCACCGGGCTGGAAGCCACCGAAAAAAGCCAGATGGCGATAACTGCCAAGAAAATAATAGACTTACGCATTTCCTTATCCTTTCTTAAAGAAAGTGAATCGATTTTTTCCCAAGATTAGAGACGGCTGATCAGGCCGCTCTTGGTAATCCCGATAAAGTCTCAAGTGAAAAGAAAGGCCGGGATAAATTATTGCCAACGGCTAAATTTTAACATTCATTTTAGTCAAACAAGATACTTTTCCTGACATTTAGAGTCAATAAAAATTTTCCTCGTATTCACCACAATTTAAACAGGTAAAATTCCATATTTTTTTCCGGATTCACTACTGTTGAACTTATTTTTCTCTTCTCTCTCCTTTCTGAATTAATACTTAGTATGATTATCCAGGTCCAATCTGATCCGCAGCCTCAGAGGCCTCTTTCCGCAGCCTTGAATCCCAGCCGAGAGTCGAGGCTATGCTGTGGGGCAAATTATTCACTTCTCCGCAATAAATCGTCTCTCCCTCCGCGGACAGAAAGAGCACCTGATCGGCAAGATCGAGCAGGCTTCCGGCATCTTCTGAAGCGATAACGACAGCCGCCCCTCTTCGAGCCTGTTCCCGGAGCAGCCCGCATACTTTTGCCGCGTTCTTCCCGTCCAGCAGACCAAGAGGTTCATCGCAAATCCAGAGAGAGGGCCCGGCCAAGGCCTGAACCGCGATAAGCAGCAGTCGTTTTTCGCCGTCGCTCAAATCCCAGACTGAGCGGAGTTCGATTGATATAAAGTCCAAAAGACCAAATTGTTCCAGAATTTTGTAACAGTCTTTTTTATCCCTGTTTCCTGTTTTCCAATATAACTCCAGTTCTTCACCGGCAGTGGTTCCGATAAATATCTCCTCTCCGGGTGGCGGGAGATAGGCAATTCCCAAAAGCTCAAAATAAACTTCTCCTGACTTTTTTTGAGTACGGTCAAGGAAAAAATTTTTTTTATTGAAAGGACTGTCCAAACCGGCCAGATGCCTTAAATAATTTGAACGCCGGGCTGCGCCGAAGCCAACTATTCCGTAAATATGGCCGGCTTTTATCCGCCCGAGAAAATCAGAACGCCAATCCTGGTTGCTGGAACTCTCTGCAGCAGACAATTCATTCACCCCTATTTTCATTTGACGGAAGAAGCTAGATAGATATTTAAAAATTGAAAAGAATTATGAAAATAAAATCTTGACTTTCTTCTTAAATTTATAATAGAATTATAAATTAGTATATTTCTATTTGTTCTTAATCAGGATTGAAAAGGTTATAACCTGCTGTCAAAAAAACACCATAATGAATCACCAGGTGTCTGTTATCGAACAATTTAAAGGGACAGTCAGAGGTAATTTTTAATATCTTTTTATTTATCAATTAGTTATTCTTAAATATCTTTCCGGTATAAATATTGCGCTAAGGAATTCCAAGTTATAAAATTTGGCACAAATAGATGTGCGATGAGGTAAAAGAATAACTTTTTTGTCTGGAAATGAAAATAATATTTTTGCCCTTGATTATCCCTTACTGTTAATAAGGAGTTTAACATGAGATGTGTTGTTGCCCTAGCTCTTTTTGCAGTTTTAAGCATTCCAGTTCTGGCGGCGGAAACAGCCGAAAGCACAGAAAAAAAGGGAAGTTTCGGAGTGGTGATCAATGAAAATTTTGTCAAGTTCAACTATGTGATCACCTATTTAGGCGAATCTTACAAGGAAAAGAATCTTGCCTTCAGGCTTGATTTCGAGGATAACAAAGGTTTTGACATACCCAGCCAAATCAATGAATCCGAGACTTATTTGAAAAATTACAAGAACGAAAGCATCCAGGGCAAGGTCGAAAGACAGAGCGTCACCTCGGTTATTCTTCTTTTCCCTCTTAAAAATGAGACTTCCTGGAAAGGCAAAGCCAAGTTATATACGGTCATTGTCGGTTATAAGCTAAAGAAAGATTTCAATATCTGAGCGGCAGGAATAGCGGGTTGAAGACAAGAATCATAATCATGCCCGCGGATGAAATTCCCTATGTATCTGGCGAAGGGTCTCGCTGTTCAGTTGCGAGTAAATTTTCGTGGTAGCGATATCTGAGTGGCCGAGCATTTCCTGGACTGAGCGAAGATCCGCCCCATTCTCCACCAGATGCGTGGCGAAGGAATGACGCAGAATGTGGGGGTGTACTTTATTACCCTCTAATCCAGCCTTTGCTGCATACTTACGTAAAATCTTCCATATTCCCATTCTGGTAACCGGCGCTCCATCCCGCAAATTCAAAAACACCTTGCCCGCACCGCGTCCTCGACTATCAAGCAGCGGCCTTTCCAGCTCGATATATTCGGTCAGGGCCTTGATCGCCATTTCCCCAATCGGAACCAGCCTTTCTTTGGATCCCTTGCCGAAAACGAGAACAACCTCCTGCTGGAGCCTGAGATCAACCAGCTGCAGATTGACAACCTCGGACACGCGCATTCCCGTACCATACATCAATTCTATCAACGCGGCGTCCCGAAGACCCCCTTTACCCCGGCGGTCGACAGCTTCGAGCATGGAGAGAATTTCTTCCAGGGTCAGCACTTGGGGCAGCTTTCGTGCCCGGCGGGGAATTTCCAGGCCGTCTGTCGGATCATCGGCGATTCGGTTCTCACCGGCGAGGAATCGGAAATAGAGCCTCAGGGAGCTTGTTCTTCGCGCCAGTGAGCTTGGCGCAAGAGACAATTTGGCGAGCTGGGTAAGGTAAGAATCGATCATAGTCCGCTGGATATCTGCCGGGCGGGTTATATTCCTGCGGAACATCTCCTTGATAAAACCGTCGATATCGCTCCGGTAGGCCTGAATAGTGTTATCGGCAAGGTTCCGCTCAAAAACGAGATAATCGCCGAACTGCTCGAGATAAAAATTCCGGCGGATTCGGTCCCATCGGTCCGGCTCGCGATCCTTATTCAGATCAGATAAGGGTTGCATTTTTTCTCCATTTCGAGCAATGCCCGGCAATTTTCCTGGCCAGAGCTGCTGATATGCCGCTTACCGAAGTCAACTGTTCCATTCCGGCCCGGGCCACTGCCTGGATCGAACCGAAAGCATTTATAAGAGCGCGGGCTTTCACCGGCCCCACTCCGGGAATGTCTTCCAGGCTGCTTTTCAAGGTGGTTTTCTTTCTCACCTTCCGATGGTAGGACACGGCGAAACGGTGCGCTTCATCCCTGATGCGTTCTAGAAGCCTCAACGCTTCGCTTCTTCTGGACAGGGCGAATGGTTCCTTTTCACCCGGGAGATACAGTTCCTCCTCTTTTTTAGCCAGGGCCACAGTGGGAGGAACCTGAGCCCCGCTTTTCTCAATGGCCTGGAGGGCGGCGTTAAGCTGTCCTTTACCGCCATCGATCACCACCAGCTGCGGCATCTCGAGTTCTCCTGAGGCCACATGGGCGAAATAACGTCCCACCGCCTCCCCGATCATGGCGAAATCATCCTGGCCCTGCACTTCGCGGATTCGGAAACGCCGGTAGCCGCTCTTGAACGGGCTGCCGTTCCTGAAACAGCTCATCGCCGCCACTGCATAACCGCCCTGGATCGTGGAGACATCGAAGCAGACCATAGTATGCGGCAGGCTCGGCAGCTTAAGAGCCTTCTGCAGGCCCAGCAAAGCTTCCGGCACTCTCTGCCGCGATTTCTCCTTGCGCATGATCAGCTCTTCGAGCAAAAGGCTGCTGTTGTGTTCGGCCATGGAAACCAGTCCAGCCGTAATACCCCGCTCGGGTACATGCAGTTTCACCCGGCGACCCGACCTTTCGGACATGATCGTTTGCAGAAGATTTTTATCCTCTATGGCCTGGTTCAAAAAAATCTGGGCCGGATATTCGCGATCCGTGAGGTAGATTTGACGAATAAAAGCGCCCATGACTTCGGATGGAGACTCTCCGAGAATATTACGCAGGTAATGATGCTCGCTTCCCACGAGCTTTCCGCCCCTCACCTTGAAGATCACCCCGCAGGCATCGTACCCGATGACCGAAACGGCCAGCACATCCTCATCCTTTCCTCCGATTGCATGCATTTTCTGTTTTTCGCTCACCTTGCGTACCGCAGACAGTTTGTCACGGCATCCGGCGGCCAGTTCGAAATTAAGTGCTGCGCCCGCTTCCTCCATTTCCCGTTCGAGCCGCTTTTCAATGGCTGCTGTCTTACCCGCGAGGAAATCGAGCACCTCACTCACCATCGCCCGGTAGTCTTCCTGCGAGATATGGCCATGGCAAGGCCCGGAACATTTCCCCAGGAAAAAGTTCAAGCATTCGCGGGGACCTCGCTTCTCCGGAAGGCGGTACTTGCAGTTGCGCAGTGGAAAAACCTTGTTCAGCACCTCCAGAGTCATTCGCAAAGCGCCGGCCGAAGTATAAGGTCCGAAATAGCGAGCGCCGTCGTTCTCGTACCGGCGGGTCACATAAGCCCTCGGAAAAGGCTCGTTCACTGTCACCTTTAGATAAGGATAAAGTTTGTCATCTTTGAGGTTGACATTGTAACGCGGCCGGTGTTCCTTGATCATGTTGATCTCGAGGATCAGGGCCTCGGCCTCGTTATCAGTGACAATGTATTCGAGGCCGTGTATCCGCTGGACCAGAGCGGTGATCTTCGGATTGGCCGGCTGGCCCCTGAAATAACTGCGTACCCGGTTGGAAAGGATCTTGGCCTTGCCGACATAGATTATTTTCCCCCCGGAATCCCGCATCAGGTAAACTCCGGGCCTGGCCGGCAGTGCGACAAGCTTTTCTTCAATCTTCTTCACCCTGGTTTTTGTCTTTTCGCTTTCGGTCATCACTATACCCGCCTGGCTGATTGCTTCTGGAAAATCGTCTCCCTGATACCTGAAAGTCGGATTTTACTTACCCGTTCTTCCTACACAATATGCGCCATTTTTTCTCCAGGCACAATATGCTGCGGCAAAAAGGCCTGGAGAATGACTCAAGGCCGTCTTTCCCCGGATTACTCATAAATTTTTTTGACAACGATTCGAATTCTATAACCAACTTACGCTGACGCCAGCGATTTATCGCACCCAACTCTATAGGGCGCAATGAATTGCGCCCCTACATTCAAAAATACAATTTCAAGAATAATCCGGGTTAACAAGATCAGAGGAAAGGGATATTTCCCCTGACTCTATCTCCGAATCTGGTTTTCCTGTCATTAATTTTAAAGGAAGGGGAGATCAGAATCTGGCTGGAGTGGCCGGCTGAGGTTGGGAGAGCCTGGCCAGGCGCATTTTCACTTTCTCATTCAGTTCCGGAGTTCCGCCGCCGTTTTCGAGAAAAGTGCGGTAATGTTCTATTGCCATTTCAAGCTGGCCTGTTTCTTCACATAACAAGGCTAGATTATAATGTGCGGCGGCATAATTCGGATTGATGGCCAGGGCGCTGGCGAACGCTTCTTCCGCTTTTTCCCTGTCCTCCATCTTATTATACAGGAGACCCAGGTTGTTGAGGCTTTCCAGATTTTTCGGCTCGAGCTCGATTGCTTTCAGAAAGTTAATCTTGGCCTGATCCAGCTGGCCGCTCTGGTAATAAGCGAGGCCCAGATTATTGTACACTTTACTGTAATTGGGGTCGATAAGCAGGGCTTTCTGCAGGACAGCCACGGCCTTTTCCGAATCACCGATCTGGTTGTAAATAGCTCCCATATTGCTGTACACTTCTGCATTATAAGGGGATAGCTCAATCACTTTTTCGTATTCGGCTAGGGCCGAACCGTAATCGTTCTTGCGCTGGAAGAAGACGGCCATATTGAAATGGTAAATATCCTGGCGCAGGCTTTTTTCTTCCTGCTGTCCCCGCTGAACTATATCGAAAACCTTTTTAGTCTCTTCTTTTTCAAATAAAGCCTTTTCTTCGACCTGAGCCTGAATTTTATCCGGCGGGATAGTTTCTGTTCCGGGTTCTGATTCTCTTCCGGCGAGATTGCCGGCACCTTTAATGGCAGAAGGGGCCGTTCCCCCGGAAGCTGCGGTAAGCGCGGGCTTTTTTACAGGGCCGGGCTTGATATTCACAGGCTCCTTTTCTTCAGCCGGGAGCGGAATAGCAGGCTCTTTTTCCGGAGCAGTCAGCTTTAATGTCGGTTCCTTTCCGGAAGGGGTCACTACTTTGGCGACTTCTTTAGTAACGCTTTCAGCCTTTTCACCGGCCTTTTCGGCTGCCGGGGAAGGCTCGCCGGGGGTTTCCGCCGGCTGCCCTGTCTTTTCTGTGGCCGAGGCTTGTGGATTCGCCTGAGAACTCTGTCCTGCCGGTTGAGTAAGTGCGATCTGGCTCTTACGGAGGGATGGCAGATAAATCTTGTTTATATAAAATACGACCGCAGCGGTAATAATCAGGATGGAGGCGAAAATTACCGGAATTTGCACGCTCCAGAGCCTGGTTGCCCCTTTTCGGGCAGGCGCACCGGCTCGGACAGGCACAGGGCGAGGAGCGCCGGTGGCCGTAGGCGCGGTTTTAGGCTGGGCGGCTTTGGGAATGACCGGAGGCCTTTTTTCCGGCGCCTCGACAGGGGACCGGCCCTCCCCTTTCAGATCGAAAGGCGGAGGTGCGGCTACACGTTGCTGGCCCCTGCGTTGCGCTTTTTTCAAAGCATCAGCAATAATACTCATGGCCTTGATCCCTGATCCGGGTTAACATGCTATTTCGGCGGCCAATGACCCAACCGCTCGACCAAATCCTTCCTCAGGCCGGCCTCTCCCAGGCGGTCAGCCAGGAAAGATGACTGTTCGCTCTCCCTGAAAGCCCCGGCATAAAGGCGGTAAACGCTGGAATTCTCTCGCGGCTCCAGTAAAAATATATATGTTGGAATCCGCCACCGCTTCATGCAGATATCCTGTTTTTCAGCCGCAGCTTCAAGGCCGGCATAATCTCCAAGGTTGAAAGCCAGGGGTGTTTCCACAATCCGGGCGCTCCCTGCCTTGATTATCCCGCGGTCGATCATCCGATCCATTTCTTCCCGGGCCGCATCGCTGGTAGGGAAGCCCCCGTAAAAAAGACGGTACAAGCGGCCTCCCATCTGCACCAGATGAAGAGGAACAATATATACGGAGTTGTCCAGGCCCTGTTCGTTCAAGAGTCTTACCTGCTCCTGCGCGTCTTCCTGGTTCTGGAACGTCCCCAATTGCACTGAATAAGCCAGCCGTACAGCAGCCGTAATTTTTGCCGGCTGAGCTTCCCCTCCGACCCGAGCCCCTTTTTCAACCGGACCGACGGTTCCGGTATCCATCAAGCGATAGCCGAATATCAAAAGAACCACACCAGCAACGAGGAAAGCCGCAAAAAAGACCTTGACCGCAAGGCTCAGGCCGGCCACCCTTTTTATCAAGCGGGAAAACCAGCCCGGCTGGCCTCTTTCCCAGGGCTGGCTTACTGCCTCACGAGGAGGCCGTCCAGTTTCGATTTCTTTCTGAGCCTCTTTTTTCACCTCTGGCTCAGCGCTTTCAGCGGTCCGGATTTCGGATTTCATGCCCGCAGTGCGGGCAATCTCTTCCTCACTCAGGTTGCCATCGAGCGAAGCGCGGCAGCGTTCGACCAGTTTCAGATCGACTTTCCGCACCTGGTCGACATAAGCACCGAGAAGACACCTCTCGGCGATCAGGTTAACCAGGCGGGGCACGCCCCTCGAGTATTCATATATTCCGCCGTAAGCTTCATCGGTAAAGGCAACCGAACTGTTCGACCCGGCCACGAACAACCTGTGTTCCACATACCGCTTCGTCTCTTCGAAAGATAAAGGCTTGAGCTGGTAGCGGATAGAAATCCGCTGGTTCAATTGTCGGAGGGCGGGCTGTTCGAGCTTGTTTTTAAGCTCGAGCTGGCCGACCAGAATAATCTGCAACAGTTTCTGTTTAGTTGTCTCCAGATTGGAAAGAATCCTGATCTGTTCGAGAACAGCCGGAGCAAGGTTCTGCGCCTCATCGATAATCAGGACAGCATTGCCGCCCTCTTCCACTTTTTTTAAGAGATAGGAATTCAAACGGTCGATCAGCTCTTTTTTAGTCAAGCTCTGTGGAGGCTGGTCGACCTTTCGGAGTATGTTCTCCAGCACTTTTTTACCCGGCATCAGCGGGTTCAATTCCAGGGCGCTCTGTGTCTCTGGATCGAGGTTCTCAAAAATCAGCCCGACCTCTTTTTCCTCCCCGCCGGGCAGGATCTCTCCCCCCGGCTGAATACCGAAATCACCGAGAATAGCCTCCAGCAGCTCCTGCTCGCTGAGCAGCGGGTTAAGTATAAGGGCGCTGGCCGCATTCCTGTCTAGTTTTTCGAGCAGTTCGCGGCAGATTGTGGTTTTTCCTGTACCGATATCCCCGACAATAAGGATGAATCCCTCGCGCTCCTCGATGCCGTAGATCATATGATCCAGGGCCTGACGGTGGCTTTCGCTGAGGAAAAGAAACCTGGGGTCAGGGGTCAGGGAGAAAGGCTTTTCTTTAAGTGCGAAAAATTCAAGGTACATGAGCCAGAAAGAATATAGGTTTTTCCGTAAAAAGCGGAATCGATGAAAAAGTCTGTTGCCTTACTTTATAAACTGCCCGTCATCCACCTTGTATCTCTTGGCCACCTCTTTATACGAGGCAGGAAGCTGGGTCTTGCTGATTTCTTCGCTTGTCCGGCTGTAGTTTATATAAGGAGTGAGCAGGATCACCAGTTCCACTTTCGCCCGATCCTTTTTCACCTGCTTGAACAATCCCCCCAGAATGGGAAGTTTGCTCAGGATCGGGACCTCACTGGTACTTTCAAGGTCCCGTTCCTGGATCAGTCCGGCCAGGATGATTGTCTGGCCGTGACGGACTTTAGCCACAGTATCGAGTTCCCGGACATCGGTCACCGGGCTGGTGCTCAGCCCGTCAGGACTCGTAGCCACTGAGGCGATGGTAGTGATCGAGGGCCGGATGGACATGATAATAATACCGTCGTCGCCGATCTGAGGAGTTATATTAAGCACGACTCCGGTAGGCTGCTGTATGGGTACGTAATTGACTACCGGCAAAGTGGCCGGGCTGGTGGCTGTGGCCGGAAACCCCGGGGTCTCCTGGCGCTGGAAAAAAGTCTCGTTCCTGGCCACTCTTATTACCGCCGGCTGGTTGTTCAATGCTGTCACCTGGGGAGATTGCAGTACATTGACTTTGCCGTTCTTGGAGACAGCGCTCATTATAGTCTTGATATTCTGATTGGAGACGCCGATCTGGAACTCGCGGGCCAGGGGATTCAAGGCCTGAGTTACCGCTGCTCCGCCGGACAGCGCTCCTTTCAAATTGGAAAGGCTGGTCAGGTCCGGGATCATAGACCAGTCCAGACCTTCGGCAATGCTGTTCGAGAGGTTGATCTCCACGAACCGGGCCTCGATAAGTACCTGGCGCTGAAGGCTGGACTCCACGGCTTTGAGAAACTTCCCCGCTTCTTCCAGGACCGAAGGAGTTGCGGTTATCTGCACCACTCCGGGGATCGGCTCGATTATCAGCCGGAAACCGTTGGCCTCGTTCCGGCCGGCGAAGGAGCCTTCGGGAGTCAGTGCGGCGCTAAGCTGCATGCCCGTACCCAGAACTATCTGCGCCAGCCCGTTTCTAATATCTGCCCACAGGTTGATCATGTTCTGCGTCTGAAGTACGGTAGTGCTCTGGGGTATAAGGCCCCCTGAAGCCGCACCGCCCTGGCCGGTGATACTCATCGTTCCTGTCAGCTGGCGGATGGCGGTCATATAATTCAGGTGGAAAATCCTTGTTTCCAGCCTGGGTGCGGTGATATAGAGAAAATTATCTTCAAATCTGTATTCATACTTTTTCTTATTCAGGGCCACTTCGAGAAACTTGAAAAAAGTTACCTGTTTCAGGTTGACAGTGATCGTATCCTTAATATCCTTGTCTATTATCAGGTTGAAGGACAGCTCATCGCACATGGACTGCAGAGCTGTGCGCAGATCGGCTCCTTCAAAGTTGAGATCAAAGATTTTTTCTGCTTTATTGAATTTGTAATCAGGTTCTTTTTCCTGTTCGATCTGCGGTAATGTCCATTCAGACATCTCCTCGGTTCCCCCGCCCTCCTTCAGGCTTATTTTCGTGCTCTCCGCTTTCCCCTCCGGAGCCGGATGGAGGCTGGTCTGCCTTCTCAGGCAGGACAGAGATAATGCCAGGGATAAAAAGCCGATGACTAGAAGAAACCTCAGCGGCAAGCAATGACTGATTTTCTGATTGATTTTACTATACATGATGAGCCTCCGCTCGGGTTGTTTTTCAGTCAAGACAATAGCTGGATAGTGATTATTCTTATGCCTGAACAGTCCTACGCGCAAAATTCACACCATCCAACTTGTGGTAAAACTTGTTCCAAATTATGTCCGGAAAGGCATTTTTTTCCTAGTACGTCCAGGCAAATATTTCCCCATGCCGTCTAAGGCATGAAATAGCTCCTCACCACCATTTTCACCCCTACCAGAGGCGCTTTCCTGGTTACCTCGAGGTTCACCACCTCGACCATTCTTTCCAACTGACGTAATCCTTTGAGAAATTGTACCAGAGAAGTGTATTCGCTGTCAAATGTTAGTTCCAGATCAAAACCGCTGCGGGTAATCCCTCCATCCTGGAAAGCAAGCGCAGAGTCCGGTTTTTCCAGGCGCTTGAAATCTTTCAGGCTGCACAGTTCGGCAAGGCCTGAAAGATTTGAGTAAAGCCCGGGTATCTGCTTTCCTTTAGGGATGCGGCCCAGAATAGCCTTTTCTGTTTTTTCCCAATCCATCCGTTCCACATCTGTGAGAAGCTCGAAAGTAAGGACCTGGCGTCTCATGCCCTCGATTTTCTGCCGGGCAGATTCGGGCTGGTTGCGAAAACGAGAGATCTTATTGAACTCAGGGTTATAGAGTCCAAACCATATTGTCCCGGACAGAAAGAGAAGCCCGAGTGGAAAAATCACTTTTTTAACACCGCTTGGGATGGTCATAAAGTTAAAATCAGCTTTTCAATTTACAGTCAATTTTAAAGGAAAGGAAGTAAAGGCCTTGCTCAGTACCCGTGGACAGTACCGGCTCTCTGACCTCGGTAAACAGACCTGAATTTTTAAGTTTTTCAAAAAAAGAGCTGAATATTTTATCCGAATCAGCGATGCCCCTGCCTTTTATCTGGCCGACTATTTCAGTCGAGTTTTCATTCTTTCCATCCACAGTGAGATTAAAAAGCAGCAAGTCATCCGGTACAATCTGGCTCAGGCAAAGGAGCAAAGACTCAGTGGGGCTTTTAAGGCTGGTACGCCTTTCCAGAAATTCTTTTCTTGTCCTAGCCAGATGACGCTGGGTGGTTATTTGGGCAAGTTCATCGAGTTTTTTAGTTAAATCTGCCAGCTCCTTTTCCTGATCATTGACCTGGGCGGCACGCTCGAGCTCGAGCCTCGTATGGCGAACCATCAGATAGCCAGTTATCATGGCCAGGAAAAAGATTACCGAAACTGCGACCATGATCAGCCGGCGGGCTTTTGTTTTGTACCTGTTTATATAGTCAGGCGGAACGAAGTTGATTT
>Ga0315277_10004343_pt1 | contig 19013 bp, 13 predicted proteins | sample YL17G05_15_MG_FD_203695 | JGI IMG/M metagenome (GOLD analysis project Ga0315277, IMG submission 203695) | Sediment microbial communities from Yellowstone Lake, YNP, Wyoming, USA - YL17G05_15 | ecosystem: Environmental > Aquatic > Freshwater > Lake > Sediment | place: USA: Wyoming | collected...
ACAATGGGCAGGCGGAATCCGAGGTTGAGAAAATCGTACCACCCGTCAAGCCCCAGGCTGCGGTAGCCGCCGAACTGGAGAAGCTCGAGGAAATCCATCTTGTTTTCCAGAAGAAGCCCGTCAGCTTCCTGCCTGTCGTACCCCCCGTGGGCCAGCCCGATAAACCCGTTAAGCGCATGTGCCTGGTCTGCGATAATTGCCAGCGACGGCCCTTTGTCTGTATCAGCCACAAGCCCTGCCCCCGGGACATACTGGTCAGGAAGGATTATAGTCACATGTCCGAGTGTCTGTGTCCGGTATTCCTGGCCGGAGCTGAGATAGTAAGGCCCAATCCTCGCCACGCTCTTGTCGCCGAGTCCTCGTGCCTGAATCCAGCTTTCGTACTCCCTGCCCTGGCCGTATCCCTTGGTATTCATGGACAGGATAAAGGCATAGCGGATATCTCTGGCTGAGATGACTGCCAGTAAGGTGTCATCATTTGTACCTGATCTATCCATGTGGATATGGGTATCTCCCGAATACCAGCCTTGCGCAGCCATATTAATCCAGCGTTCCAGGGCCACCTCGAGTTCCACTTTCTGGCGAGGCTGTGTTTTAAGGATCACTTCCTGCGGGGCGTACTCGTAGCCTTTGGCGAGCTCGATCTTGACCTCTCCTGGAGGAACCCTGACCTCGAAACAGCCGTCCGTGTAAAAGTAATATTTCAGCTGGCGGAATCTGATCGAACCCTTCATGCGGTTCCCGCTCCGGCGCAGGCTGAAAGCCCGGTAGGGGTCAGGCTCAGGCTCCTGCGCACCGTCATTGACACAAACAGTGGCGCTAGTCCTCTCCCCTGTCTCCTTATCCTTCACTAGCACCCTGAGCGTGGCGGCATCAGGGCCGGGGTCGATCACCGGCGGAGGAACAGGCTTTTCACGCTCGATCTCGAACCGGTAATGGGGAAAGAGATCGGTTGGCAAAAACATAACCAGGAAAAAAACTATAAATGATCCGAACATTTTTCTTTTTATCATTCTATCCCCCGGATTGCTGAGCTGTTTTCTCATTTTTGGAACGGTAAGGGGTCAGGGTGAACAGGCTCGCTGAGACAATGCACCAGGTGGCGAATATCGCCGAGGGCAGGGCTGCCCCGGCCTGGTCTTTGAAATGGGTCAGGGCCAGGATCACGCCCATACCCGCATTCTGCATCCCGATCTCGATAGCCAGGGTCCTCTTGCCTGCCTCGGAAAGGCGGATCAGTATGCCGAAAACATATCCTCCCAGCATACCGGCGACATTCAGGAGAACTACCAGATAGAAAATGGAAAGGCTTGCCTCACGAATAAGGTCGACATTGCGGGCCACTACCACCGAGCAGATAACCACGATTGCGGCTATGGAAATAGTCGGAAAAATTTCCAGGAAGGGCTTGATTCTCCGCTGGAACAGTTTCCGCACCGCCATACCAGCGGCAAGGGGCAGGATAACGGAGTTGATAATGGTCATCATCATCGCCACGTACTGGACATCGACCCTGTTGCCGATCAGAAAAAGGGTGAGCGCAGGAGTGACCCAGGGTGAGACCAGGGTCGAGAGGGTGGTCAGGGCAATGGAGTAAGGGACATCCCCCCGAGCGAGGTAAGAGAGAACATTGGAGCTCATGGCTCCGGGAACACAGCCGGTGATAATAAGCCCCAGGGCCAGGTCCGGGCGGAGATGGAAAAGCTCGGCGAGAAAATATGACGAGAATGGCATAATCGTGAACTGGGCCACAGTGCCGAGAATTATTTTATCCGGCCGGCGCAATGTCTGGGCAGCCTGGCCTAGCTCCAGAGTCACCCCGATACCGAACATGGTTATCCCGAAAAACAGGGTGACCTGCTCGGACAGAAAACCCAGGAAAATCCAGGGATGGAAATAGGCAGTCACTGCGCCGAGAATTACCCAGAGGGGGAAAAGACGGTTGATCAGGCGCAACATCTTATAAGTTCTTTACCTGCAATGATTGGTTAAATATACGTGAAATCAAATTTTTTATCCGTGTAATCTTGTGATTTAATACCAAGAGAATAGATAAAATTTCTGAATAATGCAAAATAAATTATCAATTAGCCGGAATTATTCATAAATTCTTAATGGTTAATTGAATAAACACAACCCCCGCCTGCCAGGGGCAGGCACCCCCTTTCTTAAGGGGAATTTTTTTTGCTTCACCTTAAAGTAAATCTCAGAACATTCCCACTTAACCTTAACCAAAAGATATATTTTATAACATCCTGGGAAATCAGCACTTATTCCCCCTTAGAAAAGGGGGAAACAGGGGGTTGTTTGAGCAGGGATAACCATCAAACCAAGTCATTTGTGAATAATCCGGATTAGAAAGGAAAACATTTAAAATTTTATTTCTAACTTTGCCTCCCAGGTAAGGCAAGTAAAACCCGGAAGCCGGATGTACTACGGATTGGCATTTGAACAAATCAAAAGAAAAGGGCGCAATGAATTGCGCCCCTACGGTTTTGTATCTTATTTAAAATCAATAGGCAATATTATTAACCTCTTAATTTACTTTATGCTTGCGCCTCGGGTGTCTTCCCAGCTTTATTCACCACGAGACTGCCCGTAATCATATCATGAAGGGCCTGTTTTTTACTGGTGAACCCGGAGATTAGAAACTCGGTAAACACAACAACCACTATAGCGAGCTTGGCTATTGTCCTCGCTGTGGTAAGCCCTGACATCATAAACCCCATATACACAATTGCCGCAAAAACGAGCTTAATTATTGTCCTGGCTAAGGCCCGGCCAAAGGAAATCCTGTTCCCATCCCTGTCCCCCACCTTAATTCCCAGTACCCATTTTCCTAAAGTTGCCTGAAGGCGCGAGCTTTCGAATACAGTAAAATAGATCAGGAAAAGCACTGCGAAAATCCACACGCCCCTGATAACAACCTCATCCCAGTAAAACGACCCGATTATGTTCAGCATGAGCTTTGTTTTTTCTATGGCTACAAGAATGGAGATAGTCGTTCCAGCCAGGATTATCAGGTCAAGCTCTCCTGCCGCTGCCCGTTTCCAGAACCCGGCATACGCTCTTTGCTCTTTTTTAATTTTCAGTATAAAACCGACAAGCAAAGGAAGGATTAGAAAAAGAAAAATCAGAGCTATGACAATCTCGAACACACCGATTTTACCGAACATTTGATTTATACCCCTTTTTAAAATTTGAAGCCTTGTTTTGTCCAATTTCCTGTAGAGGCGGTTCGCGAACCGCCCTTAATGATTTGTTTTATCTTAAAAACACGGGCGAGGCACGCCTCGCCCCTACACTGGATTTTCGTAAAGGCATGGGTGAGGAACACCTTACCCCTACACCGGATTTTCTTAAAGGCACGGGCAAAACACGCCTCATACCTACGACATTTTTATTTTTAATCAGAGAGAATTCCTCGAAGCTCTGCTTCGGGGTAACCCGCCCCGGGCAAGTCGTAGAGGCGACCGGCTGGTCGCCCATGGGGTGGGGCTGGGAATGATCAAATTTAACCTTATGATACCTCTCGGCTATGCCGCGGGTTAGTTCATTTGTTTTAATACAGAAAATTAAAATTATAAATAATTTTAATCCACAACTCCTTTGGCAATGGTCTCCTGGCTTATCTCGTAATGGTTCAGCACAACCTCCGCCCTGCCGTCTTTAAGTATCAGAAGCTGGGGGCTTTCGTGCTTTACCCCGAGCCTGTTCTCCAGTTCATTGGAAAGGGGCCTTTCTTTCTGCACAACCAGGAGATAGGCGGGAATCCCGTGATTTTTTTCCAGGAAACTGTCCACCTGCCTTTTGGCAGAGGCGGAAATCGGGCAGGTTGCGCTGTGCTTAAAAACCAGAACCCGCTTCCCCTCGCTTTCCTTGATAACCTGCTCGACATCCTTGATTGTCTGATACATGAAATTCCCCCTTTTAACGTAAGATTCGCGATTATTACCGCAAACCCCCCAGGGGCGCGATAAATCGCTCCCCTACAGCAGAGCAGGGATTTGCGGTTCTATGACCAATCCAGGTTAATAATACATTCAGGCACTAATATAAACTTTTACGCCGAATGTTCAAGCGCAAGAGTTCTTTTCCTTTCAATTCTAACGGATAACCCCGGATAAGGTTATCGCCAAGCACGTCTTCTTTCCTGCCGCTCTTCCACTCGAGAGTATAAACCTCGAGCGGGTCCACTGTAAACCACTCCGGGAAAGCATTGACCCGCGGATAGTCTTTTTCCATGCGCAGGAAATACCTGTGCCGCGGCGGATCGAAACAAAGCTTTCCCTGCCAGGGTTTCCCGGTTTTAAGGTATATTTCCAGGGTATCCCCTTTTTCGCAAGCGGCAAGCTCGAGATCGCCCGGCCAGGAAGAGCAGTAAAGCCCCCTGGTCTTGTAAAACACGTACATCAGTGCAGTCCTGGCAAAGTTGCCATCCCCGTGCCAGCCCTCGACAATGCCATCTCCCCGCTGAAAATTGAGCATGCGCTCTATCTCGCTATCCACGAACTCATGAGCCGAGGGCATATCGACATGGCAGAGAAGGCCCAGCGCTCCCTCGACTGCATCGGCAATGCCATCCTGCGACTGGGTGCCGTCACCGCGCGGCTCCCAGGGATAACCTTTGAAGCGGTACAGATTGGAAAGAACATGCTCCACAGCCGATCTGTATTTTTCCTCTCCGCTAGCCAGGTAAAAGGTGTAATAGGCGTAGTAATCGTACCCCCAGCAGTCTGAGAAACCCTTGCCGGTCACCTCTCCGGTACGTGAATCGACCTCGTTGTAAAGAAGCCCGGAGCTGTCCGCGGCAAGCTCGAGGATACGGTCGAGCATCCGTTTGACCGGTGCGTAATAGGCCACAGCCCGCTGGCTGCCTCTTTCCTTTTCGATAGCATAAAGGAGGGCCAGGCCGCTTATAGTCTCGCAACCGTGGTCTCTCAATTTCAGGCGCTCATCCCCTTTCCCGGCCTGGAAATCCCAAATGTACGACGGGACCCCATAACCGTACGGCAGAACCTCATAACAGTAAGCATCCCCCACCCTCTCCGCCCACTTGAGATATTTTTCAGAGCCGGTCAGCCAATAAAGGCGGCAGAGAATCTGGAGCATCTCGCCATTCACCTCAGAGTCTCTAGCGGGCAGGTGTCCATAGGGAGTGGCGACCGGGGCGATCTCGAAAATCCCCTGGACAAGCTCCTCCATGCGCTCAAGCCACGGCCCGGGCCCGAGTATTTCAACCATGGGAACCAGGCCATCCTTGGCATATTCCGCAGCGCCGAAAATAAGGGGATCTATTTCCCTCCTGTTTGGTTTACCCTGGGCCAAGTCGTACTCTGTGGGCAAACTGTGCTTCTGGATTGTCCTCAGCTTTTCACTGACCATGGCTTTCCAGAAAAGCGGCAACATATCCTCCGGCCTGGTGAATTTAGCGGTGATAATCATGAAGGGGAAATTGTCTGCGGCAGAGTTTTCAGGTGTCCAGAGATTGTTATCCGGATTGAGGTTCTGCCTGACCAGGCCGGTAGCCGGATCGAGCCTGGCGCGCCAGGCGGCGAGGTAGCGGTCGCAATGTTTTAAAGCATCGCTGGCAAGCCTGGCGTTGCGGGCCAGCCTTGATTCGAAGTCATCATCAGCGGCCCGGGAAATTGAATAAGAAACAGCCAGGGCCAGACATAAAGAGAAGGAGCTTCTGATTACTGACCTCATACATCCGCCTTTCTTAAAAAGCGCGATGAAAAATCATTTTACTATAAATGAATTCATGCCCACATGGGCGACCGGCCGGTCGCCCCTACCGCGGGATTGGGATGAGCTTCTTGTGCCTTAGAAAATAATATGTTAAATTGGCCCGAAACGCAAAAACAATAATTTCTACCCCGGGACAATGCTCGTGAAATATCTGCAACTTACCCTTCTGATTCTTCTTGCTTTACTCATTTCCTGCAGGTGGGATGGGGGGCCGGGGCAGCTCGATGAAGAAGTTTATAAAAACCTTTCGCGCACCCACGGTATCCACCCGCGCCTTTTGCTTACCGAAAAAGAACAGAACCGTCTCCTGCCCGAGCTGGCTTCGGCTCGTAAATGGCTCTGGGAACGTTATCTTGATGATTTGCCGGGGAAACGGGCCGAGGCTGCCAACCTGCCTGAAGAGCTCGGGCGGAATCACGGCGACCTGGCCAGTGACCTGGCTTTTGCCTGGCGCATGACCGGAAGCGACAGTCTTTTCCAGGAGGCCAGGACCTATCTTCTCAATCTCTGCGATAAAGAGGTGTGGGACCCGGAGTATGGACTTCTCCACGGACACCTGCTCATGGGTGTGGCCCTGTCCTATGACTGGCTTTATCCAAGGCTTTCCAGGGATGATAGAGCTTTTGTTGCCGAACGGCTGGGACAGGAAGCGGAAATTCATTACCAGAATATAGTAGCCAGGCGGGCCTGGTACCGCAACCAGTACCTGCAAAACCATGCCCATGTCAGTTTTGCCGGAATTGCTTTTGCCGCAGTGGCCCTTTACGGCGAGGATGCCCGCGCCCAGGATTGGCTGGGAATCTGCGATAAATTCTTCCAGAAAGCTTTCCAGGTGAGCATCCGTGATGGCGGCTCGGTCGAGGGCCTGAGCTACGGCAATTATGCCATGGAGTTCGCTCTGCGTTATGCTGAGCTTGCCCGCACTGTTCTGGGCCGCAATTATTACGACTGTCCCTGGCTGGTCAATTACCCAGATTATCTGATCCACAGTCTCCTGCCCTCCCCGTCGGAGAGCGAATGGGCGATGACTTTCGGCGACAGTCCGCGTCACGGAAATTACCACGGGCCTGAACCGCAGCTTTTCCTTCTAGCCTCGCAGGAGAAAAATCCCCGCGCCCAGTGGCTGGGCAAAAAACTGATCGGACTCAGGCCCCGCGGGTTAGACAGCGCCACCTGGTGGTCGATCCTCTGGTACGACCCGTCAGTGGAAGAGGCTGACCCATCCGGATTTCCCACCTCCAGGCATTTCACCGACCTGGACCAGGTCATGATGCGCTCCTCGTGGACCGATTCAGCAGCCACTTTGGTCGGTTTCAAATGCGGGCCCTTCATGGGAAAGTCCCAGTCAAAGGAGCCTGCCTATGACTTAGGCTGTGCGCACGGGCACCCTGATGCCGGCTCGTTCCAGATTTACGCCCATGGAAAGATGGTGGCTGTCGACCCCGGGTATACACTCTTCAAGGAAACCGGAAACCACGGCACCCTGCTGGTCAAAGGCCGGGGCCAGCTCGGCGAGGAAGAGCCGTGGTTTGCCGCCGGAGAAGCGATCAGGTTCCGCCAGTTCCCGGAAATTGTCGAATCACGCTCCACTCCTGACTATGACTATGTTATCGGCGATGCAGCCAGAGCTTACTATCCCGCTCTGGGCCTGGGGAAATTCCTGCGCCATCTGCTTTTTATCAAACCCGATTTGATACTTGTCGCTGATGAACTTACCCTTGATGACCGGGGAATTATGTACTCATATCCTGCTGATACTCTGGAGCTGGAAGGAGCGCTGAAACATGACGCGGGTTATGTGACCGGCGCCAAAGGCAGGGTCGGTTTTACTTTCCAGGGCCTGCCCGGCACTTATACAGTGGGAGTGAGCTATCTGGATAACGCCCCGAATACAGGCTCATATGCCCTCCTGGTCGACAGCGATACACTCCGCACGTGGCAGGACACGGTAACAATCACCGACACTCATCTGGAAACGATCCCGCGGGTGAAGCTTCTGCCGGGCAGCAGGGTCACTTTCGCCGCCGACCCGTTCGGCAAGAAAGCTTCCCTGGTAAAGATAATCGTCTATAGTCCCGATATCCGCGCTGACCGGGATATCTCCTGGCTTCTTCATTTCGAACCCAATGCCGTGCTCGAACGTAAATTTACCTGTATCCAGGCCACAGTGGACAATCTCGCGCTCGATATTTACCCTATCGCCCCTCTACGCCGCAATCATGACTGGGGGATTCACGAAGTCGTAAAAGGCCAGAATCTTAAAACTACCATGAGGCTGGTTATCAAGCCGGTCCTGGCCGACACCTCGACCACCATGATAGCTTTGTTTCACGTGCGGACCAGGAATACGCCGCCTCTCGAATGGATGCGGGCTGAAATGTACGGCAGCACAGTACATATCAATCTGTACAAGGATCGTAAACCATATATCCTGGATTTCGATCTGTCAAAAAGAAAAATCAATATCCAGAAGCAGGTTCGATAACTCAAAGTGAGTGAACTTGCCTCATTCCCAATGAACTTTCACTGTTTTTGGAGCACTTATGAAGCTCTTTGTCCCTGGAAGAATCTGTCTTTTCGGTGAGCATTCCGACTGGGCCGGGGGTTACCGCCGGGTCAATTCCGCATTGGAAAAGGGCTATACCCTGATCACCGGGACCAACCAGGGGATTTACGCCGAGGTCCGTCCCCACCCCGGCAAGCTGGTTCTTCATTCCACCATGCCGGACGGCAGGCGAATAGGGCCTTATGAAATTCCCATGTCGCGCGAGGCGCTTCTCGCCGAGGCCGAGAAGGGTGGTTTTTTCAGTTATATCGCCGGAGTGGCCTATCAGATCATGACTTTCTATCCGGTTAAAGGCCTGGAAATAGATAATTACGCCACGGACCTGCCGGTAAAAAAGGGGCTGAGCAGTTCGGCGGCGATCTGTGTGCTTACGGCAAGGGCTTTCAACAAGATTTACGACCTGAAAATGACCGTGAGAGGAGAGATGGAGTTCGCCTATCTGGGCGAAGTGATCACCCCCAGCCGCTGCGGCAGGATGGACCAGGGATGCGCTTTCGGCAACCGGCCAGTGCTCATGGTGCACGACCGTGACCTTTTGACTGTCGAGGAAGCTCCGGTCCCGGAAGATCTGCATCTGGTTATAGTCGACCTCTGCGCCGGGAAAAACACCATGGAAATACTGGCCAGCCTTAACCGCTCCTTCCCCTTTGCCGAAAACGAGCTGGATAAAGGTGTGCAGTATTATCTCGGCGAGGTGAACAAGATGGTTGTCAGCGAGGCGGTGAATTTCCTGAAAGCGGGCGATGCCGAGGGCCTGGGCAAGCTGATGAAAAAGGCCCAGGAGCATTTTGACCGTTACCTCCTGCCTGCCTGTCCGGGCCAGTTGAAAGCCCCTGTGCTGCACCAGGCCCTGGCTTTCCCAGAAATTCAGGACCTGATCTGGGGCGGCAAGGGTGTAGGCTCCCAGGGCGATGGATGCGCGCAGTTCGTGGCCCGGGGGCCAGATGAACAGGCGGAAATAATCAGGCTCTTCGAGGAAAAAAAGGGAATGCGGGCACTGAAACTCGATATTCCTGCCTCCCGCAAGGCGCGCAAGGCCATAATCCCGGCGGCAGGTTTCGGAACCCGGCTCTTTCCGGCAAGCAAGGCGACAAGGAAAGAGCTTTTTCCGATTATCGGCAGCGACGGAATAGCCAGGCCCGCTATTCTCTACCTGGTCGAGGAAGCCCTGACCAGTGGAGCTTCCGAGGTCTGCATCGTAGTCCAAAGGGAAGATGTGGAATTGTTCGAAAGCTTCTTTAACGCGCCTCTGGAAATCAAGCACTATAACAAGCTGAGCCAGGCTGCCCGGTCTTACCAGAACAGGCTCATGGAGATAGGCTCGCATACCACGATTATCGCCCAGGATCATCAGGAAGGGTTGGGCCATGCGGTATATACCGCGGGAGAATGGGTCGGCGATGAACCATTCCTGCTCATGCTCGGCGACCATATTTACCGCTCGCGCACGGCGATCCCATGCGCCAGGCAGCTACTTGATATCTATGAAAAGTATCAGAAAAATGTCGTGGGTTTGCGCCGTACTCCGAAATCGCTTATCGGCAGGTTTGGCACAGCAGCCGGGCTTTGGGAAAATTTTGATGAGGGCGTGCTCAATATCACCGAGTTTGCCGAAAAACCATCAGAGGACTATGCCATAGAGAACCTGAGAGTGGATCGCCTGGGAGAGGATGAATACCTGACTATTTTCGGGCTTTATGTGCTCAGCCCCAGTGTGTTCAATGTTCTTAAGGAGCATATCGGTCAGAACCTCAGACTGGCAGGTGAGTTCGACCTGACCGCAGCCCTGGACACAGTACGGGCTGAGGAAGGGTTCCTGGGCTATCTGATCAACGGCGACAGGTTCGATATCGGGCTTCCCCTGTCCTATCTGGAAACGGTCAAGGAGTTCCCGGGAGAGCTTTGATGACTGGACAAAAAAGAAATTATTTTTTATTTTAGCTCGTGCTAAAAACCTGTTGAAAAATTATTTTTTTACAAATTCACCGGGCGGCGTAAGGGCACGGCATGCAGTGCCCCTACATTAAAATTTTTTTTATTTATTTAAATGACAATACATATATTTATCATAATGAAACGCTGAAAAATTCAAATACTTCAACACTCTTCCAAAGGAGCACCTTGAAAATCCATGCGGAGGGCTAGTCCTAACTGGCAAGGCAGCGGACTTGAAATCCGCCGGGGTAACACCCTTGGGGGTTCGAATCCCTCGCCCTCCGCCAATTTAATGCGGCCTTCCTTTTTTTCGGGATTGGCCGCTTTTTATTCTATTAGCCAAAGGAGGGTTGATAAATTCGGTTTCTTTAATTCAGTCTCCGGAAGGCATAAGGGCACGGCATGCCGTGCCCCTGCGATAACTTATTATAGTATAATACTTAAACAACCTCCTGCATAATGCAGATTGAAAAACATAAATATTTCAACCCTTTTTTAAAGATTTAATTCTTATGGAGAGTATTCGAATGAAAAGAATTATCGCCTTAGCTTTTTTGGCCTTGAATTTGTTATCCCCGGCTGCTTACGCTTCATGGAATCCGGAGCTGGGGATCGGACTAACTGTGGATAAAGGAAATAACGACAGAAACGTAGTAGTATTCGACTTTCAGGCAAGAAAGAAAAAAGACAAAGTCGATTTCAAGACTCTCTCCTCTTTTTCTTACGAGGATGGCAAGAACCGGGAAGCGATTAAGAAAGCGGATCATAATTCAAAGATCAACTATTATTTCAACCAGGACATTCTGTTCTTCTCCTCCCTGGACATTTTTCACAACAGCGGCGCAGGCATTGATTACAGGATAGCTCCCGGATTCGGAGCGGGCCTGGTTATTGCCCGGAAAGATGTTCTGGACACTCTGGTTTATAATATCACGGCGAACCTGGGAGTAAACCCTATCATAGAAAGTATGGCTCATCGGGGAAGAGAGACAAAAGGCTATTATCTGCTGATTCAGGAAATGGAGTACAATTTTAATTCCCGTACCCGGCTGAACGAAAGACTCGACTACCGGCCCAACTTCTCCAAACCGAGTAATTATCTCCTCGACTATTTTATAATGCTGGAAAATGCGATCAGCAGGAAATTTTCTTTCCGGACAACATTGAGATTAAAGTATGACAGCAATCCTGATCTGGGCCGGGAAAAAACCGACTTGTCTTTCGTGCTATCGCTGGGATACAAGCTGTATTGATAGAAAAAATTATGGCGGGTTATTCCCGGCAGTGCTTAGTTGCCGGTTTATTTTGTAAATAATCCAGGTTAAATGGAACCTCAAAATTCCCGGTCTTAAAATTTTTTCCAGCTTAGAGCCATAATCATTTCATCCTTAAGAGGGGCGTTGAAAAAATAAATTTCAACGCCCCTTGATATTAAATTTATCGCTTTTTCGGCTGTCAAGGGCATGTAAATCGGCCTTACGGCCGACCCTTGAGGCGCCTTTTTCCCATAGTTTGCAAATTTTTCAACGCGTTTTTAGAATGTCACCCTGTATCAATTTCACCAGGACAAGATAAGGGAAATCGAGCTTCAATCTCTGCAGTTGAACCTCGCCGCTCGTGCCCTCGATTTTGACCCTTTCTTTATTCATTAAATAAATCGAGTTAAAGTTAATAAAAAGATAATAATCTGAAATATATAATTTTACATTTACCAATCGCCTGCTTGTCTTGACTAACACAAATCCAAAGGATATTATTTTAATAAGGAGAATTAACGGAATAAAAGGCAGATTGGCTATGAACAGAGCATCGTTGGTTAAATATAAATTTAAAAATGGAATCAGAGCTTTTGCTAGATGGATTCTTCCTTATGCATTGTCAAGAGTATATAGTTCCAGGCTGCGGCCAATTCTCAGTTATCTTTTTACGGATTGGAAATGCAATGTCGACTGCCATTATTGTTTTCAATTTAACAACAGCCAGGAAGGAATGACTCTGGAGACAGCGATCAGTTCAATCAACTGGCTCAAGACAATAGGCTGCCGTGTTCTTGCTATTATGGGCGGCGAACCTCTGATAAGAAAGGATTTTATTTTAAAAGTCATCGAATATGGAAGCAGCAACGGCTTTTTTGTTTACCTTCCGACAAACGGCTACCTGCTGAACGAGGACTTTATCGATAAACTTGGCCGGGCTGATGTAGCCGCAATAAATCTGGCGGTTGATTGTATCGAGCCAAAACCCGGATTGCCAAAAGCGCTTATGGTAATAGAACCTCAGTTCAGATACCTGGTTAAACAGCAGGAAAAATTCGGCTATATTCTTTTCTTTAATATTAACATAACCAATAAAAACATAAAAGATGTCAAAATCCTGACTGAAATAGCGCACGATAACCTGATAGGGATTGATTATCATGTAAATGAGCCGCCGCATCAATTTGTCGATATCGATCATTACCAGCATAAAGAGGACGCTCTTTATATTAAACCTGAACAATACGAAAAGGTCGATGAATTGCTGGATTGGATAATTATGAAAAATCTTAAAGGTTATACTATGGTTAATTCCATAGCTCATTTGAAGGCTATGAAAAAAAGGATGAGGAGCATACCAGTCGAATGGGATTGCCGGGCGGGACATAATGAGATTTTAATAAAGACCGATGGGACCCTTTCACCGTGTTTCGATTTAATAACTTATAATTACGATTGGGGAAGAATCTGGAACCCGAAGTTTGATTCCAAGGAGTTAGAAAAAGTAAAAGCCGAATGTAATAAATATTGCCTATCCACCTGTGTTTTCAATTTGGGATTTTATTATCAATCTGCAGAAGTTTTGAAATGGATGTTTAAACATATCAGGATCGGCGGCATCCGTTAAATTTTTTTGCTCTCTTCAATAGCAGCCATTTCTATTACCTCAATTCAAAATCTCAAAAAGCATGTTTGCTCCTTTACAAAAAATAAAAAGCCCCAGCATTATTGAAATAAAGTCAAGCCGCAGAAATTTTTATTATGCGGAATTAAAAGCTATTATTCTAAGATATTATCCGCAATTATTTCAGTCGCTAAGTGCATTTAATACAAGGACATAGTTAATTTTTTCTATTCCCTTAAGGAGGCAAAAATGTCGCCAGTGACGGATCTTGACAATCTAGAGATAATTGGCGATTTAAGCGCCGGCAGACCAACATTGGGAAATATGACGAGCGTATCTATTTATAGATTATATTCTTATTCTTTAAGAGCGGTATTGGAAGCAAAGTATAGAAAAGAAGAATCCGACAGAATCATTTACCAGGCCGGGAAATTAGCAGGAAGTACAATATTCAACAGCTTAATGAGCAGTGTTTCTGATGCTGAACAGATGTTTGTGAAAATGCAGGAAATTTTTCTTAAAAGCAAGATAGGTAAAGTTAACATTGACAATATAGATGCTAAACATGAAATGTATTCTCTGGTTATTTCCGAGGATTTAGACTGTTCCGGACTGCCTGTTGACGGTACAACAAAATGTACTTTTGATGAAGGTTTGATTTCAGGGATATTATCTAGTTTTTTTAAGAAGGAATTTATCACTAAAGAATGGCGCTGTTGGGGTACCGGAGAAAAATATTGTTTGTTTAAAAGTTATCCTAAAGCTTGAAAACTTTTTTGGACATTAGAAAGTATATGAGGATTAAAACAGAAAGGCCGCCCTTTTGAGGCGGCCTAGCGCGGAGACTTTTGAATTCTCACTATGTCTGGTCCATTGAAATTTTTAGATTACTGAGCAAGCAGAATGAAGATCGAGAATTACACACACAGCAATGGGCAGAATGAAGAGAACGAAGTATACTCCGACTTCAACCAGCGTTTTGCTCAGGGCCTTTACTGTTTCATTACTAAACATTGCATCCTCCAGATTTAAAGTTCGTTTTTTAAGTACTTCTGCCTTATAAGACTTCCGAAAGCCTCAAATGGTTTCAATTTTTTTCCAGATGCAGCGGTAAAACAAAAAGGCCCCGGAATATTATTTCCGAGGCCTTTTTAAACTGAACATCGATCTTTGGCGGCAAGCAGATATAAGCATGGTGAAAAAAGCTTGCCGGAAACCTTAGCGGTAAATCACCTTACCCAACAAATAAAATGGTGGAGCTGAGGGGGGTCGAACCCCTGGCCTCCTGAATGCCATTCAGGCGCTCTCCCAACTGAGCTACAGCCCCATTTGATGACAAATTTATTGCAGATAAAATATCAACTTTTGCGATTACTGTCAAACAAAATCCCCTTCCCCTTTCCAAATCGAGTTGTCAAAAAAAGCGGGGCTCGAAAAACGAGCCCCGCTGTCTATTCACTCCATTGAAAATCCGTTCTTAACTAACGGCCGATAAACACTTCCTCCATCATGTCTGCCGGGTTAAGCAGGAAGAAATCCCCTACTCCTGTCCGGTCATAGAAAAACAGTTGTACTTCTCTCGGTGCCCAATATTCCCAGACTTCTATATCTCTGCCCCTGGCTCTCATGGTGAACTTCTCTATATCTTTCGGAGCGCCGAGACGTACATAAGCCTCTCCCCGGTCGGTAAGCCATCCCGGCTGCAAGTTGGTCGTATAATGCTCGTTAGCATACCTTATCCGGGCAAAATATTCTATCTGATATTCATTCTCCGGGGTTTTGCTAACCGGGTCAAGTTTCTTCCAGAATTGCTGCCAGGCTTCGAGCCTCAAATTATCCGGCACTGAAACGAGCGCCTGTCGTGTCTTACGCTCAGACAGGTAATGCAGATAATTGACAGCGTCCTGATAATTAGCAATGGCCCACTCATCCGTGCCGAAATTGGCCGGCATCTCGATCGGTTTCCTGGCCCAGAGAGAACCGGACAGGAATAGAGAGAAAAGAACGACCAGCAACACTTTTAAAGTCCGGGAGCAACACATATCAAACCCCCTTGAAAAAGAGTAAAAAAATATGTTACCACTATCCGTAAAGTTGAACCATCGGATAATGTCCGGACATTATCGTAATTATCTGTTCTAAATATTATACATTTCAAGTTGAAAAATGTTCATTTTTGAAGGCAAAAGTTCTTCTGTGGATACCTTTACTGTCTGACTCGCTCAAATCAGAAGTAACGGCCATCCCCTGGCCTTATCACTCAGAAAAAGAACTTATCCCGGAGATTAATCATTCTTTTTTTTGCACCAGCGGTCCGACCATTCGAGGATAGCTTTGTACCAGAAGACCATATTCTGGGGCTTGAGAATCCAGTGCCCTTCATCCGGGAAGCGGATAAACTTGCTCGGTACGCCCAGCCGCTGAAGAGCGGTGAACATCTGCTCACCGCCGGTTATTGGCACGCGCCAGTCCAGGTCGCCATGGGTAATGAGCATGGGGGTCTTGAAATTCCTGGCGTAACGTATCGGAGAGAGCTTTTCATAAAGACTGGGATTGTCCCAGGGGGCACCGAACAATTCCCATTCCGGGAACCACAGCTCTTCGGTGCTGCCATAGGAGCTCCATTGATCTGCATCCCCTGCATGGGAAACGAGGGCCGCAAACATGCCGTCCTCATTATGCCCTTCCAGCCAGTTACAGACAAAACCCCCGAAAGAACCGCCCCAGCCCACAATTCGTTGAGAATCGACAAAATTGTTCTGCGCCAGAACGCTGCGTACTCCTTTTTTAATATCTTCGATCACCCTTCCTCCCCAGTCGCCGCGGATCTGGTCGGTAAAGCGCTGTCCATAGCCGGTCGAGCCTCGCGGGTTAGAGGTGAAGACAACATAGCCGGCCCCGGTAAACAGTGCATACTCGTGACGGAAGCAGCGGCCGAACATTTGCTGCGGGCCTCCGTGGATGACCACCAGCATGGGATACTTTTTCCGGGGATCGAAATTCATGGGCTTGAACAGGATGCCGTGGACCCTGTCCCCATTCGCCCCGGCGAAATAAAAGTCTTCACCCTCGGGTACATATACCTCTTCCCAGAGGCCGCTGTTATGTCCGCCGAGGAGTTCCAAGCTGCCCGAGCGTCGATCGAAGCGGGCCAGTTGGGCGGTGTGGGCAAAGGGGCGATAAAGGAAGATAAAGAATCCCTCACCGGACTGGGCCAGGCAGTCCTGATGATAGCCGTGGCCGGCGCCAGTCTCAGCGCCCAGCACCTGCCTTACCGCCCCGCCAGCCCGGGCCACGGAGAAAAGATTGATATCCCCGGCATCCTCAGCCTCGAAAAACAGGGTATCCGATGATGCGGACCAGAAAAACGCACCGGCGCTGCGGTCAAACGACCCGGTGAGGTTGGCCTCGATGCCGGTTTCCAGGTTCCTGACCAGGAGGTCGTATTTGTCCGATTCGTAATACGGCCTCTTCGTGGCCCGCCAGGCCAGGTAGCGGCCATCCGGGGAGGGCCGGGGAAAGTTGTCCGCAGCCGGATTATCGGTCATCTTCTCCAAAGCTCCTCCGGCGAGAGGAACCCGGTAAATATCGGTATTATAGCTTACAGCCTGGTCAGGATCCTGTTTCCCGGCGAAATAAACCCATTTGCTGTCCGCGGATACTGAGAACTCGCGGCCTTCCGAGGCAAGCCACCAGTTGAGGGCGTCGAACTTGACGGATGGCGTAAGATCGACTATGCTGCCGCCGTCAACTCCCATACGGAACAGGTGGGTCACCTTGCCATCCCAGTAAGTGTCCCAGTGGCGGTAAAGGAGCCGCTCGTGGATCATGGCTTTCATTTTCGATTTCTCTTTAAGGCTGTCCCTCGCGGCCACAGTATCCAGGCTTATATTATCAGGATAGACTTTAGCGGCAAAAACTAAATACTTACTGTCCGGGCTGAAAATCAAATCCTCGACTCCGCCGGGGAAGCTTTTTAAAGCCTGCGCCTCACCCGGAGAATCCATGGAGAGGATATAAATTTGCTCTTTCTTATCTCCTCCCCGGTCGGAAAGGAAAGCCAGGTTCTTGCCATCAGTGCTCCACACCGGCGCCCGGTTTTTCCCGCCGGAGTATGTCAGCCGCCGCGCAGGCCCTTTTCCATCAGACGGGATAAGGTAGATGTCGCTTGTTGTTTTATTGGCTTCATAATCCGATGATCCCAGGACATAAGCAACCCACCGCCCATCAGGAGACAAGTCAGGCGCGGTGACACTTTTGACTCTGGCCACATCCTCAGGCTTATAGGCTCTTTTATCCGGCGAAGGAAAAAGCGGATTGACGTATCCCGTCAAAGCCAGTACGAAAAGCAACAAGTATTTACTCCGTATGGCAGTCATAAATGATCCTCCGGTTAAGGCCAACTTTCACTTGAAATATGTGCTCTGGAGATTTAACTTTCCAATGTTTAGGGAATAGTCTTCTGATTCAAAACAAAAGCCTGTAAAAAAAATTATTGTTCTTTTACATACAGGAATACAGAATTCAGGAGTCAGGAGTAAAAAAGACGGAATACAGAATTCAGGAGTCAGGAGACAGAAGACAGGAGTTGAAGAAAAAAATGAATCCAGAATCCAGGACTAAAGGATTTTATCTTCTGAATTCTTTATTTTGTCTTCTTACTTCTGTATTCTTCACCAATTATTGCAAAGGGCCTTTGGTTAAGTAAGGCATTATTACTCAATAAGTTATGAATTATTGGGGCTGATTGATAGCACAGTAATGTGAGTGAATTTACGGTTTACGCCTGGAAAAAGCAACGCCTGGAGAAAAGATGCCGATAGAAACAATAAAATTGGTAGGACGGGTTCCTCATGCTCTGGTCAGGCTTATCGACCAGACCGAGCTGCCGGGCAGGGAAATATATCTCGAGCGCACTGACTACCGCCTGCTGGCCGGGGACATTCGCCGTCTGGCTGTACGGGGGGCACCGGCTATAGGGGTAGCCGGGGCATTCGGGGTGGTGCTGGGAATGCAGGAAGAGGTAAATCTTTCTCCAGCGGAGTTCCGTAAAAATATGGCTCTGGTGACCAGGGAGATTTCAAGTACCAGGCCCACGGCAGTGAACCTTTTCTGGGCTGTGGAGAGGATGGAGAAAGCGCTCCGTAACGTACCTGAGATAAGCCCGACATACAGGCTCCTTGAGGCGCTCGAAGCCGAGGCCCTGGCGATTTACTATCAGGATCGGGAACTCTGCAGCTTGATCGGCAGTCACGGAGCAGCACTTCTTGCGGATGGATCGAGGGTACTCACTCATTGCAACGCCGGCGCACTTGCCACAGCAGGAATCGGAACCGCCCTGGCCGCGATCTATACCGCCACGGAGCAGGGTAAAAAAGTGTCCGTTTTTGTCGATGAGACCAGACCTCTTTTCCAGGGAGCCAGACTCACCGCCTGGGAATTGGCCAAAGCAGGTATAGAGGCGATCCTGATCTGCGACAATATGGCCGGCACAATCATGGCCAGAGGAATGGTCGACCTGGTGATAACAGGGGCGGACAGGATAGCGGCCAACGGGGATGCGGCGAACAAGATCGGCACTTACGGCGTGGCCTGCCTGGCCAGAAAGCATGGAGTACCTTTTTATGTGGCTGCTCCTTTCAGCACATTCGACCTCTCGCTCTCTGACGGCAGCGGAATCCCCATAGAGGAAAGAAATCCCGATGAAGTGACTTCCCCATTCGGGCTCGGCCTTGCTCCAAAGGGAATCAAAGTGTTCAATCCCGCGTTCGATGTCACCCCTGCGGAATTGATCACCTCGATCATTACAGATAGAGGAATAATCAAGCCTCCTTATAGGGAAAATATCGCCAGGCTGATAGGATGAAAAGAGCGCTGACCG
>Ga0315277_10004344_pt1 | contig 19000 bp, 9 predicted proteins | sample YL17G05_15_MG_FD_203695 | JGI IMG/M metagenome (GOLD analysis project Ga0315277, IMG submission 203695) | Sediment microbial communities from Yellowstone Lake, YNP, Wyoming, USA - YL17G05_15 | ecosystem: Environmental > Aquatic > Freshwater > Lake > Sediment | place: USA: Wyoming | collected...
AAGCAGATTGAATTTTTATTACAACAGTAAAGGAGTAAAAGAGGTGAAGCGCTTCTATATAATAACCTTAGTCTGTATTCTGATGTTTCAAATGCAGAGCAATCTCATTTCACAGTCGAACATATACGGACATAAAACATCCGATGATATAGAGAAGAAAGTTGATAAACTTCTGAAGGCTATGACCCTTGAAGAAAAAATCGACATGATAGGCGGATATAACGACTTTTTCATCCGTCCGAATCAGCGATTGGGAATCCCGATGATAAAAATGGCGGATGGTCCACTTGGAGTCCGAAATTATGGCGAGGCGACAGCATTCCCGGCTGGGATAGCAATAGCCGCAACATGGAATCAAGCCATAATGAAATCAGTGGGTGAGGCTGTAGGCCGGGAAGCTCGCTCAAAAGGAGTACACATAATGCTTGCCCCCGGTGTTAACATCTACCGCGCTCCGCAGTGCGGAAGGAATTTCGAATATTTCGGTGAGGATCCGTACCTCGCGGGCAGCATGGCGGCAACTTATGTCAGAAGTGTTCAAAGTCAGGGCGTTGTGGCAACTGTAAAACATTTTGCCGTTAATAACCAGGAATATGATCGTTACAACGTAAGCTCCGATCTGGACGAAAGAACGCTCCATGAGATCTATCTCCCGGCATTCCGTGCGGCTGTGGTGGATGGAGGCGCGGGTGCCGTTATGACCGCGTACAACCTTGTTAATGGTACTTACTGTTCCCACCACTCCTACCTGATCAAGGATGTTCTTAAAGGTCAGTGGAAGTTTGATGGCATCGTGATGTCCGACTGGGGAGCAACACATGACTCTATAGCTGCCACGAATGCTGGTCTTGACCTTGAAATGCCCTCAGGTGAATACATGAACCGGAAAAACCTTCTGCCTGCGATCAAACAGGGAGATGTTAAAATCACAACAATAGATGATAAAATCCGACGAATACTGCGAATCATGTTCCGGTTTGGATTTTTCGATCGCGACCAGACGGATACAACATTGCCTCTTTACAATCCTGATTCTAGACTCATAGCGCTCGATGCTGCACGGGAGGGAATAGTCCTTCTGAAAAATGAGTCAGACGTACTTCCCCTCGATCGTTCCTCAATCTCATCTCTCGCGGTTGTGGGACCCAATGCCCACCCGGCCGTAACAGGCGGCGGTGGTAGTTCCCTCATGCAACCGTTCAGAACAATAAGCTACCTCGATGGGATTATCAATTCTGCGGGAGATAAAATCAAAGTTTTCTATAGCCGGGGTGCAACGACGGATTATACAGAGATTTTTCAGAATTCGATATTTTACACAGAACTCTCCATAGATTCAATTGTTGAGGGACTGCGGGGGGAATATTTTTCAAATATGTTTCTTCAGGGTGAACCGACATTGGTACGAAATGACAGGTATGTGAATTTCGATTGGAAACAGTCGTCGCCAGCTTCGAGCATTCCGTCTGATAGTTTTTCGGTACGGTGGAGCGGAAAAATCAAATCTCTGCAGAATGGGGTACATCAATTCATCGTGAAAGGAAATAACGGCTTTCGGTTATTTCTTGGTGGGGAGAAAATCATCGATGAATGGGCAAATCCGTCTGTGAAAATACTGATGGTCTCCATCCCTCTGAAGGCGGGGATGTCATATGATATAAAATTGGAATACTATGAAAATAAAGGCGAATCTGAAATCTCACTGGGTTGGAAAGCAGAAGAAAATCCCAAAGACCTTGAAGCTGTGCGCCTGGCTGCTCGGTGCGATGTTGCTGTAGTCTGTGTCGGTTTCAATTCCGATACAGAAAGCGAAGGCGCTGACCGGTCGTTTCAACTGCCTTCTGAACAGGTAGACCTCATCAGGGAAGTGGCACGGGTAAACAAAAGAACAATCGTCGTAGTAACAGCAGGCGGAAATATTGCCACAGCGGGATGGCTTGACAAGGTCCCCGGGTTGCTGCATGCGTGGTATCCTGGTCAGGAGGGCGGGACAGCAGTTGCCGATATTATCTTCGGTGACGTGAATCCTTCAGGAAAACTCCCCGCGACGTTTGAAAAGCGATGGGAAGATAATCCGTGCTACAACAGTTATTATGATACCGATAGCGATAAGCATGTCAAATACTCTGAGGGAATATTCATAGGGTACCGCCATTTTGATAAAAGTAGTATCGAACCGCTTTATCCTTTCGGTTATGGATTATCATACACTGCATTTGAGTATGGTTCGTTGCGTCTGAATACAGAAAGGTTAAAAAAGGGGGATCGGCTCACAGTTAGCTTTGACGTAAAAAACACAGGATCGCGGGATGGGGCTGAGGTTGCCCAATTATATATCCGTGATATTGATGCAAGTGAGCCCCGACCCGTGAAGGAGCTTAAGGGATTTGAAAAAATCTTTTTAAAACCGGGAGAAGTGAAAACACTGAAGATTGAAATTGATGAACTTGCGTTATCCTTCTATAGCTCAAAGAAGAAGCAATGGATTGCTGAAAGGGGAAAATTTGAAATACTCGTCGGATCGTCTTCGAAAGATATTAAGTTAAAAAGAATATTTTCCTATGCCGAATAAACCTATGGTTTGCGTAAAATATTTTTGAAAGGAAAATCTCAATGAATAGAATAGTAGATGCGCGAGTAAGTATCGCCTTGATGATTTTATTTCTTGCTGTTAATGTGATATGTGAATCCGGCGGTATCGCAGGTGAACAATCTGCCGGTGAAAAAAAATACCATTCGATTGAGAACGGTAAAATAAAGTGTACGGTCATTATCGATGATAGCAAACTTGTATCCGATAAGCTTGAAACGAGTGGATCCTGGACTTCGGAATATGATTCCACAATGATTGAAACAGATGCGAACTTCGCGCTCGATGTGATGTACACTGATTGGTCGGCTCCGGGAAAAATTAATAACGCGGAAAATCCGGTGATACTGACAAAAGGAGATTTTACAATTGTGAATCAGTTGAAGCGGGAGGATGAAAAAGGATCCCAGGAGATAATCCTGTATTTCAAAGGAAAGGAAACGTCGATTGAGCTTCGCATCACGTATCAGCTTCTTCCTGATGCTTTCTACGTAAAGAGGAATCTAGCCGTGATGGATACGTCATTCGGTCATCACTTCCTTCGCTGGTTCTGGACGCGCAGGGGATCAATTTCAGGAATTACTTCTGTAGTGAAAGAGGGCGGTTTCGGCCAGCCAGTGGCATTTCTTATGAAAAGGGGCGGTGCTTTCTTTGGCGTCGAGTATCCTGCGGCTGATAATACATTGAAAAAGAGTGTAAAAGGAAACTGGGAGCTTCAATGCAGTCAGGAATACGGTGAACGGATCGGCGCTGAATGGCTGCAGAGCGATTGGGTAGTGGAGGGAATCACACCAAATTCCGAGGTTAAGTACTGGTTTTTCAAGTACCTAGACGACATTCGCGTGGCTCCTCTGCGACCTTATTCTCTCTATAATACATGGTATGATCTCCGTTCGCCGGAATATCCACGCTGGTCGCCGGAGAAAGCAATGAGCGAAAAAACCTCACTCCGCATGGTTGATATCCTGCGAAAAAGTATGATGGAAAAGTACAAAATTCAGCTGGATGCGTTCGTGCTTGACGATGGCTGGGATGTATACGAAAGTGACTGGGTTTTGCGGAAAGAACAGTGGCCCGACGGTTTAAAACCTCTCGCAGATGAATTGAGGAAAACGAATACATCGCTCGGTGTCTGGTTGGGACCGACCGGGGGATATTCGTTCCGCATGAAACGTGTGAATTGGATGAAAGAACACGGTTACGAGGTCGTCGGGAAGACACGGGATAATTCAATGCTCTGTATTGCGGGGAAGAACTATCGTGAGCTATTTAAAAAACGTGTGACTGATTTTGCCGGGAACGATGGCATCGGATATTACAAGTGGGATGGGATTCAATTCTCCTGCAGTGAACCAGACCATGGCCACCCGATCGATATTTATTCCCGCCGGGCAGTGATGGAGAGTGTTATCGATATGTGTAAATCGGTCCGGAATAAAAATCCGGATATGTTTCTTAATATCACGTCCGGCACATGGCTCAGTCCGTGGTGGATAAAATACGCAAACACGATATGGATGCAGGGAATGGATTACGGATTTTCCGATGTCCCGTCAATAAGTCAGCGGGATGCCGCCATCACTTACCGTGATTTTGTGCTTTACGATGATTTTCACATCCAGGATATGTGGTTTCCGATCGCCAACCTCATGACTCACGGAATCATCAAAGGGAAGCACGAATCGGTCGGAATTGAAACCGAACCTCTCGATAAATTTACCGATGATGTTCTCCTCTACTTTGCCCGTGGCGTGTCGATGTACGAACTATATATTTCACCCGACATCCTCACGGATGGCGAGTGGAATACAATCGCCGCATCGATGGAATGGGCGCGCGACCGGTTCCCGATCCTGATGAATTCTGAAATGGTCGGTGGTAATCCGCTGAAGGGCGAAGCGTACGCGCATGTCCATTTCAAGGATAAACAAGGTATTATAGCAGCGCGTAATCCGATTATCGAACCGACAATTTTGAAAGTGAAGTTAGATCCGGCTCTGGGTCTTAATTCCAAAGCATCGTCGCTGGTGCTGGAGAAAATCTATCCAACCCGGTGGATTTCTTCAAAGCTTTGCAAAGCGGGAGAGACAATTTCCCTGCAACTTGATGGTTACGAAACGGCAGTTTATGAAATTTACCCGATCGAAGAAACGACTGTCCCGCTTCTCGCGGGTGTTATGTATGATGTAATTTCTTCAGGTTCGGAGTATTCTATCCAATTCCATAATTCTTCTGCGGACGCAATACTGCTCAATCCGTCATTTGTGAAATCTATATCAATGGATGGGAAGCCGGTAGTTGCGAAATCTTTATCGCTGGAGACAGTAAAATCGCCTGACATTGTTTCGGGATTAAATTTAATGAGAGATGCCGTTGATAAATCGAAAATAAATATTACGCTGAATGTCAGCGAGTCTTCGAAGGATGCCATAATCTCAATCCTTCTGACACCTGACACATCACTGCAGGTGAAAACAAGACCGACTCTCATTGCTACTGTGGATGGGAAGGAAGCCGAAGTAAAAGCGGAGCCTCAGGAAGGCAAATCGCAATGGTACTTAGTTGATGTTAAACCCGGTAAACACGATATTAAGCTACGCGTTAAAGCGGGAAAAGATGAAAAAGTATGGAAAGGGAACGCTTCGTTGTGGATGATAGCACAACAAAAACAGAACACAAGAGAAATTATTTTCACACTGAAATCCGAAGTAAAAACCAGGCCCATAGTGCCGCATGTCTGGGGGGCAGGAGAGGTCAGGAAGAATGTGAATCTGGGAAATGTTAGCATAGAAGTATCACAATAAGAGTAATTGCTGCAAACAGAAAAAAATACGAGTCTCACAATCTCAAATAATTTACCGGAGGGGTTATGAAGTTGCATAGTTTCATATTTATTGTTTTTGTTTTGGTATTTATACAGCCATCAACCGCACAGACTATATGGCTCGATGAGCTTGACCTTACATCGATGGAGTGCGGATGGAGTACGCCCAATGCGAATAAATCGGTGGAAGGAAATACTCTTACCGTCGCGGGCAGGAAGTTTGAACGCGGCGTCGGAACGCACGCGGTCAGTACGTTTCTTCTCAATCTCGACGGCAAAGGGAAACGCTTTACTGCCTTCGTAGGTCTCGATGAGGAGGTTGTTGAAGGAAAGGGGAGCGTACAGTTTTTTATCATCGGTGATAAAAAGATCCTCTGGGAAAGCGGTACCATGAAGCGGCAGGATGCCCCAAAGAAAGCAGATGTCGATCTCAGCGGCATTACATTGCTTGGCCTTCTCGCGACCGATGCGGGCGATTGGATTGATTACGATCATGCCGACTGGTGTGATGCGAAACTCGAGGTGAAAGAATTAAAATCATTATCTGACCTCGTTGTAAAGACAACCGTCGAGCCGTACATCCTTACGCCGGAACCATCCGACATGCCTAAGATTAACGGCGCGAAGGTCTTTGGTGTCCGTCCGGGGAATCCATTCCTCTATAATATAGCCGCTACAGGTAAGAGACCTATGACTTTTTCTGCTGAAAATCTTCCTGAAGGCTTCACGCTTGATGCTGCGACAGGCAGGATAACCGGTACTGTGCTGAGTAAGGGAGATCACAGGGTTCTCCTTAAAGCAAAAAATGAATTCGGCGAAGCTCAACGCGCACTTGATATCAAGGTGGGCAATCAGATATGCCTTACTCCACCGATGGGATGGAACAGCTGGAACTGCTGGGCATGCGCGGTCGATGATGCCAAGGTCCGTGCTTCTGCTGATGCGATGGTTAGTTCGGGACTCATAAATCATGGCTGGTCGTATATCAACATAGACGATTGCTGGGAGATCAAACCGGGTGCTAAGGAACCTGAACTGCTGGGTGATCCCCGTGATGCAAATGGCATGATAACGACGAATAAGAAATTCCCCGACATGAAGTCGCTCGGCGATTACATCCACGGTAAAGGATTGAAGCTGGGCATTTATTCGGGCCCCGGTCCCCTGACATGCGCCGGCTTTACGGCAAGTTATCAGTATGAAATGCAGGACGCGCAACAATATGCTGAATGGGGAATCGATTACCTGAAATACGATTGGTGTTCCTACGGAAGGATCGCGAAAGATGAGAGCCTGGGTGAATTGATGAAACCATATCGGGTCATGCGTGAAGCGCTTGATAAAGTCCCGCGCGATATCGTTTACAGTCTGTGTCAGTATGGCATGGGCAGCGTATGGGAATGGGGTGCCGATGTCGGCGGCAATTGCTGGCGCACGACAGGAGACATCACCGACACATGGTCGAGTATGGCAGGCATCGGTTTCAATCAGGCAGACCATGAGAAGTACGCGGGTCCCGGAAACTGGAATGATCCTGATATGCTCGTCGTCGGACTCGTTGGCTGGGGTCCTCAGCTCCATCCTTCAAAGCTCACTCCTGATGAACAATACACTCACATCAGTTTGTGGTCACTTCTCGCTTCCCCGCTCCTCATCGGCTGTGATATGAGCAGGCTGGATCCGTTCACGTTGAGTCTGCTCACAAACGACGAAGTCATCGAAATTAATCAGGATCCTCTGGGCAAACAGGCTTCCCGCCTGTCTAATGATGATGGTATACAGATATGGGCAAAGGAGATGGAAGATGGGTCGATGGCTGTCGGATTGTTCTATACCGGTTCCGGTGAAAAGAATCCGTCCGAATATTTTCAATGGGAATTGCAGCCGAAGAAATCTACGATTGTCCTGAAAGGAAAGGATATTGGTATCAAGGGAAAATTCATGGTACGAGATGTGTGGCGTCAGAAAGATATTGGTACATTCGAGAATCAATTTGAAGCAGACGTGCCCTATCACGGTGTAATGCTTATAAAAGTTACTGAGGAAAAATAATTTATTAGCTTTATAATCGCAAAGTGGCAGTGTGCCCAGAGAGTTGTAAGTGTTTCTTTGCGTTTAATTCTTGTGAAAGGTTTTTTACAAGATTAAGTTAAAGCGTTCACGAGTGAATAATAATTAATCGAGGATTCACAATGAAAAGAACAATTGTACACTCTTTAATCTTTATATTACTGGCAACAACAGCCGTTCTCGGACAGGAATATCGCTGGTACAGAGGGAACACTCATACACATACGACGAATTCAGACGGTAATGAATTGCCTCGCCGTGTTGTGCGGTGGTATCTTGACCATGAATACAATTTCCTCGTCATCTCCGACCATGATTATGTCACCGATATCAAATACCTTGATACAGATAAAAATGATGATTTCATCCTCATCCCCGGTGAAGAAGTCACCGATCGGGCGGAGAACAAACCTGTCCACCTGAATGCTATCGGAATAAAACAGCTTGTAAAGCCACAGCATGGAAAAACGATCATCGAGACACTCCAGAATAACATAGATGCGATCAATACAGCCGGTGGTATCGCGCAGATCAATCATCCCAATTGGCATTTTTCATTCAATGATGAGGTATTGTTGCGCGTAAAAAATTGCCCGCTCGTGGAAATCTACAATATCTGCAAGGAGTCTAATAATTACACGGCCGGCGGTGTCCCGGGCATGGAAGAAATATGGGATAAAATCCTGACGAACGGAAACCTACTCTACGGGATCATCTCGGATGATACGCATGATTACATCGGAGAGTTTTCGAACGATAAATCAATTCCCGGACGCGGATGGATAATGGTGCGTGCTGCCGAGTTGACACCGCAGGCGATTATTTCGTCACTGCAGAAGGGTGATTTCTATGCGACAATCGGAGTTGTTTTGAAGGATATCACCATCACAGGGACGGAATATTCCGTTGAGATTTTACCGAATGGCGATGCAAAGTACACAACATTGTTCATCGGTAAAGGCGGAACAATACTTCATGAAGATTATTCACTAAAATCGACATACCAGTTTAAAGGCGATGAAGGATACGTCCGTGCAAAGGTTATCAGCTCCACAGGTGATTTTGCCATCATGCAACCGGTGCTTATACGGCGATAATAAAAAGTACAATAATATGTATATAACAAGGTAATCGATGCAGAAAATCGGATTCGATAACGAGAAGTACCTGGCTGAGCAGACTTCAGCTATCCTCGATCGCGTAAAGAAATTTGATAATAAACTTTATTTAGAGTTTGGCGGGAAACTCCTCTATGACTACCATGCAGCGCGTGTACTTCCCGGTTTCGATCCAAATGTGAAGATACGATTGTTGCAGGAACTTGCCGATAAATCTGAAGTTGTTTTATGTATTTATGCAGGTGATATCGAGCGTCGTAAGGTTCGTGCCGATTTTGGTATCACGTACGATGCCGATGCCCTGAAGCTGATCGATGATCTGCGGGATCTGGGTATACACTTCGCGGCCATAGTCATAACACGCTTCAACGGCGAACCCTCGGCAACGGCCTTCAAGAACAAGCTCGAGCGAAGGGGCATTGCTGCCTACACCCACCGGTTCACCAAAGGATATCCGACTGACATCGATCTGATCGTTAGTGATGAAGGGTATGGAGCGAATCAATTCATTGAAACGAAAAAACCGATTGTTGTCGTAACCGGACCCGGACCAAATAGCGGGAAGCTCGCCACCTGTCTTTCACAGGTATACCATGAATATCGCCGTGGTGTTCATGCCGGTTATGCAAAGTTCGAAACATTTCCCATATGGAATCTTCCGCTAAAACATCCCATTAATATTGCGTACGAAGCGGCTACTGCCGACATCCGGGATTACAATGTCATCGATCCGTTTCACCTTGAAGCATACAACGAAAAGACTATCAATTACAACCGCGATGTCGACGCATTCCCGCTCCTCCGTAGGATCATCGAAAAAATCACGACAACTGCGTCTTTTTATAAATCTCCCACAGATATGGGTGTCAACCGGGCGGGTTATGGAATTATTGACGACGCCGTTGTTCATGAAGCTGCTATACAGGAAATTATACGCCGTTACTTCCGCTACGCCTGTGAATATGCAATCGGTTTTGCCGAAATAGAAACCACCCAGCGTGTGGAACTGCTCCTCGAAGAGTTGAGTGCAAAACCGGAGGATAGAAAAGTCGTCATTCCTGCCCGACAGGCCGCCTGCAGTGCAGAGAAAAATGGCAAAGGGAGTGAAGGATTTTTTTGCGGCGCGGCTTTGGAGTTGCCTGACGGGTCGATCGTAACGGGGAAAAATTCACCTTTGATGCACGCTGCATCTGCCATGGTTTTGAATTCAATAAAAAGACTCGCAAATTTTCCTGATTCGATGCATCTTCTTCCTCCGAACATCATGGAGTCGATCGGCCGCTTTAAAAAGGATGTACTCAAGGGTAAAATCCTGAGTCTTGATCTCGAAGAAACGCTCATCGCTCTGAGTATCAGTGCGACAGTGAATCCCGCAGCACAGATTGCAGTCGAAAAATTGAAGGACCTTCGCGGATGCGATGCACATCTAACTCATATCCCGACACCTGGCGATGAAGCGGGATTGAGAAAATTAGGTATAAATTTAACAAGCGATCCGCATTTTGCCTCCAACAGACTTTTTGTTGATTAACAAGAAGCAAGAGACAAGAAGCAAGAACAGAGAACAAAGAACCAAGTACCAACAACAAATGACCAATGACGTCCTTTCTCCCAAATGACAAGTGACCGCTGACAAATGACCACATCATGACCGGCACTATTTTTAATATTCAGCGTTTTTCCATCAACGACGGACCCGGCATCCGGACAACGGTGTTCCTTAAAGGGTGCCCGCTCCGTTGCCGATGGTGTCATAATCCCGAATCAATATCAGAGGAGAAAGAAATTGTTCTCCGCGGGGAACGCTGTATCCGCTGCGGTGCCTGCCTCGAGGTTTGTATGAACCGTGCAGTTCATTGGGAGGGTGATTCTATAGTCACGGAACGGGAACATTGCGTGAGGTGCGGAAAGTGCATAGAAGTTTGCCGTACTGAGGCACGTAGTTTTGCAGGCCGGGAGGTAACTACAGAATTTGTACTGGATGAAGTTCTCAAGGATGTTGTCTTTTACGATCAGTCGGGGGGAGGCGTGACATTTTCGGGCGGTGAACCTTTCCTCCAGCATGAATTTCTTATCTCTATGCTACAAGGTTGCAAAGATCGAAACATCCATACAGCTGTCGATACTTCCGGATTTACATCACCAGATATTCTCCAGCAAGCAAGTACCTACACCGATCTGTTTCTCTACGATATAAAAATCCTGGATAGTGTCAAACATGAAAATTTTACAGGCGTACCGCCTGAGCTCATACACCAAAACTTGCGAAAACTTGCCGAGTGGGGAATGAAAATCATCGTTCGCGTGCCACTTATTCCGGGTTTGAACGATGATATCGATGCAATCCGGGCGATCGGTAAATTTGTTGCTTCAATGAGAATTATCAATGAGATTCATATATTACCGTACCATACGGCCGGTATTTCAAAATACGACCGATTGGGAGTAAAATATATAATGGGCGATGTACAAGCGCTGCCGAGGGAACGGTTGGAGAGATTCGCAGAAGAATTACTGAATTTTGCACAGAATGTGGAAGTTGAAAAATCGTGAAAAAAGTAAAACGTATTGAGATGTCCATATAAATATACAAACAGTAACGTTCCATAACAAACTTTTGTAGATAAGAATATATAAAAAATGCGAGGATGACGATGACAGAACGAGTCCGAATTTTGCGTGAACAGAGCATCAGTGCAGTCCCTTACATCTCTGCCGAACGCGCTGCATTGGTGACAGATGCATACAAACAAACGGATTTCCTCTCCGCACCGATGAGACGTGCACTGGTATTTAAGACGATAATGGAAAACAAGGCAATCTGCATCAACGATGGAGAGCTGATTGTAGGGGAACGCGGTCCGGCGCCGAAAGCAACGTATACGTATCCGGAAATTTGCTGTCACAGTTTGAATGATTTGAAAATATTGCACAGTCGCGAAAGAACTTCGTTCAAGGTTAATGATGATACGCGAAAGCTCTATGAAAAGGATTTTATTCCTTTCTGGCAAGGAAGGACGATGCGTGATAAGGTTTTCAGCGAAATGACGGATGCATGGAAAGATACGTACGAAGCCGGGATTTTTACAGAGTTCATGGAACAACGGGCGCCCGGACATACGGTGCTCGATGGTAAGATTTACAAAAAAGGAATGCTAGATTTTAAAAAGGAAATTGAAACTGCGTTGGAATCCCTCGATTACTTCAACGATTCAAACGCACATGTGAAGCAAGAAGAGTTGAAAGCAATGAGCATATGCGTCGATGCCATTATAACATCAGGCCGTCGGTATGCTGAAACAGCTCATAAACTTGCAGAAATTGAAAAAGATCCGGTAAGGAAAAAAGAGTTATCCCAAATCGAACAGATATGCAAGCGTGTACCTGCACATGCCCCCCAGACATTCTGGGAAGCTTTGCAGTATTACTGGTTCATACACCTTGGCGTCATCACAGAACTTAACCCGTGGGACGCATTCAATCCGGGACGGCTTGATCAGCACCTCGTGCCGTTTTATAAGCAGGGGTTGAACGAAGGTACACTCACGCGTGATCAGGCGCGAGAGCTGCTGCAGTGCTTCTGGATAAAATTTAATAACCAGCCCGCGCCGCCCAAGGTTGGCGTTACTGCAGCCGAAAGCTCGACATATACCGATTTCGCTACAATCAATACCGGGGGCTTGTGTGCCGATGGCAGTGACGGTGTTAATGAGGTCACCCACCTTATCCTCGATGTTATCGATGAAATGCGGCTCGTTCAGCCAAGTTCAAATATACAGCTGAGCCGTAAAAATCCTGATGAGTTTCTGAAGCATGCATGCAGGATTATCAGGGAGGGATGGGGTCAACCCTCGGTCTTCAACGCTGACGTCGTTGTGGAAGAATTGCTCAGGCAAGGGAAATCAGTTGAAGATGCACGCAACGGCGGGACGAGCGGTTGTGTTGAAACCGGTGCATTTGGTAAGGAAAGCTACATACTCACCGGATATTTTAACATGCCGAAGGTTTTTGAAATCACACTCAATAACGGTGTCGATCCGAGGACCGGGAAAACGATCGGCGTCAGGACCGGTGATCCGCGAGAGTTCAAAGTATTCGATGAAGTGTTGAATGCATTCGGGATTCAACTGAAGCATTTCATCGACATAAAGATGCGGGGAAATAACATTATTGAACGGCTCTATGCCGAATATATGCCCGTACCCTTCCTTTCTGTACTCATTGACGATTGCATTGCGAAAGGGAAGGATTACAACAACGGCGGTGCGAGGTACAACACGAACTACATTCAGGGTGTCGGACTGGGAACGATTACCGACTGTCTGACCGCAGTTAAGTACCAGGTATTCGACACGAAAGCTATCAGCATGGCGGATATGCTGACTGTGCTTAAAACAAACTTCGAAGGGCATGAAAATACCCGCATGCTTCTCCTCAATAAGACACCGAAGTATGGTAACGACGATCAGTATGCTGATACGATAATGCAGCAGGTTTTCGAGATTTACTACAACGCAGTGAACGGGCGGCCGAATACAAAAGGGGGAGTATACCGGATTAATCTGCTGCCGACCACGTGTCATGTTTACTTCGGTTCGGTCACAGGTGCTACGCCCGACGGACGGAAAGCATGGACGCCGCTCTCCGAGGGTATTTCACCTGTTCAGGGCGCTGATCGGAAAGGACCTACTGCCGTGCTGAAGTCTGCCGGAAAAATTGACCACGTGAGAACCGGCGGAACACTACTCAATCAAAAGTTTTCCCCCTCCTTGTTTAAGAGCGACAAAGGAATCGATACCCTCGCGCATCTCGTCCGATCGTACTTCACACTCGGCGGGCATCATATACAGTTTAATGTCGTCACTGCAGAGACTCTCCGGAATGCCCAGGCTCATCCTGAACAGTACAGGGATTTAATAGTACGGGTTGCAGGTTACAGCGATTATTTTTCGGATTTAAGTAAAACACTCCAGGATGAGATTATCTCAAGGACGGAACAGCAGGGATTCTGATGTTTTGCTCAAAGCTCAGAAACAGACTGGAAAAACTCTTGGGGTTGACTAAAAAGTAAAAAAGGCCTATGTCATTCCCGAATGCTTCTATCGGCCCGCCCGAACGACCGATGTGATGGCACGGGCCCATTCGGTCGCCTGCCCGCCACGTAGGATCAAGACTCCGCAGGCGGGGGCGGGGAATCCAGAAATCTGGAATAATCTGAGCACTGGACTCCCTGCCTGCGTGCCACTGCGGCAGGCAGGCCGACAAGATCGTTCGGGAGTGACAACCTGGATCTTTTTAGACAACCCCAATGAGGGGAGAGGGTAAAACATGTAAGAATTAATTATTATATATGAGTTAGACTCTGCAGCCCGATATCAACGCACATACAGCATAACTATACTACTAATTCAGATATCGATTCATAACTGAGGAGAACAGAAAATGGATTACGCATTCATCACGACAATACAAGTAATCTTCGCGGTAGGCTGTGTGTTTGCCGGAGAAAAGAGAGACGGAAATCCGCTTTCATGGTTTATACTTGGTATTCTTTTTGGTCCGTTGGCTTTCATTGTTGCAATTACAGGTGGAAAACGTTGCCAACATTGTCTTTCGATGATCCCTAAAGATGCGAAAGTATGTAGATATTGCAGCAAGGAATTATAGCCGATTCTAGCCACTGACAAACTAATTATCGTCGGTTATAATATTATCATCTCATTACCCTCATCCCACAATGATCAGAATAATTAAAATATTAATCATCAATCTTTTTCTTATCTCAAACGTCGTCCTTTGTATGGAAACAAAAATATCGATTATCCCCAAACCAATAAGTATAAAACCGGGCGAAGGCTCGTGCCTGCTCAACGATAGTACGAAAATCGTTATTGCGAATAATCCCCGCCTGCTAAAACCGATCGCTGAACACCTTGCAGATCGGTTAAGAACGATCACCGTCTTTACGTTTGAGATTGTAACCTCATCGAAAAGAAAAAGCAATTCAATCGTCTTGATGCTGGATGAAAAACTCAAACGTCTCGGAAAGGAAGGTTACCAGATCCTAGTCGCTGAGAATAAGGTCACAATAAAAGCATTCTCACATAATGGGATTTTCTACGGTGTCCAGTCGCTCTATCAATTATTCCCGCCGGAAATTGATGAAAATAAACAAGTTGCGGGAGTCGTCTGGGCTTTGCCGTTCGTAACAATCGAAGATAAACCGCGCTTTTCGTGGCGCGGAATGCACATCGATGTCGGCAGACACTTCTTCCCGGTTGATTTTATTAAGAAGTACATCGATCTCCTTGCATCATATAAGATGAATACTTTTCACTGGCACCTCACAGAAGACCAGGGCTGGCGGATTGAGATCAAGAAGTACCCGCGTCTGACGGAAATAGGATCGAATAGAAAAGAAACAGCGGGTGATAGTACTCCTCACGGCGGTTACTATACGCAGGAGCAGATACGTGAGGTTGTTAAGTATGCGAAAGAGAAATTCGTTACAATCGTTCCGGAAATTGAGATGCCCGGGCATTCGCTCGCTGCACTTACGGCGTACCCTGAACTATCCTGCACCGGTGGACCGTTTGAAGTCGGTACGAGGTGGGGAGTCTTTGAGGATGTCTACTGTGCAGGAAACGAAAAAACATTTACATTTTTAAAAGACGTACTTGGTGAAATACTTGCATTGTTTCCCGGTAAATACATTCACATCGGCGGGGACGAATGCCCGAAAACGCGCTGGAAAAATTGTCCGAAGTGTCAGAGGCGCATAAAGGTGAACCACCTCAAGAACGAGCAGGAACTTCAAAGTTACTTCATCCGGAAGATCGATAAATTCCTCCGGTCGAAGGGTCGCCGGCTCGTCGGATGGGATGAAATATTGGAGGGTGGCTTGACAAGCGGCGCTACAGTCATGTCGTGGCGCGGTACCGAAGGTGGAATTGCAGCGGCAAAAGCAAGCCATGATGTTGTCATGACGCCAACTTCGCATTGCTACTTTGATTACTACCAGGGATCTGCCGAAAGTGAACCGAAAGCAATCGGCGGCTACCTTCCGCTCGATACCGTTTACGCATATGAGCCAGTACCGCCTGAACTCCCGGCAAGACGGGTAAAGTATATACTCGGAGCACAGGGAAATGTATGGACGGAGTACATGCCAAATGAAAAACATGTGGAGTATATGGTGCTTCCACGCCTGCTCGCGATGAGCGAAGTTGTCTGGTCGGAAAAACGATATCGAAATTTTGAAGATTTCACTAAACGACTCGAGACGCACTACGACCGTCTTGCAAAGCGGGGTTATAATTACAGAAGACCTGACAAGAAAACCGATATTGAAAGTAAAACCAATTAAAGGATCACCAATGAAGAAGTGGATTGCATTAATTATTTTTACCTGGATTCAGGCGCCCGCTCAACCGGTTTCTGTACCCGCTATATCTTTCTCACCTTCGTCGTATGTATGCTACAAGACGAACGAGTTGATCTCTATTGATGGAAAAATCGATGAAGCAAGCTGGACACAGACAGAATGGACAGATGATTTCGTTGATATTGAAGGTCCATCGAAACCGGCCCCCCGTTTCAGAACGCGCGTGAAAATGCTTTGGGACACTTTGTATCTATATATTGCGGCCGAAGTCGAGGAACCGCATGTATGGGCAACACTGACTGAGCATGACGCCGTCATATTCTATGATAATGATTTTGAAATATTCATTGATCCCGATGGCGACACACACCAGTATTATGAAATTGAAATGAATGCCTTGAACACCGTGTGGGAATTACTCCTCATCCAACCGTATCGCGATGGTGGTCCCGCAGTGAACGGCTGGGATATCCCCGGATTGAAAAATGCTGTAAATGTCCGGGGAACTCTTAACAAACCGGGTGACCAGGATGAGGGATGGTCTGTGGAGCTTGCGATCCCATGGAGGACTCTTAGGGAATGTGCTCATCGGAATGCACCGCCGAAGGATGGAGACCAATGGCGAATCAACTTCTCACGCGTGGAGTGGAAAATTGAGATCGCGGATGGGAGGTATCACAAGGTGAAAAATCCGGAAACGGGGAAGCCCTTCCCCGAGGATAACTGGGTTTGGTCGCCGCAAGGACTTATCAACATACACTATCCTGAGATGTGGGGTTTTGTACAGTTCTCGGATGATATCGTCGGGACAAGCAGCGAAACATTTTCCTTCCGTACTGAAGAAAATGTGAAGTGGCTGTTACGACAGATATATTATGCGGAAAAAAAATTTTACAGTGAGAACGGGAAATATACACATGATACCGGGCTCTTAACAATTCCCAAAGTTTCGCTCGACGGATTTTTACCAGATCCGCGTATCGTTCATACACCAAATCTCTTTGAAGCAATCATCATGAGTCAGGATGGAAAAACGGCATGGCACATCAATCAGAGCGGCCGAACGTGGCATTAATATTAAAGCGGAACATTAACATTCATCAGCAGGATTTCATATGAAAATGACGCTGTACGACTGGCTTATCGTGTTTGCAAGTCTCAGCTTCCTCATACTCTTCGTTCGAATAAGCCGGAAGTATGTTCAGAGCGTTGCCGACTTCCTTTCAGCGGGTCGTACCGCCGGAAGGTACATGATCTGCGTCTCTCAGGGAATGGCAATGCTCGGTTCGGTGACCATTGCCGGATACTGGGAGATTAATTATGTCGCGGGATTTTCCTTACGCTGGTGGGAGTTCACCATGGGAGTCGTTCTTCTCCTCATAACAGTGTCAGGGTGGGTCATCTACCGCTTCCGCCAGACGCGCGCCATGACGATGGCACAGTTTTTTGAGATCAGGTACAGCCGCAGGTTCCGGATTTTCGCTGGTTTACTCGCCTTTATCTCCGGTATCCTCAATTTTGGCATATTCCCTGCAATTGGAGGCAGATTTTTCATCTACTTCTGCGGCCTCCCGGAAAGTTTTTCACTTTTTGGATTGGATATTTCAACATTTCCTGTTGTCATGCTTTCGTTTCTATCAATATCGCTGTACTTTGTCTTCGCCGGCGGACAAATCGCTGTCATCATCACTGAATTTCTCCAGGGGATATTCGTCAATGCGGTGTTCATTTTCCTCATCATTTTCCTTTTCATGATTGTGAGCTGGGACCAGATCCTTGAAGCTCTCTCTGCGGTGCCGGCAGATGCATCCCTCCTGAATCCGTACCATACGAGCAAGGTAAAAGATTTCAATCTGGAATATTTTCTAATCGGGATGGTGGGTGTGATCTACGGAAAGCTCTCGTGGCAGGGCACTCAAGCTTACAATTCCTCAGCGAAGAGCGCCCACGAAGCAAAAATGGGAGATGTGCTCAGTAATCTGCGTGATATTCCGAAGTGGCTTGTGTTTGTGGTGGTTCCAGTTGTGGCGTACACCATTATGCACCACCCTGACTTTATGGGAGAAGCGAACAACCTCCGTAATATTCTTGACGGCATGCCATCGAAGGAGATACAGAGTCAGCTCACAGTTCCGATGGTGCTCAACCAGGTCCTACCCGTCGGTTTCATGGGTGCGCTCGCTGCGGTGATGCTCCTGGCAACGATCGGAACACACAACAGCTACATGCATTCGTGGGGAAGTATCTTTATACAGGATGTCATCATGCCATTCCGCCGGAAACCGTTTAGTCCCGAACAACATATGAAAGTCCTCCGGTATTCCATTGTCGGTGTTTGCATATTCATCTTTTTCTACAGTTTGATTTTCCCGCAAAGTGTTCCGATATTCCTTTACTTTGCGATAACGGCTGCAATCTTCGTCGGGGGATCCGGAGCCATCATCATTGGCGGACTTTACTGGAAGCGCGGTACCACACGGGCCGCATACAGCGCCTTGATTACAGGCGGACTTATATCAATCGCCGGTATCATCATCCGCCAAAACGATCCTGAGTTCTTCATCAACGAACAGGAATTCTGGGGTATCGCGATTGCTCTGTCGTCGTTAGTTTACATAGCTGTTTCTCTCCTCGGGAAGCGCAGTGTTTTTGATATGGACAAAATGCTGCATCGCGGCAAGTACGCAATTACCGGTGAGGTAAAGGTTGTCGAAGAGGTCCCGGTCAAGGGATGGAAAATGCTTGGCATGGGTAAAGAGTTCACCCGGGGAGATAAAGTAATATATTTAACGGCATATGCATGGACGGCTGTCTGGTCAATCGCGTTCATAGTCGGGACATATTTCAATCTCACCGGTGAAGTATCGGATGCGTCGTGGATGAGTTTCTGGCGGATATTTATTATCGTGAACATCACTGCATCCGTAATTATTCTCGTCTGGTTTTCCATCGGCGGATTCAGGGATCTGAAGGAAATGCTTAAACGCCTCCGGACAATGAAACGGGATTTCCAT
>Ga0315277_10004346_pt1 | contig 18996 bp, 19 predicted proteins | sample YL17G05_15_MG_FD_203695 | JGI IMG/M metagenome (GOLD analysis project Ga0315277, IMG submission 203695) | Sediment microbial communities from Yellowstone Lake, YNP, Wyoming, USA - YL17G05_15 | ecosystem: Environmental > Aquatic > Freshwater > Lake > Sediment | place: USA: Wyoming | collected...
CGGCTTGGGGAGAAAAGGGTGGTTTCGCTAAAAACGCACCCTGCGATAATAAGGAGTGTGGATCCGAGTGCAAGCCGTTGAAAGGTTCTCTTGCCCATACGCCCTCCGTGAAATGGATGTGTGAATAAATTTGATACGAGAATGAAAGAAAGGCGGAATTGTTGTCGTATACCGGAATGCTCTATTGAATGCCCTTGAAAAAAGAGAAACACCCAGGCCCGTATCGTTTCGTCTTACACGGGCATTTGGTGAAAATGGAAAAACAGAAAAACAAAAGCCGATTCAACCGGAAGTTTCATCACCGCATCAGAATGACCTTCTGCACCTTCGAAAAAGACCCTGCCTCCAACCATATGAAATAATTCCCGCTTGCAGCGGACGCACCATTCCTATAGGTTCCGTTCCAGTCCGCCTTGTAATAGCCCTCATTCTGACGGGTGTCTACCAGACGTTTCACTTCCTTCCCGACCATGTCGCAGACGCGGATTACAACGTATTCCGCATTGGGCAGCTGATAGGCTACTGTGGTCCTCGGATTGAACGGATTCGGGTAGTTCTTCGAAAGCATGTATTCCGCGGGAACCGGATTAACCGCTTCAACGCTCACCGGTCCGAAAAAGGAGCTGACGCCGTTGGTTGAAACTTCTTCGATCTTGTACCAATACAACTTCCCGGTCTGGACGTTCCGGTCCTCGAACTCATACGTCTGCTTCGAGGAGCTATTGCCGTGTCCATGTATCAGCGCGGTCGTGATTCGTGAGTACTTGCTGTTCTCTGTTTCACTCCGCAAGACATGGAATCCTGCGCAGTCGGTCTCGCTCTCGGTCTGCCAGTGCACCACCACGCCCCTCTCCCTCCTTGCGGAGGCATGAATGTTTGCCATTTGAACCGGGAGGGAATGGTCAGCAGGATTGATGTAGTTAAAATTGCCGGTGATGTCGCCTGGAGGACTCCAAGGATCACTGCTAGGAAGATTATTCACGTATGTGTTAAAATCAGGGGATTCCGTCCTCCAGATTAAATCCGCCAACTCGGATGGATCGATGATGCCCGTAATCTGCATCGTGGCGATCCGGATCGAACCCGAAATAGCCTCTACCCTATTATCAAACTGTTGTTGACTTTTAAAGTCCGTAGGCGCAACCACGTTCAAGACGACACAGTTTCCGGATACAATCGAACCGGATAACGAATAATACTTTGTATCCGCCAGCATGGATCCACCCGTACTTACAAAATTGTAGGACGGACTGGAAAAATTCCCCGAATTGAAGGTCAGAACAAAATTGCAATCTCCGAGGTAAACCGTTCCTGAAGGAACCGTCATGGTGATGTCGAAAATGAAATTCGTTCCTGAAACATGTTGATTTGAGATCGCCACAATGTTTTTTGCTTGAACCTGGAGGGAATGGTTCGATGGATTGGTGTAAGTACCGTTGTCGGTGATGTCGCCTGGAGGACTCCAAGGATCACTGCTCGGAAGATTATTCACATATGTGTTATAATCAGCGGATTCCGTTCTCCACATTAAATCCGCCATCCCGGATGGATTGGAGATGCCCGTAATCTGCATCGTGGCGATCCGGATCGAACCCGAAATTGCCTCTACCTCGGTATCAAACTTGTGTTGATTCTTTATGGTAGGCGCAACCACGTTCAAGATGGCACAATTTCCGGATACAATCGAACCGGACAATGTATAATATTTTGCATCGGCCAGCTTGGATCCACCGCTGCTGATAAAATTGTAGGATGGACTGGAAAAATTCCCCGAATTGAAAGTCAGAACAAAATTGCAATCTCCAAGATAAACCGTTCCTGAAGGAACCGTTATGTTTATGTCGAAAATGAAATTCGTTCCTGAAACATATTGATTTGAGACCGTCATCGTGAAGTTCTGTCCCATGACCGCCGTGGCCGCTGCCATCCAGTTCACTGCCCAAAATAGTATCAAGCGTTTCATAGATCTCTCCTTGTGCTCAGCGCTTGTGAGATAACTCCATAGAGTTTGTATGCAGTTATTTTATTTTCTTTACATCCGTATCGAATTGAAAATCCTGAAGGATCAACTCTTTCCTCGTTCCAAATTCGTTATGGAACCGGTCGTCTTGTACAGGTTGTTCCATACGATCGATTGTTCGCGGGAAAATACTCCGTGACTATTGCAGGAACCACCCATTGGGAATTTATTTTTGAAAAGCGGAATGGCACCGTGGAAAGGGAAAAAGGTACTGTTCCTTTTATCCAAAGCGCCCCTCCCATCTGGATAAAACGACGATAAAGCGATCGATATTGTTGGATTAGTGAAAATCTTTAAATATTTGGTGAAAATCCTTCAAGAGTTGGTGAAAATCTTTTATAAATTATCCCACGCTAATATTTTTCGATAAAAAAAATTTGACGCCTTACATTGTCTCAACTGAAGTAAGAAAACCACGAAGGATAAATTTACTCCAACCCTCAGAAAGCCGTTTCCTGATTCTTCTAACTTTGCTTAGAAATGTACATAATTGTTACACAAAAGTCAAATAAGAAATTGTTCCTTGACAACGCGGGAAGTGAATACGTAAAATCGTTTCCTTGGCTGTCTGGCGTGTGGGATGGCAGGCATTATGGCTATCTTTAATGCAAATCGTTTTTCCCATCCCTGCCGGTCTTTTTCCCCTTGACAATCACCACCGTGTGGTTTACATTTCCCTGAAAACCTAACCGTGCTTCAGAGAGGAGGGAGCCCATGGGTTTCAATTGCGGCCTCGTCGGCCTTCCCAACGCCGGCAAATCCACGCTGTTCAATGCCCTGACCAATCTTGGTGTGGAGACGTCCGCATATCCTTTCTGCACCATCGATCCCCACTTCGGGATTGTTCCCCTGGAAGACAAAAGGCTCGATACGATCCACCGGATTGCGGGTTCGGCCAAAAAGACCCCGACCGTTCTGGAATTCGTGGACATCGCCGGCCTGGTCAAAGGTGCCAGCAAGGGCGAAGGCCTGGGCAACCAATTCCTGTCCCACATCCAGCGTGTGGACGCCATTGCCCACGTGGTTCGGTGCTTCCTGGACGAAAACGTGTCCCATCCGTACGGGACCCTTGATCCTGTCCGCGATGCGGAGATCGTCGAAACCGAAATGGCCCTCAAGGACATGGAAACCGTGGACCGGAGCATCGGCAAAATCAAAACACTCGCGAAAAGCGGGCATTTGGAAAACGCCAAAAAACTCGCCGTCTACGAATCCATCGAAGCCCTCCTGAACAAACACCCCCTTCCGGCGTCCGGTCTTCACGAGGATCAAAAACAGGCGATTCGTGAATTGAACCTGCTGTCCTTCAAATCCGTCATTTACATCGCCAACGTGGACGAGAACACCAGACCGGACGGTGACACGGTCGCCAAACTGTCCTCTTTCGCGGCCTCCCGTGGATCGCTGTGCATTTCTTTTTACGGCAAAATTCAGGCGGAGATCGCCCGGCTCGAGAACGACGAGCAGGCGGAATTCCTGACGGCCATGGGCATCCGGGAGAACGGCGTCCGGATGCTCATCCAGGCTGGGTACGCCGTCCTGCATCTGATCACCTTCTTCACCGCAAACGAAAAGGAAGCGCATGCATGGACCATTCCCGCCGGCATGCAGGTCGTCCATGCTGCGGGTCGGGTGCATTCCGACTTTGAAACCCATTTCATCAAAGCCGAAGTGGTTCCGTTCGACCTGCTCGAAAAACACCAATCGCTCAAAACCCTTCACGACCACGGTCTCATCCAGATTCACGGCAGGGACTACATCGTCCGGGACGGGGATTTGATTTATTTCCGGATTAAAAAATGACGAGGTAAACATGAGCCAGGCTGAATACCGTTTCATGAACCGGCGCGCGTTCCTGAAGCTGACGGCTTTCGGCGCCGTGGCGATCCGAAATGCCGCTCCGCCGGATCTTCTGGCGGCAGGCAACGAATCGTGGAATCCGAAAAAGCCCGTTTTGCAAACCGGACGTCCGCTCGTGGTTCAACCCATCCTGCTGTACGGCATCGCACAAAGAAGGCCGGCCACCTCGTGGAGGGCATGGGGCGGTCTGCACACCGAGGAGGACGCCGGGAAAGAAGCAGGCAGGATCGCCGAAGAATTGAATGCGCTGGCCGGAAAATCCGGCTTCCCCCTCAACGTCCTTTCCGTGGCCAAGGTCAAAAACACGGAAGAAGCCGCGAACGTCGCAACCCGGGGCGGATACGACGTACCCATCGTGTACGCCGCGGGCGGCGGGACCCATGCACTGGAAGCCTGTTTTTCGGAAAAACGGAACAACCTCATTTTCCTCCGGCAGAGTTCCGGGCCGGTCTACCTTTGGTATGAAATCGTACACAACCGTTTTTTAAGGGAAGGCGGAAAAGCGCTGGAACTGGATGCATTCCGCTATCCGGCGGGAATGACCGTCGACGACGTGGTCGTCGACGACGGAAACGAACTGCTGGCCAAGCTTCGAGCCCTTTACGGCGTGAAAAACTTTACCGGCAAACGGATCGTGGCCCTGGGCGGGGCTCAAGGTTGGTGTTGTCCTCCTGCGCCGTCCATTGCTCAGGGCAAATTCAAAATGGACATTCAGACGGTCGGTTACGACGATCTGGAAAAACGAATCCGATCGGCCAGGGGCGACCGGAACCGTTTCGTCGATGCCGAAAGATGGACCGATGCCTACAAGTCGTTGCACGGCACCCGCCTGAAAACGGAAAGACGGTTCGTCGTCAACGCTTTTGTGCTGTACGGCCTGTTCAAGGACATTCTGCGCGATCACCAAACCGATGCCTTCACCATCAACGAATGCATGACCACGGTCATCCCCATGGCCGAGACCACTGCCTGCCTGCCGCTGAGCCTGCTGAACGACGAGGGCATGCTCGCCTTTTGCGAATCCGACTTCAACGTCATTCCCTCGGGAATTCTGCTTCGTTACATATCCGGAAAGCCGGTCTTCCTCAACGATCCGACCTTTCCCCACGCCGGAACCGTGACGTGCGCTCACTGTACGGCACCCCGACGGATGGACGGGAGAACCTACAACCACGCCGCGATATTGACCCATTTCGAATCGGATTACGGAGCCGCACCCAAGGTCGAACTCCCCATCGGGACCCGGATCACCATGGTCTGTCCGGACGGGGGCCAGAAACAGTGGCTCGGTTTTAAAGGTTCGGTCGAGGCCAATCCCTTCTACGACATTTGCCGGTCTCAGTACGACATCCGGATCCAGGGGGATTGGGAAAAGCTGCTCCGGGATCACCGCGGTTTTCACTGGATGATGGCGGTCGGGGACTACACCCGGGAAATGCGATATGCCTGTTCAAAAATTGGAATTGTTTGGGAAGACGTTTAGAAGAGCGCACTTTTCAAAATGCGTTTTGCATTTTGCATTCACGAATGCATTTTACTTTTCAAAAATGCGACCACATCCTCGATTCTGACCCATAAAAAACAATGGGTTAAGTATTTCCTGCCGTTTTGGCCCGCAATTTGTATGCTACCATACTTGCGTTTTATTTATTGAACAAATGAAAATCCGGGAGATTCACCATGCCGGTTCGAAAAATTCGAATCGCCCTGATCGAGGATTCGCAAACGGTCCGCTTTTTCTACAAAACCATGTTCGAAAAAGCGGGTTTCGAAGTCTATGAGGCGGAAAATGCCAGGCTGGGTTGGGATGTCATCTGCGACCACAGACCCGATATTATCGTGCTGGACATGATGATGCCCGAGATTCCGGGACTCGAACTGCTGAAACGGATCCGGACGGTCGAATTTTCTAAAGACATCCCCGTACTGGTCATGACCTCCATCAAGGATACGGAGCAGGTCCAGGAGATTTTCAAATCCGGGGCCAATTATTACAGTCTGAAGGGAATGGATTCGCCTGAAATGATCAAAGAAATGGTGTACAAACTGCTCAAGGAAAGACAGGAAAAAATAGTCGCCCGGTCCGTCAACGGACAACTGCCCCCCGAAGACAACAAGCAGGTCGAGGAGATTGACAGGTTGTTTTGGTGGTTCTGATCGGTGTACAACCGTCGAATCAATTTGATTTTTAAACACTCCGTTGTTATATTGAACCATCCATGATCATCGAAATTGAAAAGGAATACGCCGAGACCATTCACCAGATCCGGGATCTCGTCCAGTCGAAAAACTGCCGGCCCGATATCCTGTACGGTGATCTGTACACCGTCGTTGCGGTCGAGGGGGATGCCAGCCAGCTCGATCCGGATTTCATTCAGACCTTTCCCGGCGTGGTCCGCGCCTGGCGCATCTCCTCCCCTTACAAAACCATCGCCCGCCGCGTCATCGGCGACACGCACCAGAAAATCGAAAAGAAACGTCTTGAGATCACGGTACGCGGGAAAGACGGCCTGGACCGGGTGTTTCGGGATGACCGTTTTATTTTTATCGCCGGACCCTGCGCCGTCGAGAGCTACGACCAGACAGCCCGAATCGGGGAAGGTCTCGCCAAACTGGCGGACCGGTACGGCATCCGGGATCGGATGATCCTCCGCGGCGGCGCGTTCAAGCCGAGGACACGGCCCCTCGATTTCAGGGGACTGGGTTGGGAGGCGCTGGATCTCCTCGACAGGGTCCGGGATACGACGGGCCTCCCCTACTGCACCGAGGTCATGGCCGTTTCACAGGTCCGGGAAATGGCGTCCAGAGCCGATATCCTTCAGATCGGAACGCGAAATTTTCAAAATTTCGACCTGCTCGAAGCAGTGGGGAAAACGGGAAAACCGGTTCTGTACAAGCGGGGCATTTCAGCGGAACTGGAGGAATGGTTGGCCGCAGCGGAGTACATTGCGTTGTCGGGCAACAAGAACATCCTGCTGTGCGAACGGGGTGTTAAATCCACGGTGAACGGGGATTACAATCGAAACCATATCGATTTGGACGTCATCCCTGCGGTCAGGCACAGAACCATCCTTCCGATACTGATTGATCCGAGCCACAGTGCGGGAGTGGCGGAATTGGTGCCGTACCAATTCTGCGCTGCGACGGTGTACCGGGCCAACGGAACCCTCGTCGAGGTGATTGCCGACGACACCGACCGGAAAACCATCCGCTGCGACGCACGTCAGGGCGTGCGTCTGAACGTCTACGAGAAAATGATACGGTTCCAACTGGCCTTCGAATCCATCGGCATCCGGTTCGATTCAAGTCCGGAATACGAATCCAAGTTCCTCTCCCCGGGAGAACACAGTACGGTGAATAAATGACTACGCCGACCGCGGCGGGGCATGGTACCGGTCCATGTCCAACCAACATGAATAGGGTACAACCATTATAAAAGGAGATCCCCAACCATGCCCGTTCAACTCGACACCTTGACCATCCGATCTCTGATTCAACAAAGTTTCCAGCGATTCGGTGATTTGCCCGCCGTCGCGTTCGCGGGTGAACCGTCCCTCACGTACAAACAGATGGAAGCGGAAGTGACAAAGCTCCAGGAAGCCCTGTTGTCGCGCGGCATTCAAAAGGGCGACAAGATCGCCATTCTCGGGGAGAACGGCCCCAACTGGGTCGTTGCTTACTTGTCCATCACCACCATGGGTGCGGTGGCCGTACCGATCCTTCCGGGATTTATCGATGCCGACTGCCGGCACATCATTGAGGATTCCGAATCCCGGGCAGTGTTCGTCACCTCGAAACAACTGCCGAAAATCGAAGGCACGAAAAAAACAGGAGTCGAGACCTTCTGGCTGCTCGACGATCTTTCCATCGTGTTCTCGTCCGGAAAGGCAGAGGCGAAAGGACATCCGGGACCCATTCCCGAACCCGAGCCCAAATCCCTCGCCGCCATCATTTACACGTCCGGGACCACCGGTTTTTCCAAAGGCGTGCTGTTGACCCACGAAAACATCGCCTTCGACGTGGTGAACAGCCTTAAAAAATTTCCTCTGGACACACGCGACCGGTTTTTATCCATCCTCCCGCTCTCCCACACGTTTGAAGCCACCGGAGGCCTGCTTTGCCCCCTGGCGGAGGGTGTCAGCATTTTCTACATGCGAGGTCTCCCCACGCCCCAGAACCTCCTGTCCGGCATGGCAACCGTCCAGCCGACCGGCGTGCTGACCGTGCCCCTGGTCATGGAAAAAATCTACCGGAAGAAAATCCTGCCGCAGATCGAATCCAAAAAAGTGGTCGCGCGGCTGTACCGCATTCCGTTTTTTAGAAAGCAACTCAACAGGATTGCAGGGAAAAAACTCATCCATTCCCTCGGGGGGCAGCTGCGTTTTTTCATGTTCGGAGGTGCGGCGCTGAACGAGGATGTCGAAATCTTTCTGCGGGACGCCGGCATCAGCTATTCGACGGGATACGGCATGACCGAAACCTCGCCCATCATGACCATCAATCCGTTCGGTAAAGTGAAAGTGGCTTCCTGCGGACAGCCCATTCCGGGAATCGAAATGAAAATCAACGAACCGAATCCGGAAACCGGTATCGGGGAAATCGTCGCCCGCGGACCGATCGTGATGCAGGGATATTACAAAAATGCTGAAGCCACAAAACATGTGTTCCTGGAAGGCGGATGGCTCCGCACCGGCGATCTGGGGTATTTTGATCCTGAAGGGTATCTGTTCATCAAGGGCAGGAGCAAGAACGTCATCATCGGGCCGAACGGCGAGAACATTTATCCGGAAATCATCGAGCAGCAGATCCTGCAGAACACCCTGATCCAGCAGGTCGTGGTGTACCAGAAGGAGGGCAAGCTGGCCGCCAAGACGTATTTCGATCCGGATGCGCTCAATCAGGAGTTCGGGGCGGACAAGCTGGCCAAACACGAGCGGGACATTTTCATGAAGGAACTGCTCGAAAAGGTACGCAGGGAAATCAACCAGAAGCTTCCGGGTTTTTCATCCATCGGCAGAATGGTCGAGCAACCTGAGCCGTTTGAGCTGACACCCACAAACAAGGTCAAGCGGTATTTGTACACGGATTAGTCACCTTCAGGTGACGGAGTAATCACTTTTTGGTGAGAGAGCGTTTTACCTGCTTCTGGGTCCTTCACGAAAAAGATCCCGGACATTTTTTATTCCGGGATCTTTTGTTGTGGAGGAGTCAAAGCCGGAAAGGTTTTCCGGCCCGCGGTCAAATTATTTCTTTTTCGCCATTCTGCTGGCGATAACATAATACACCAGCATGGCAATTCCGACCAGTAGGAACATCGTGCCGGCGGTCATTTCCCCGGACATTTCATGGGGAACCAGCTGACCGATCACGAGCGCGAGACCCACGGCGATGAGAACGATTCCCCATTTCAGCGAAGACGAAACCACGGGCTCTTCGCCCCTTTGGAACAACGCCTGGATGTTTTTGTCCACCATGCCTTTCTCGACGAGCCGGTTCCTGAGTTTGTTGTCCGCCACGGTTTTCACGAGCGACAAGATGCCCCAGAAAATAATTCCCAGAACGAGTAACGGCGTCCATTCAACCATGATCCATCCTCCTTAGGTAATAATGATGAATACGTTTTCCCCTCTCTCTTTCATTTCATCAGACAGACACGATGAAAAAAAGTTGCAGCTTTTTTCCACGATTCATGGAAGCGGCGCAACTTTTTCCCGGAAAACCTGTCTAATAGATATGGGGCAGGATACGGACCAGGACATCCTCGTGTTGATCGACCGCATGAAAGCGCGGGACGCCGATGCGTTTGAAACGTTCATACGGAAATACCAAAAACTGGTGTTCCACATCGTGTACCGCATGGTTTTCAATGCCGCGGACGGGGAGGATCTGTGCCAGGACGTCTTCATGAAAATAGTTCAGCACATATCGGAATTTCGACAGGATTCCAAAATTTCCACATGGGTCGCCCGCATTGCCTACAACACCTGTTTGAACCACCTTCAGAAAAAAAGAGCCTTTCTGCTGGAAGACCGCGTAGCGGATCCCAATCCGCTCGACGATGTGCCGAGCCGTGAACCCTGGCCCGACGGCCAGTTGGAAACGGACGACCTGTCGCTGCGCATGCAGACCGAGGTCGCGGGATTGCCGCTCTTGTACAGGACCGCCTTGACCCTTTTTCACCTCGAGGACATGCCCATTTCCGAAATGGTTCGGGTCATGGACATGCCCGAGGGCACGGTCAAAAGCCTTTTGTTTCGGGCCAGAAAAATGTTGAAACACCGCTGGACACGTAAATACCGAGAGGAAGTATGTTGTTAACCCATTGGACGGAAGAAGAGGTGCAACGGTATCTGGACGGCGGTACTTCGCCCACCGATGCCGCTCGCGTCCGGCACCTGCGCACTTGTTCAACCTGCAGGGCAACCCTGGCGCGGTACCGGATGCTTTACCGTTTGTTGAAGGCCGAACCCGCCATCCACATTCCCGCGCATTTTGCCAGGACCACGGCCTTAAAAATCGCCAAGAGAAATGCGCTCATCGATTTTGGGATGCGGGAGCCGATGTGGATTTCGGCCGGCCTGCTGTTCGTTCTCGGAATTTGGTTTCGCGTCTATTCGCCCCCATCCATTCCTGCAACCCTGAAGGGCCTTTTTCAAGTGGCGATGGAATTGAAAATCCTGCTTTCCCCGTCCCTGAAATCCTGGATCGGCCATGCCGGAAAATCCATGCCGCTGATCCTCCTGGGAGGAGGCGTCCTGGTGGCTGCGGCCCTTCTGGATCGATATTTCCTCGAACCCAGGTTGCGTCGCCTTCAGACCTGACCGCATTGCAGGGCATTCCCTTCAAATCCGATTGATTCGGTTCCGGTTATTTGCTATATTATTGCTCCGAGCACCGGGCCCGTTGATTCCAACCCGTCCATTCAAGGCCCAATGAGCCGATGTGAGAGCAATGGATTTCCCGCTCCGAGTTGTCGCGTCGACGGGAAAACGAAAAGGAACGCCATGAAAATCCGTGACTTCGTTCAGCAACAGATGGTCCTGCTCCTGGTACAGCCTTTTTCCAAGGAAAAACAAGTCGAGTACAAATCAAGCCTTAAAAAGGCCACGCGAATTCTGGTTCTTTTTCCCGGCAGCGAGCTTCCCTGGCTGGAAAAAACCTTGTTTTCCGCAAAAAGCATTTTCCCCGATGCGGCATTCACCGTCCTGTATACTGGAAATGCCGAGTTTCGGATAAAAAAGCAAACCGATGTCACCCTGGAGAACCTTTTGCTATCCAAGGAAACCTACTGGACACTTTCCCGGTCAAAACGTCTGAATCCGTTCGTGAAGAAACGCTTCGACATCCTCCTGGATCTCAATCCCGAATACAGCCTCCTGGGCATTTATCTGTGCCGCCTGATCCGCGCACCGATCCGCATCGGCCTGGACAAATCCCAGAGCGAAAAGTTTTATAATTTTATTTACAGAGGGAAAACCGAAGCAACGTATGCGGAAAAAGTAGCCGGTCTGGTCCAATTTCTCAGGTCATTTACCACCCGTTGAGGCGCGGGCGCGTTATCGGGACTGAAGCACGACGACGACCGGGTGAACAAAAAGTTCCTTCGCCACCCCATTGACCTGTTGAAGCGTCAACAAACCAATCCGTTTTTCAAAATCCGGAAAGTTCACAATCGCATTCCCCGATGCACCGACCATGGTGGCAAACATCGCATTGTAGATGGTATATTGGGATAAAATGGCGATCCTGGATTGCATCCTGCGTTTACCGATTTCGAAATACGTCTCGGGGAAACCCCGGTTCCTGATTTTCTCCAATTCCGCGAGAATTTGGTCTTTGACGCCTATCCCCGTACCGGGTGGTGTGCTGATCTGAAAACCGAAATACCCGAACGAGGGCTCGGATTGGTAATACGATTGGACGTCGATTTCCATGGTTTTATCGGAGAATACCTGTTTGGGGAAATACGCCGCATTGCCGTTTGCCAGGGCCATCTCCAGGAGCAGGATGGCCTCAAATCCGCTTCCCATAAAGGGCGGGGCTGGATACCCGATCCAGATCCAATCCTTCGACTGTTGATGCGCCAGGATGGCCACGGAGGTGTCCGGGTGCCCGGTGGAAAGTGTGTGCACTCCGTTCGGGACGGTTTTTCCCGGCGCCTTCCAATACGCTTCCAACGCCTTGACGACCGCGTCTTTGTTGAACCGGCCTGAAACCGCCACGATCATGTTTTCGGGACGGTACCACGAACGGTAAAAATCCAGGATCTGTTTTATCGAGTACGATACAGGCTTCTGAATGATGTCCCTGCCGAGTTCCGATCCTGAAAAAAGTTTTCGACGCAGGGGTGCATCCATTAAAAATGCCTTGCGTGTAAAATTCATTTCGTACGGCTTGTCCTGACCGGCAGGGATCTCATTGGCACGGGCGATTTCACTCGAATCGAACGATGCCCGGGCAACGCTTTCGCACAGGATATCAAAACATCCCATGAAATGTTCGGAGGGTGCCTGCAGGAACACCGAAGAAAAGGAAAAGAGCGTCGACGATCCGATCCTTCCTCCGGTCACTTCCAATTCTCGGTACATCTGCTGGCTGTTCCGGATTTCGGTACCGCGGAGAAGCATTCGGTTGGTGATGGTTGCCAAATAAGGGAGCGTGTCCGCTTCTCCGGTTTTGATCAGGATGACCGCTGAAGTGATCGGCGAGCGGCTTTTGAAAAAAACCGTGCGCAGACCGTTTTTCAGCACTTTTTCTTGCGAATGCGAAAAAGCAGAAATCAACACGACGAAGCATCCAAACCAGTACCCTGTTTTCTTCATGGAGTCGGCTGCCCTTCTATTTTGAAATGCCGGCTGCCTGCGTCGCGGGCAGTAGAATCACCGATGTGAAATTGTCGCCCCTTAAATAAACGCGGGCGGCTTGCTGAACCTCTTTTGCCGTCACGGCCGCGATGCGATCGGAGTACGTGTTGGAAAAATCCACGTTCTGCTGAATGGACCAGTATCCGATGAAGCCGGCCATGGTGGCGCTGCCCTCGTCCGAATACGCCTTCATGGACATGAGGTACATCTTTGCCCGCTCAAGTTCCGTGGGCGTGATTTCATCCTTTTTCAAGACGCCGATTTCATCCAGGATCCGTTGCTTCACACGCGTAGCGATCCCGGCGTTGCACACGGCGGTGATCAGAAGGTATCCGGGTTCCCGCGGAGTGAAGTATTCCGCCCAGATGGAATAGACCGAATCCGTGGTGTTTCGGATCTGCGCATTAAGCCTGGAACTTTCTCCGATGCCGAGGCACGAAACCAGAACATCGACGCTGTACGTATCCGGATTGCGGATGCTGGGTGCCTTCCAGCCCACGCCGACAAAAGCGACATCTTTCGAAAAGGGATGGTTCGCGATCGCTTCTCTGGGAGCGGTTTGTTCCGGTTCGGGGGGCGGAACGGGTGGCAACGCCGAATCCCGAACAAAAGAACCGAGGGATTCGTTGAATTCCTTCAAAACCTCATTGCGGTTAAAATGCCCCGTGACCACAAACTCCACGTTGGCGGGAACGAACAGGCTTTCAAAATACCGAACCACATCCCCGGTCCGGAGCGTTCTCAGAGTTTTGGGATTCCCCAAAGGAATAAACCGGTAGGGATGCCGTTGAAACGCGCGTCTCAGGAACTGGGTGATGACCATGACACGCGGATTGGAATATTCGTCTTCAACCACCTTGACAAGATCGCGCCTCATGGTGCTGACCAGCGTGGAATCGAATCGTGGGAATTGAAGCACGTCCGAAAAAATCCGTATCATGTCCGGGAGATGGGACGCCTCCGCGGTTACGGAAAAAGCCATGAAATCCTGAAACACATTGGAAGAGTAGTTGCCGCCGAAGGACTCAATGGTTTCGCGGACATTGGGATACCGGGTGCTGCTCCGGAACAGGCACCTCTCCAAAAGCCTGGAGATACCCTGGTTGGCGTCGTTCTCATGAACGGAACCGGCACGAACCGACATAAGAACCGTTGCAACGTGCGAATCCGGCATGGTTTTTAGAATGAGCGGTATGCCGTTTTTCAGCTGAACTTGTTTGGGCGGATGAACTGCCCCGCATCCAAATCCGAACAAGACGATCAGAAAAAGTCCGAATCCGGAAAAGGTGAATCGTAAAAGTTTCATACAATTGAGTTTACGCATATGGATCGATTTTGTTTCAAAAAAAAACCACCAAATTCATCAGAATCTGGTGGTCGTAACTTCATCAGCGCAATGAACGGTGTCAGTTGTTGCCGCTCAGAATAAACCAGTCCGGATTCTCCTTCTTTCCCGTGTTGATAACTTCGTAATGCAGATGGGGCCCGGTGGCTTTCCCGGTCTGCCCTACTTCACCGATGGGATCCCAACGTTTCACCCGTTGCCCGACCCTCACCAGAATCTTGGAAAGGTGTGCATAGTGGGTTTCGTATCCGTAACCGTGATCGACCACGATTTCCCGGCCGTAACTTTTGTAGGGGGTGTAATCTATTTTGGCGACCTTGACGATTCCGTCCGCCGTGGCAAGTACTTTCGTTCCGATGGGCATTCGAATATCCACTCCCTCGTGCGGAGCCAGTTTCCCGATGAATGGATCCACACGTAAACCGAAATTGTCCGCGATTCTGCCCCCGAGAATTGGGTTGATCGACGGAAAGCGGTTGACCCAGTCGTCCCGATACCGCGTGGCGGCATAGATTTCATCCAAACTGCTGATTTCCAGCAAAAGTGCTCTTTCGAATTTCTCAAGATCCACTTTGATTTCCTGCGCCGTGCGCCCGATTTCATCCGGGTAATATCCGAAATCGAGCGAACTGTAGTACATGGGACCGCCGACACCGACCTGCCGCATGTCTTTGTCGATGGCGGGTAACCCGGAGGCATTGCGCAACTCATCCCCCGTCTTTTCAACCGTTGACAATTGTTCTGAAATGGATGACACGCGTTGTTTCATGGTGAGCAATTCTTTCTGAAGGTGCTCCCGGTCTTTCTCCAGTAGGGTGATCCGGACGTTTTGAAACGTATGCGTAAACAAATTGATGATCACGGCGGCAACGAAGAGAAGCACACAAGAAACGACAATTACAATACCATGAAACTTCTTTCGGCTGAGGCTGACCTGTTTTAGATCGGTACCTTCTTTGCCGAGATACATGAAACGAAACCGTTCTTCCAACATCCTCACCCCTTTGGAATTATTATATGTATCGATCGCTCAGCCTTTCTGGGAATGTTTTTTTGAATTTAACAAATATATACCAGGTTGTCAAGGGGAAAATACCATTTACACGGTCTACAAGAACATTTTATGATTTTATTGTTACCGATTGAATATTCTTTATTTATATACCGTCCTGATGCGTCCAATGCAAAGCGGGCTTTTGACTGCCTGATTACCCCAGATAGCTTCTCAACATCCTGCTTCGGGATGCATGCCGCAGGCGGCGGATGGCTTTCTCCTTGATTTGTCGAACCCGTTCGCGCGTTAGGTTGAATTTTTCTCCGATTTCTTCCAGCGTGAGCGGATGCTCCCGATCCAGCCCGAAGTACAGCTTGATGACCTCGGCCTCGCGTTCGGAGAGCGTGGTCAACGCCCGCTTGACCTCGATGCGCAGGGATTCGCTCAACAGAAGGTCATCGGGCGGTTCCTGTTGATCGTCTTCAATCACGTCGAGGAGCCGGTTGTCGTCTCCCTGGTTGAATGGAGCGTCGAGGGACAGATGCTTTCCGGAAATCTTCAGCGTATCCGAGACTTCATAAGGAGTCATTTCCAGCTCATCGGCAATTTCGCTCGCACTGGGTTCCCTCTCGTATTCCTGTTCCAGGTTGCTGAAGGCTTTCCCGATCTTGTTCAAAGCGCCGACGCGGTTCAGGGGAAGACGGACAACCCGCGATTGTTCTGCCAGAGCCTGAAGGATGGACTGGCGTATCCACCAAACGGCATACGAGATGAATTTGAATCCCCGGGTTTCGTCAAAACGCTTCGCAGCCTTGATCAACCCGAGATTCCCTTCGTTGATCAAATCCCCCAGCGACAGCCCCTGGTTCTGGTATTGTTTGGCGACGCTGACCACGAACCTCAGGTTGGCCTTGGTGAGTTTTTCGAGCGCATCCTGATCGTTCTTTTTGATGCGCCTGGCCAGTTCGATCTCTTCTTCGGGAGTCAGCAACGGGACTTCCCCGATTTCCTGAAGGTACCGATCGAGGGATTGGTTGGCTCTGCTCTTCATTCTTCTGGACATACCGTTTAACTTCAACTCCTAATTGGGCTTTATGTTATACGAGGGTTTTTTTTATTCGTTCCAAAAAACACTTGACTTTTTGAATAAGACGTGTAAATTAAACAGTGTATGCGTATGCATTCGATGAAATCGTTCTGTGCGGTTTTTTTGCTCCTGTTTGCCGCAGGATTGGTGGCCGGTGCGCGGATTTCCGATTTCCACGCCAAAAGGGACAACAACTCCGTGATCCTGGAATGGACAACCGAAAGCGAATCCAACCTCTCCAAATTTGACATCGAACGAAGTACGGACCGTATACGCTGGCTGAAAATTGCAGAAACGCCCGCCTCCAATGAACCCGAGACAAGGCAGAATTATTCTTACAGAGACAATACCATTTTTAAAGCGTCCGTGAACAATTTTTATTACCGTCTCATCCTCGTGGACAAAAACGGCCAATTTTCACCCTACGATGTCATCGTTTCCGTTTCTGGGAATTCCGGCATCCGGCACACCTGGGGAAGCATCAAGGCCATGTTTCGGTAATCCCTCCCTTTTCGATTTTAAAAGCTCGTATCCATTTTAGGAAGCAAACCAGGACACTATCCAGCAGCATGTCCGAATGCATCATGGGTTACGCCAAACTGCAGTTTGAACGGATAAACAACGACACTTCATTGTAAACGGTATGTGCATCTTCGCCTTTGGTTATGACATGGCAAGGATGCTCAAGAAACACCTTTTTCTTCACCTTTGAGGAAATGCAATTAAAAATACGATCTGCATTCACCGATGAGACGGTTTGATCACCGTATGCGTGCATAATCAGTGCCGGACATGTGATTTGGGGTAATTTTTCCCGAACCTTGTTTAAAAAATCAAGCATTTCGGATACGGCATCCAAAGGGTAACGGTCGTATCCTGCTTCAACGCAATCCGGCTGATGCCTTTTTTTCCAATACCGCTTAAACGGCTTCAGGTACGGTAGCAAAACCGCCCACCAGTTGTCGAACCGGACGGGTGCCGAAAGGCTGATGATCCCTTGAACCGGATATTCGCTCGCAAGCATCAAGGCGATGGATCCTCCCATGGAAAGCCCCAGGAAAAACATGTCTTCACAGCGGCCGCGTAAAAAATGGTATTCCTGCCGGACCGCATCAACCCATTCCTCCCATTGGATGCCAATCAACTTTTCCGGTCGGGTTCCATGTCCCGGAAGCAGGGGAGCTGAAACCGATATTCCTTTCCGGGCAAGTGCCTCCGCCAGCCCATGAAAAACCCAGGGTGTACCGGTAAACCCGTGAACCATCAGACATCCGGTCTTCCCGTTTTCAACCCGGAAGGGACCGGCTCCGAACGGTTTGTTCGTTGCATTCGAATAGGAGGACGGCGGCATGCGATGGATCCATGAAATGGGACAGATCAACAAAAGCGAGCCAATGTACTAAAAGTATCGTTTGTACACAAGTATTTTTTGCATAAAATTCATGAAAAACTTCTTGACTTCGTGAATTCATTGTTGTAGATTTAAATTTGTATTGATTTTTTATAACACGGAATCCATAAGGAGGACTTTTTCAATGAAGAAACTTTTGATTGTTCTGTCGGTTTTGATTCTCGGAGGAGTGCTTTTCTTCACCGGATGCCAACAGACCGCCGTCACTTCGGCAAAAGTGTACATGCAGCAAAACAATTACGACAAGGCCATCGAACAGTGCAAAGTCGCCATTGCCCAGGTCCCCAACGATCCCGACGCCTATTTTATCCTGGGGCAGTCTTACGGCGAAAAGGGCATGTACAGTGAAATGATCGACGCCTTGAACAAAACGGTTAGCATCAATCCGAAATACTCCCCACAGGTCCAGGAGTACAAAACCAAATATTTTACGCAGTTGTTCAACAACGGCGTCGGATTGATCAAACAGGGGAAATACGATCAAGCGGCAGAAAATTATCGACTTTGCATTGCCATTTTCCCCCAAAAGACCGATTCCTATAAAAACCTGGGTTATGTCTACACCCAGCTGAAAAACGACTCCGCCGCCATCGATACGTATAAAAAGGCTGCTCTGGTCGATTCGACCGACATGGAAGTGCAATCATCGCTGGGTGTTTTGTATTACCGAAACAAACAGTACGACAAGGCCGTCACCGCCCTGAAAACCGTTCTCGCCAAAGCCAAGTCGGATTCCAAGCAATACATGGACGCACTGTTTTACACCGCCTACTCCTACGATCTTCTCCAGCAAGGCGACAAGGCCATTGAACTGTATTCCAACGCCTTGAAACTCAACCCCGACAACAAGGACCTGCTCTTCAACGTGGGACGGTTGTACCTCGTCAAAGCCGACTACCCAAACGCTGTCGATCGATTCCGAAAAGTGGTGACTCTGGATCCCAACGATTTCGATGCCAACTTCAATTCCGGTTTCTGCCTGTTCCAGCTCAAGAAACACGAGGAATCCCTGCCCTACTTGAAAAAGAGCGTCGAAGTAAAACCCGACAACACGTCCGCATGGGCCGCCCTGGTCGTTGCTCTGGACCAGGCTGGAAGGAAGGATTCCGAATCCTATTTATTGATCGGACGCGGATTGCTCCAGCTGCAAAAGCCGAAGGAAGCCGTGCCGTATCTCAAAAAGAGTGTCGACTTGAAAGCAGACAGCATCCCAGCATGGGAAAAACTGGTTGAAGCCCTGAATCAGGCCGAATTGCCGAAAGAAGCCAAAGATGCCCAGAAAAAGCTCGATGCACTGAAGGGTGGCAAATAACGCTCCCCGCAGTACGGATAAAGAAAGTCAAGGAGAAACCCCCGGCAAATCCGGGGGTTTTTTCATGTTACTCCTTTTAATCTTGATTTTATCGATTTATTTT
>Ga0315277_10004347_pt1 | contig 18995 bp, 21 predicted proteins | sample YL17G05_15_MG_FD_203695 | JGI IMG/M metagenome (GOLD analysis project Ga0315277, IMG submission 203695) | Sediment microbial communities from Yellowstone Lake, YNP, Wyoming, USA - YL17G05_15 | ecosystem: Environmental > Aquatic > Freshwater > Lake > Sediment | place: USA: Wyoming | collected...
TTCTCTCCCGGTTCTGGCCCCAATGGCGTAACTGTCTCCTGCTCGTCAAGCCCGATACGGTGATCGCCTGGCATCGAAAGGGATTTCGACTCTACTGGAAGTGGAAGAGCCGTCAGGAAAGGATAGGTCGACCCGGAATTTCGAGGGAAATCCGCGTGCTGATTCGCAACATGAGCGCTTCCAATGTCCTCTGGGGAGCACCGAGGCTGCACGGGGAACTCCTCAAGCTCGGAATTGACGTGTCCCAAGCCACTGTCGCGAAATCCATGGTGAAGCATCGGAAACCGCCTTCGCAGACCTGGCGCACGTTTCTGGAAAATCACGTCAAGCAGTGGGTCTCCGTAGACTTCTTCGTAGTACCGACCTTGAGTTTCCGGATCCTGTACGTGTTTCTTGTTCTTGCTCATGATCGCAGGCGCATCATGCATTTCAACGTCACGGAGCATCCGACCGCCGAGTGGACCGCAGCGCAACTCCTGCACGCATTCCCTTGGGACAAGGCGCCGCGGTTCCTACTCCGGGACCGCGACAGCATCTATGACGCCGCCTTCCGGACGCAGGCGAAAAGCATGGAGATCCGCGAAGTTATCACCGCCTTCCGATCGCCGTGGCAAAGCCCATACGTTGAACGGTTGATTGGCTCGATCCGCCGAGAATGCCTCGACCATGTCGTGGACTAATCTGCAGACTGCAGCGAATACCGCAACTGAGCAACACTTTCGGATAATCCACCCGTTTCACCCTCTTCAGGGCCAAGTTCCTATCTGCGTTGGATCAAAACAGCGGGCGGGAGGAGAGCGCCAGTTCATCATCCAGCGCACAGACGGTTCGCTCTGCCTGGTGCCTGCAAGCTGGACGGATTTTCTTCCACCAGATCCATACCTGATGATCGGGGAGGGACGATCTCATTTTCGAGTTGGGGACCTGATCGCGCTCGCCGACCTGCTGAGAAGGATCGAATCATGAGGGGGGTTCTGTCAATCGTATTTCGTCCATTGTGTCACTCTTATTACGTCCATGTGCTGAGCGTCAATCGAGGCGTCATCTTGCTTAACAATAGCATAATAGCCTATAGATACATACAAAAACAGAGATTACCCAGAATAGTTCTTGACACGATGCCGGCGTGTGTATTAAATAACATTGACATGACAATCAAACCTTTAGACGATCCCAAACTCGCGTCCCTTCGAGAGCAACGTGCCCTCCATTGCCACCCTGAGAATGTTGAGGACGAAAATTTCCGGTCCAGTGATTTCTTCGATCCCCGGGATCTGGTGCAGGTACGGTACGAGATGCTCCGCCGCCACCGCATTGATGGCAAGGCTGTCTCGGATGTTGCCCATTCTTTCGGGGTCAGCCGGCAGGCTTTCTACGTAACGGATGCAAGTTTTAGAAACCGCGGCCTTCCGGGGCTGCTACCGAGGCGGCGCGGCCCGAGGCGTGCCCATAAGTGCACGGACGAGATCCTGGATTTCGTGGAGCAGTGGCAGCAGACGACCGAGGGCAAAGAGAGCGTTGTCGAAGCCGTCCAACGTGGCTTTAGTGTGACCCTAAATCCTCGTTCTATCGAACGTGCCCTTAAGCGGCGCAAAAAAAAACCGCCGACGAAATTGGAGACACAAGGCTGATGCCTTTTCGATCGGATTCGAGCTATATGGCAGATCAATACGAAGCACTTCGCAAGCAGGTGCTCGAGGCCAACTCGGCTTTACACCGGGGGCATGGATTGGCGCTTTTTCTGGCCCGTGGAATGGCGGGTTGGCTCGCTGCGTTTGCTGCATTGGCGCCGTCAGCGGAAAGGCCGTGCCGTCCGAGCGAGGGCAGATCGTTGGGTTGTAGGATGAATCTCCCCCCTTCTGTACAGTCGGACCTCACATCAGTATTAGCTGATATGGTTCTTGCTTTGCATCCGGAGACAACGATATGAATGCGCAGGCAAAGATCACCGCCGACCATCTACGAAAGCAGGCGATCCTCTACGTCCGGCAATCGACGTTGCATCAGGTGAAGGAGAACCGTGAGAGCACGGCTCTGCAGTACGACCTCAAGCACCAGGCACAGGAACTCGGCTGGAACGACAAACAGACTGTCGTGATCGACGAGGATCTTGGACATAGCGGCGCTACCGCTATGAACAGGAGCGGATTCCAGCGCTTGGTGGCGGAAGTCAGTTTGGGGCGGGTGGGGCTCGTGATGGGATTAAACGTGTCACGTCTCGCGCGCAATAACGCGGACTGGCATCGGTTACTGGAGATCTGTGCGCTGACGGGGACGCTTATCGTAGACCAGGATGGAATCTACGATCCGAATCATTTCAACGATCGTCTAATCCTCGGAATAAAGGGTACGATGAGCGAAGCAGAGCTGTATATGCTGCGTGCCCGGCTCATCGGCGGTCTGCTTAACAAAGCCCGACGCGGAGAGCTGTGGGTACGTCCACTCACTGGCTACGTCTACGACGAGAGCCAGAGATTCGTGTTCGACCCGGATGCGCAGATCCAAGGGGCGGTGCGGCTTCTCTTTGAAACTTTCCGGCGGACCGGATCAGCCGGGCAAGTCGTAAAGCACTTCTCGAAGCATTCGATCCTTTGGCCCTGCCGACTTTTTGAAGGGAAGAGAGACGGCAAGGTGGTTTACGGGAAACTGCAGCGCGGCATGGTTCTGAACATCTTGCATAATCCTCGCTACGCTGGAGCGTTCGTTTACGGGCGCACACGGTCAAGGAGGGGACCGGATGGTAAGCTGCACATCTGTTCGCTGGCACGCGACAACTGGCAGGTGTTTCTGCCCAACGCCCATCCTGGGTACATCTCCTGGGAGGAGTACGAAGCCAATCAGGTCAAGTTGCGCGAGAATGGACACTACCAAGGTAAGGACAGTCGGGGACCTGCTCGCGAAGGCAATGCCTTGCTGCAGGGGTTGGTAGTGTGCGGTCGTTGCGGTTTGCGCATGACCGTGCGATACAGGGTCCTCAAGGACCGTCACACATCCAGCTATGTCTGTGCCCGCCGCGGCATTGAGACGGGCGGCCCCATGTGCCAGTTCGTCGTTGGCGCCGGGGTTGATGAAGCGGTCGCGCAGGCCGCGGTGGACGCCGTGACGCCCGCGGCATTGGATGTGGCATTGCAGGTTTTCGAGGAACTACGCGCGCGCAGAGCTGACGTGAACTGTCTCCGGCGTGCTCAGGTCGACCGGGCGAGAGAAGAGGCGGAACTGGCCCAGCGTCAGTATATGCTGGCACGGCCAGAGAACCGACTTGTTGTGGACACTCTTGAGCGACAATGGAATGACTGCATGGCAAAACTTGCTCAGGCGGAGACGGAATACACACGCGCCGCGAAGGCGGACGGCACCCTGGAGTCGAGCTCTGAGGCCAGGGAACGCATAGCCACTTTGGCATCAGACTTCCCCCGAGTGTGGAAAGATCCGAGAACGTCAGCGCGTGATCGCAAGCGTATGTTGAGGCTCCTGATCGAAGACGTGACGCTGGCGCGGGACGAAGAACTGATCCATATACACATTCGTTGGAAAGGCGGAGCAACCACCTCGCTCGATGTGCCACGGCCCCGCTCCAGTTTCGAACTTGTCCGCACTCCTGCAGCGGTCATAGAAGAGATCCGCACCCTGGCGACGGGACAGACGGATGATCAGATTGCGTCCACCCTCAACTCTCGTGGCTATCGTTCCGGGACTGAGAAAAGCTTTACAGCAAGCAGGGTGAGACACCTCCGTTTTGACTATGACATTGAAAGCTATGGCCGGCACCTCCAGCGCAACGGTTGGCTCACCTTGCCTGAGATCGCTCGCAAGATCGGAGTCCACCCCCACACCGCCTGGACGTACGCAAAAAAAGGGCTCTTGCGAGCCGTTCGAGCTAATGCCAAGCATCTCCTGTTTGAACCACTGACGGGCCGATCGCCCTTCGCTCGCCCCAGCCAAGGGCGTCGTCGTGTATCTCGTGAACCTTACACACCAACTGCCGGATGAGGTGCAGTATGAAACACGCTCCGTCATCCTAAATGAGATCTCGCTCCGGCGTCATATGGTTTCCTACCTTGATTATTACCACGGCTCGCGAAGTCACCTTTCGCTTGGAAAGGATTCTCCAGATAGCAGGACCGTGCAGCCGCCGGAGATGGGGAAAATATTTGCGCTTCCCAAAGTAGGCGGGCTTCATCATCGATACGAGCGCAGAGCCGCCTGAAATCACGGCACATCAAGAATTCGCTTCCGGAAAGAATACGTCTGGTGCAGGACCGGCTGCAGGAAACAGCGAGCCCAACGGCCACAGGCTGCCATCTTTTTCCCGATGCATCAGAATCCCGCAAAACTCCTGATGATTTGCTTCTTCCGATACCGGTTCAACCGGCGAGTATTGTCCAGATCGAGTTTTTGGTAGGGACACCACCTGGCTGCTATTTCCGGTTGCCTTCAGCATGCTCGCTGGTTAGGATGCGGAAACAAAAGAGGTGAAGAGTCACGAGATGCAAAAACAACGATCTCTGCTTGCGACTATGACCGGCGAGCCGTTCCAGCCCGTGCGGCTCTATTATTCTATCCCGGACTGTTTGTTCGTCGTCAAGAAGCTCCGCGCCATGAAGTGCATGCTCGATGTTCCCCCGGAGCGATGCTGGCAGTGGTTGTTTCAGGGCGAGGCGGCGGCACTCCGATTCCCGGGCGGCTATGACGCCGTACCGAAGGAGAAACGCCCGATCGTCCTCGGCCGGATTTCCTTTCCGAAGAATGACGGCATGATCCTGCAGACGAATTCGATCCCGCGGGCAATCGAGGGGGCGCGGTTCTTTGGCCCCCGTCTCGGGCCCGAGGTCATTGCCATGCGTTGCCGCGTGGTCAACCGTTGCTTCGCCGCCGACGAGGGCAAGCTCGATGAACTTATGAAGACCCTCGACAGTGACGTTACTGTGATCGAGCCTCGCGAGGCCGAGGCAGCTGTGACGAGGGAATTCGCGGGTGTCCGGACGCCGCAGGACGCTGAGCGGGCGGCCGCGGAATTCGTGGAGCGGCGGCTAAAGAGCAAGGAGGACGTCCCTTTGGTTGAAGACTTTCCTCTGGTTCCCGAAGAAGAGACGCCCGAGTTCGGCGGACTGGCGACCTCCTTGCAACTGCGCGGGGTGCGAGCTCTCGAGCACTGGCAGGGCAATACGCACCTGACGCTGGCCGCAATCATCGTGCGGACCGTCAAGGAGAACATGCGCCGCTCCGGCCACACTCCAATGTAGCCGCTTGCTCCGGCGCTCTTGTCCTGGAGGAAACGATGCAAGAGCTTATTCCATCCGAATATCGAGGCTGGTGGCGGATCGTCGAAACTTCGCAGTGGGTGAACGATGGACTTGATGATCTGGGGCCCGCCCTGATCTCGCTGACGGGGACCGGCGACCGCCTGCGGATGCATACACTCCTTGCCTATGTCGACTGCAAGGCGACCAAGTCCGGCGTGTCGTTCACTTGGGAGGGAGCATGGGAGTTTGACCAGACGTCAGGCTCCGGCCGTGTGACGCTGGGCAAGGACGGCCGGCTCAGGGGTGTCATCAGAATCAAAGATGGAGATGCCAGCCGATTCATCGCCGAACGGTCGGTCGAGCCGGACGAACCCATCCAGCAGCCTCCCAGCTACCGAGACAAATGGCGAAAGCGTTGGTAAGCCAAAGAGGCCGGATGGCCTTCCCACCCGAACTACCTACAAGGAGCATCGGCGCGGAATCCTTCCCGGAATTTGGGTAGGGTTCCGGCATCGCCGTGTTGCCCGTCCCGCGGCTTGCCTGTGTTTCATTTCACTCAGCGCGAGCGACGGCTCTTCTGCTATGCCGCGGGAACAGACTTCCGAGGAAAGAGGAGGCGGATCACATCAGAGTTGGAAGCGCCGAGAGCGAGCAGGGTCCGCACAAGAAGGTCCAGCGATACGGAGTGTTCCCCGGCCTCCATCTTCGCAACCCGTGATTGACTTGATTTGATCGCCTTGGCCACGTCCGCCTGGGTCATTCGGCGCTTCATTCTTTGATTGCGAAGGCTTTCCGCAAGCCGCAGCTTGATCTCAACGTAAGATTCCTCCTGCTCGGACAGGCCGAGAAACTCTCTCGTACTGCCGACCTTCCATCCTTTGGCCTCCAGGCGCTTTCGCTTGTTGCTATGCATCGTCATACTCCTGCAGCCTCTTTCTCGATCGGGCGATCGCCGATTTCGGCGTTGTTCGTGATTTCTTGCTGAAGACGTCCACGATGACAATGGCGTCAGGATCAACGCGGTAGATTATGCGCCACGTCGCATTCACGTCGATGATCCTCAGTTCGTGACACCCTTCGCCGATAGCCGGCATCGGCCTCGAGTGAGGCATTTCGAGCCTCTCGCCATTCTGCAATTTCCTTAGCAGGAATCCTGCTTCAAGCCTTGCCTCCGCAGAAAACGGAGGGGATTTCACTTCAGCATGCATCCATACAAGAGGCTTGTCGTTTGGGATCACGAGTTGATTATATGTCATATTTGACATAAAAGGCAAGGATCATTTCCTCGCGAGCGAGGGGAAGCTGCGGCGCGGCAGCTTCCCCTTGACGCGCGTGCCAGACGCGATGTGAATCGCGGCTTTCAGGTTGTCGCGACGATGGACGTGATGCAGCTCATGTGCGAGCAGAGCGGGAGCAGCCGCCGTCGCCGTATCCGCGATGACGGCCGCAGCCGTCGTAAACGAACCAGGTCAGAAGGGGATCTCGTCGTCGCCGTCGAATGTGTGATCCGACCGGTCGCGAAGCCCGGACCGCGCTGACCGCGGGGCGGGCGGAACGGGAATTTCCGGCATTTGCGGGATGAGCGTGCCTGCTTCGAGTGCGTCCGCGATCTCGCGGAATTCTCTGCGTACCTGGGTCAGCACTTCCGGTGCGATTTTGCCGTGCACGAGCCACTTCTGCAGATCGTCGCCGAGATTGGCAAGATAGCAGACCAGGTTTTCGACCTGCATCGTCTGCTCACCGGCCATATCCAACGCGTCATCCGTGTTTAACCGGCTCTCACCCTTCGCCTGGCGGGATCCGTCGGATTCGGGTGCCACGCCGAAGCGCTTTCGGTAGCACTCCTCGATGAATGCGCCGACCGGGAGCTTCCATCGCTGTTGCGGGCTGGGACGCAGACCGGGGAGCTTCTTCGGGTTCATACCGAGCGAGCGCGCCATAGCTACCTGGCGCCCGCTGAGTCGGCAGAGCTTCTTCGCGTCCCTCCACGCTGCCTCATTGGCCGTCCCTTGTCGCTTTCCCAAAGCCAGTACCTCCCAGGCCCCGATTCACATCAGGTCGAAGAACGCGTCGGTTCCGATCTTTCCCACGAATCGCCCAACGAGTTCGACGAGCGGTCCGTGCGCCAGCGACCACGACCACCCGCCTTGGCCACGATATGTCATCCGCTGCACGGCATAGTCACCGGAGCCGCAGGGCACAAACTTCAGGACCGGTGCGTAGCGGGTATGGGTGGCCAGATGGTCGAGGGCGGGCTCATTCCATCGGATACCGAACCAGCGCGCGTGCTCGGCGTCGAGAGTCATCAGCCCGGAGGACGGCTCAAAGATCACGATCTCGCCGCGCACGCACTCGACGCGATGATAGCGGAGTTGGCCATGCCGTGCCATCTCCACGCAAACAAGCTCCACGTCTTGCTCGGGTATCTGCGGACCGCGCCGATCGATGCGGCGCACTGAGACAACGCCATTGATGCTTTCGGTGAACTCGTATCCCTCCGGCATCGTGTCGAGCCTCCCCTCGCCCGCGGTCTTTGCGACGAAGTAACGCAGTTTGCCGGTCTTGGTACGGCCGGCGTGAAGGTAGTATCCATCGCCTCTGCGGTTTGTATAGGAAAGCCCGTTCACAGCTGCATGATATCGCAAGTGAAACGTCGGTCGTCAAGTAATTGGGCCGGCCATGATCGAAACCGGCGGAAAGCGGATCCGGCCGCCCTTTTCCGCCTTCCATGATCCCCGAGCCGACGTCAAGCCATGACGCGCGGCAAATCCCGATTCTCATGCCCAGGGCGTCATCACGACGCCAGCGGACCACGGATTCCCCGTGCCTTCAGTGTCCCGGCAGGTTCAGACGTTGTGTTTGAATAATGTTATTGCACAACGCAATATCTTCTGATACAAAGGTGCCCGTCGGAGGTGACCATGGCTTATGTCAGGAAACGCGGAAACCAGCTCGCAATCGTTCAGGGAGAGCGCGACCCCGAAAGCGGAAAGGTGTGCCAGCGCATCCTTTTTACCTTTTATTCGAAAAAGGAGGCCATTGCGGCGCTCGACGAAGCCCAGAGCCAGCTACTCCAGGGGCTGCTCGAGTGCGAGTACCCGGAGATCCGCTTCCACTGGAAACGAATCTGGTGGGCAGTCGCCAGGAACATGGAAGCCCTGCCGGAACAGTACGAATACCGGGAGGCGGAGATGGTGAAGCGCTTCCGCTCCGACCTTTGCGCCTTCACGCGCCAGCTGGTGCTCAACGACCCGCAGTGGCTCTTCCCCTCGGCCGAACTCCTGCGGCAGCATCGCTTCGAGCTCGAGTATCTCATCGAGCTGATCGGCTGGCGCCTGAAGCTCTGCGATGCCAAACCGGACGAGTTCAACCGGGACAACGAATTCTACTGGCGTTTTCGCCTGCGGGGCAGAGAGGTGCCGGCGGATACCGAAGAGGGGATATCCGCGCTCTACGACCGAGGCGATCACGAACGGACAGAGGCGGTCCTGCGGCTCCTGGCCGACACTTTCGAACACGATGCCGAAGGCCACAACTACCTCGGGATGATCGCACTCGACCGGGGCAACCTCGAAGAGGCAGCCCGGCGGTTCACGATGATGATGGAGTTAGCGCGGAAGCGCCTGCCGCGGCGCCTGACGCCGCGGCTGTTCAGGAACAACCATCGCGGCAAGCCGTACCGCCGCGGGCTCAGTAACCTGATTATTACGCTCAACAGGCTGGGGCAGCACGATAAGGCGCTCGCGCACGCCGATCAGCTCGAAACGATTTGCGGCGACCGCGACGGCGCCGAGTATTACCGGGCCCTGATCCACCTCAACCGTGGCGCGTGGGAAGACGCGGCGAGGGCCGCCCGGCATGTCCGGAATCTGTGGCAGGAAACGAGTTTTGTTGCCGCCCTGGCCTCTTTTGAAATAGGGCGGTCGGAAGAATGTGTTGCCGATTTCCTCCACGGCGCTTGCAACCATCCTTCAGCCGCCATGATGATTGCAGGCCGGCGCGCGAAAAAACCGACCACCCACGATGAAGCGCGCGACTGGGAAGTAGGCACGGCCTTGTTAGAGAATGCCGGAGCATATCTTGCACGGAGGGGGGCGCGGGTGCGGCGCTTTCTCGGGTCTCTGATCACAAGTCCCGGCATTGCCGAGCTGATGAGCGATGTCGAGGAGACGAGGCGGCGACGGGATCAGGAGCGGAGAGGGAGCACCAGGGTCGCGTGGGACCGGCTCCAGCACATGGAGTCGGTCAAATTTGCCCAGAAGCACGCTGTCGAGATCTGCCGCCAGTTCTATGCCGGTGCGATTCCGAGGGCTAGAGGGCAGCGCCCGCACGCTGAATAGGCAGCACTGAAAGGGCGGAGGATCGCAGGTGCGACTGCATCGCTGACAGAAGGGATTTAATGATTTTCGATCCTCCAGCTGCTCACCATCCGATCGGGTTGGCGCAGGACCTCGGTGGTTTGCAGGCTGCCGTGTTCGAACAGTCTGTCGTTGACGCGAAACTGACGTGCAGAGTTGTGGCTTCCAGAATCTAACGCATTATAAAACCGCCCCACAACCGCCCCACTCATTCGGTCGGATTGAGCTAGGTTCAGCAATCTATCTGTATTTTAATACTTTATGGACATCGCGCACGTGTCCATCGTCAGGACTTTTGTGATTTCACTTTTTCTCGGCGACGCGCGAGGCGCCAACACCTCGTCAGTCAGATTGTGCGAGTATGGAAGTGCTATGGATTCAGATGGTTATGTGAATTTTGTGACAAAATAGGAAATTTGATTACCCGTTCGGAACATGGGATTTTTCCCTGCCTATCCGGTTGTCACTTAACGCTAGTTTTTCGTCGAGTTTTCGCAGCGCGCACCGTAAACCCCTCGGTGAGCTAAAGCCCACGCAGAGTGTTCTTTGAGCGCCAGTTGGCTTCGTCGCAATCTCCTATGATGCAATATAGCTCAATCGTCGTTAAGTGACAACCGGATAGGCAGGGATTTTTCCTGGAAAAGTGCTCTAAAGACAGCAGTAGCTACTGCCTATTCCTCTCTCTCGCTGTCGCTGTATTTTATTGCAATAAGAAGATTTATAGATTTGGTAGCGACGGTTGGAATCGAACCAACGACCTTGGGGTTATGAATCCCTGAAGTGCCTTACCTCAGCAACATACCGTACAAAAAAAGCCAATAAAAACGCGGATTCCTTGAAGTTGCTTTAGGACCGTTTGTGCTGCTGTCCGCAACAGGACAGCCCCACAACAGCCCCACTGGCTGCTCATGGGCAACCTGTGCCATGAGCAGTGCAGATGGATTCGCGAGCGCATCGTGACCGCTAATTTGACAGCGGACCGCTTCGCTCACGGCACCCATATTAACTCAAGGAGACGCTATGGCACACATCTTTACACTCACGAATGCAAAGGGCGGCTGTGGTAAAACTACAGTCGCTCTCAATCTTGCCGTCTGCTTTGCCAGGTCCGGATACCGGACACTCGCGATTGATCTCGACCAGCAGGGGAACCTGAGCGGCGGGCTCGGTGTCGACCTGAACAAGCTGAACTCAACCGCGCATCGACTGTTGATCAACGAAACGCCCGAGATCCGCCGGTACCTCGTCGAGATTCGTCCTCAGCTCCATCTCCTCCCCAACTCCATCGATATTGAAGCCGATGACCTGCTAGAGGCGAAAAAGGTCAATCGAGAACTTTTGCTCCGCCGGCAGTTGAAGCCGGTACTGCCTGATTTCGATGTCGTCGTCATCGACACTCCGCCGGCCATGCGGGCCGCGACCGTCAACGCGCTGGTCGTCGCTGATTCCGTGATCATACCGATCGATTCCAGCTCGTTTGCCCTGCTCGGCATGAACCAGCTCCTCAAGACCATTGCCGCGATCAGCGAGACCCACAATCCCTCGCTGAAAATCAACGTTCTAACCACGATGTTCAACAAGCGGCAGAACCTCGACAAGATCATCCGCCAACAGGTCGAAGAATTCTTCGGTCCCAGCCTGGTCCTGGAATCGGTCATCCATCGTTACGTCGGCGTCGCCGAAGCCACCGCCATGAGGAAAGGCGTCGTGGAGAGTTCCACGACAAGCTCCGCCACCTTCGACTTCATGAAACTGTTCAACGAACTCAAACGGGAAATGAGCCATGAACAAAAGAGACAGGCAGCAGTTGAAAGCATCCATCGCTAGAGATCTCATCCAGGGTCAGGGAGAGCATACCGCTACAAGAGAACTGCTCAAGCAATATGCCCCGCTCGAGGGCGTCATCACCCCGCCGGCCGGCGGCATGTCATCGCGCCCGAGACCAGCTCAATCTGTGGAAAAAACCCCTGCACACAATGCCACGGTGGCACCAGAACGTAACTCACCATGGCACGCTGCCACGGAGGCGCCGCCCGCCACCGTGGAATCAGATGCCACAGTGGCACGGCTTGCCACGGTCAAAGGCGAGTTGCGGGTACCGAATACGATTAATTTCAGCCTGTTTCCGACACTCGATCCGTTTGCAAAAGCCGTCTATTACCAACTATACCTTCTCTCCCACGGCTTCCGGCGTGACACGTGCGTTGTCGGCCTGGCAAAGTTGGCAAAATCAGTCCTCATGTCGCAGAGAAAGGTCCAGGACACAATACTTTACCTGGAAAAGATTGGATTGATCCGACGACTGCGTGCGATCCTTGGCGGGCCCTCAAAAGGGAATGTTTATCAAGTGCCACTCCTAGCCGCGGAGATGGCGCCCGATGACGCCTTGGCAGCCAGCGCCAGGTTGGCAGGTATTGCTACCCCGGCATCGCCTGCCGCCGTGGATCCTGAAGCCACGCTGGCACCATATGCCACCAATAAAGATGATGATGATCTTAAAATACAATCATCATCAAAAGAGCGCCCACGCATCGCGCCCGTTGGCGGCCCCGAATACCACAGCCGCGCGGCAGAGCCGCGAGAGAAAGAAAAAGCCCGCAACCGCGATCTGGCGCTTGTCCGTGCCGCCTACGAAAAAGCGACCGGGAACCGCTGGAACAAATCCGACTCAGATGCCTACGAAGAAAACGATCTCGGCAGGGTGCCCGCCGCCAAAATGATTTCCGTCCTGCAGGCCGTCACCCGACGAACGCCGACAAAGATCAACAGCCTGAAATACTTCGTCAAGGAGATCCTAGCCTTACCCGACAGGCGAAATCGCGCCTGGCAGAAAAAGCAGCTCGAAAAAATCGTCTCGAGAGTTCGTGACTGCTCCGTCGGCCTCTCCGAATACTCCGGCGTCGATTTCCTCGAGGCGGTCAAATGCGCCTGCGTCCGGGAGGGAGTGGTTTTCAATGACGATATCTACAACGAATTGGTCGGTTGATATTTGGCCGTGGCCAGCGGTTTCATTTTGTCCTTGTTCCCCAAAATGGAAATGCTTATAAGACAATTCTTGAGAAGTTTCAAAAGATGCGTCGGAGCAGAATCCATGGATCGGCAGGAACTTTTGAAGCGCCTGAGAGGCCACGAATGGACCAACGTTGAGTTTAAGGAAGCTCAACGGGATGTGCCCAAGTCCGCCTATGAGTCCGTCTCCGCCTTTTCCAACACTCACGGCGGTTGGCTCGTATTCGGCATCAGGCAGGTCAATGCAGAATTCGAGGTTTCAGGCATAGCGAATGTGGATAAGGTCCAGGGCGATTTCCTGAGCGCGTTGCATGCCGACAACAAGACCAATCACGATGTTCCGGTTGAATCCCACCTCATCCGGTTTGGCCGGAAGGCCGTCCTGGTTTTCCGGATTCCAGAGGCAGCCCGCCAGAATAAACCTCTTTACCTGGACGGCGATATTCGCCGCACCTTTCTGCGACGGGGCGGTGGCGACTACAAAGCCCAGATGCATGAGATTGAGCGGATGCTCCGGGATGCCGCCTCCGACCGCTGGGATGGCCAGGTATTCGATCGTGTCTCGTTGAAGGAGGCGTTTGACCGAAACAGCCTTGCCTGGTACCGAGCGCGATTTCATCAGGTAAACGAGGGGTTCAATCTCCGGCAGCCTGATAAGGAGTTTTTGCGAGAGTGGGGCTATCTTGCCCGTAGCGGTAAGAAGCTTCTGCCGACGCGGGCCGCCATCATGCTCTTTGGATCCTTACTGGGAGTGCGCCAGCTTATCCCCAAGCCTGTCCTGGATGTTCAGTTCCTTCCCTATGCAACGAAGGAGGAAATGCCGGAAACCCGCTGGATTGACCGCTTCGTATCGGAAGAGAACATCATCCAGACTTGGCAGAAGCTGGTGGCGAAATACAGGTTCTTCATGCCAAAGCCATTTCGCGATATCGATCCTGTGACGCTGGAACGGCGGGATACGCCACCCGGTTTCCGCGTTTTTCGCGAAGCGGCAATAAACCTCCTGATACACCAGGACTATGGCGATCACTCCCGCAAGGCGACCATCAAGTTTTTCCACGACGGCATCCAGTTCTGGAATCCAGGCGATGTTTTTGGCGACGATACTCACCTCCTGGAGCCCGGCGAGAAAGAAGTTCGTAACCCGGCCATTGCCGCCGCCATGCGCCGTATCACCATGTGCGAGCAAGCGGGGACGGGATTCCGCATGATGCAGAGGGAATGGCAGGCTCTCGGCCACCCGGCTCCAATGCTCAAGAACGACCGTGCGCACAAAGCCTTCGAATTTTTCATCCCGGGCCTGGACAAAGAACTGGACATGGCTTCTGATCTTATGAAGGCCATGTTTTCCGCCACCGCCAAAATTCCCGCAGGAACAGGGGAAGTTGCAGCCGAAGTCACAAGGGAAGTCGCAAGCGAAGTCACAAGGGAAGTCGAAAAATTGCTTGGGCGCGTGCGAGGTGAGATGACACGCCGTGAACTGCAGATCGAGTTAAATCTCCGAGCAGAACAAAACTTCCGTCAAAAATACCTGACACCCGCACTCCGAGCAGGCTACCTGGAAATGACCGTTCCAAACAAGCCCAACAGCCGCCTCCAGAAATATCGACTCACTCAAAAGGGCGTCGCTTATCTGAAAGCACGTAGCCCGAAGGCGTGACTCCCTTACTGCCGCGAATGCCGGGATTACTATGGATGGAATTCGGACTAATAATTCAAAATCTCAATGAACTGCTCACCAGCCAGGCGCCGCAGACTTTCAGTAGTTCATGGGTATTCAAGCACGCTCCACACTGTTACCGTTTCATTCGCAAAAATATACGGACCGTTTGGGGTGCCGTCGATTGGGACCGGGTAACGCGTGCGCTGAAACCGAGATTCCAAAGCCGATGGGAGCCCCGAAAAATCAGGCATTCCTCCGCCCCATACCGAAATCCTGCGGAGGTACAGCGTGTTCTGAAGAAATATCGCGGGAAACTCTATGTTTTTCATGCACCTCAGAATGCAGCAGACCGGCACTGAAGGGATGTGATAAGTTCTCCTTTGTTCGGCTGGTTCACAGGTACTACGGCACAGTCCGACCCCTCCGTTCCGTTCGCGCCAGTCGTATGGCTTTCTGCCTTCTCTGGCCGGGCTGCTCCGCTTCCGCGGGCAGTCAGTTCGGAGGTCTCCTGATTCTCGTGCATGAAGTTTCCTCGCGTGCCAGGGGTCTTCGACTACGCGGGGCTCACGTCGCACTCGCGTTCGCGCACGACGTGATCTCGCCTTCCCCTTGCGTCCACTGGGTTGGCGCCCCAATTTTGGTTTTTCGCAGCTCCATACCCTGCCCACCAGCGCCTCTGTTTACGCTTCGTGCCCCGCCTCGCGACGAGCCACGCAAAACTCGAGGTCAGGATGGTTCGCTACTCCTTTCCTGTAAGACTCTTTCATTCTCTACTTCATGCCGGTTTATCCCGGCCCACGGACGCTGTCCAGTTCTGATTATGTTCCTCCTGAACATAAATTCCGTGCCATGCACGAGGCAGCGTCCCCAGTTCCCCGGCCACATCGTCATCAACCCGGACTTCGCGGAGCGCGCCGGCGATTTCGGATTCCTCTGGTTTGAAAGCGAATACGCCATCGACGCTGCCAGCATTTGGATTTAAGCGGCTGACGTGATTGTCGAGTGGCCTGACAACTGCGCGCCAATTCCGCGGCGTGTGGGACGCGCCGTCGGGCAGTTTATCTGCCGCCGCCCTATCTAAAGAAGAGCGCAAAGACTCAGTATCCATTTCCATCGGTAGAGTTACAATCCATGCGCGAACAATCCTTTTGGGGAGGTTTTTCCCAACCCTGACGTGATGCCCTTCATATGCCGTCTGGGGGCTCGCATCCAGCGGGGCGCGTTCGAGGAGGGATGCTAAGACTATGTAGCTTGTCTTTTCTGTCCTTCCCGGGTTTAGCCGCTGCAATATCAGCCAAACCTCTTTGGTCAGGGATGGGCTCAGGCAACGGGAGGTGTTGTGAGCTGCGTATGCTGGCAGTGCATCGAAGATGAGTACCTCAAGGAAATTGTCAAAGACGAGGGCAAGGTCGCGAAGTGCAGTCTTTGCGATTGCAGACGCAAATCGTTCACGGCTGGGGATCTCGCCAAAGCGGTAGACCCAATAATGCGCGAGCACTTCGCCCTTGGCGAGGACGTGAAACGTTTCGGCCCAGACGACGAAAAATGGTGGGAGCAGAAGGGAGAGCAGTTGGACCATCACCTTCAAGAGGTCATCGGTCAATACCTGGGATTTGAAGACGAGATCGTGGAGGCGCTTGAGATAAGCGACCCCGCCCGTCCGCAAGATGGGGACATGCCCTTCTACGACAACAGCCAAAATTATGTCCCAGTCTCGATTGAGTCCAATGCATATGCATACTTCGAGGATTGGAACTACGTCTCGGAGGATTTGAAACATCGGAGGCGGTTCTTCAGTTCCGCTGCTTCAAGTTTCTTCGAACGGATCTTTGAGGGTGTCGAGACGCGCCCGTCATACAACGACGAAACAGGCGCAAAGGAAAGCGTTGTTTGGGAAATGCCCGAGGGATCGATGTTTTTCAGAGCGCGAATTTGCCACTCGGAGGCGCTGATCAAAGAGGCTTACAAAGAACCGCTGAAGCATGTGGGGCCCCCGCCCGCCGATCTCGCGCAAACCGGCAGAATGAGTGTCGAGGGGGTCGTGGCTTTCTACGGCGCATTGGATCGGGATACCAGCTTGGCGGAAACCAGACCCGCGATTGGAAATGATATAGCCGTCATTCAATTGCGCGCCACGAGAGCGTTGCGGCTTCTTGATTTTAGTCGCCTTGGGCACTCATACAATAGATTGAGCTACTTCCAGCCCGATTTCGCGGACCTTGTTGGAAAGGGAGCGTTCCTTCGGCGTCTCGAAAATCTCATTTCCCAACCGGTAATCCCCGGCCGCGAGATGGATTATCTGATCACCCAGACGATGGCTGAATACCTGGCTCATGTGCATCGACCCGCATTCGACGGCGTCCTTTTCAAGTCAGTTCAGAAATCTGGTGGGGTCAACATCGTCCTGTTCCAAAACGGAAGCGATGGTTTCCCGCTAGCCTACGTGGACAAGAGTTTTGAGCTGTTCTCAACGCGCTCAGTCCAATATAAGCACGCGGAGAGGTGTGTGGGTGAGCATGAGGGCGAAGTTTGGGTAAGTCGTGGCGGCGGCTACGATGACGAAGCGTGATAGGTCCGCAAAACAGTGAAGATGGGAAACCGGCATGGTGTTGCGTGGCGTGGAGGGCGCATTCCCGAATGGTCGTCTGCTGAACCGGGTCGCGGTAGGAATGCGGCGTGCCCCGCACCCCCCGCACAGATCCTTACGCGCGCGATTAGAGCATACGGCTTCTACCTCGGATGTCTGGCGTCGAACCTCACTTGCGGAAAGGGGTGAAGATTATGGGGATGGGGTAGCCAGCGGTCGAAATGCCGGCTTAGGCGGTCCCAGTTCGGACAACGTTTCTGGCTGCGGCGGCGAAGAACATGTCGCCGCGCGCCACCTTCCGCCGTCATGCTGCCACCCAGAGATCGAAGGCATAATTAAATAGATATTTGCCAGCCGTGGCGACGCAACCCTCCCCTTGTGGCGTACCTACTTTGCTCTCCGCACACTCCCCGTCCTCGGATACTTCTGCCTTCAGCCACTTTTGGATCGGGCGCAGCATCCGCGGATCCCCCAATGTTTCGGTTCAGGAACCGGAGAAATCAAAAAGGCCGCCATTATGGATTTCCTGAAAAATGCGCTCGGCATTGGCGAGCTGGCCCTCGGCCGGGACATCGCAGACGAGGCAGAATTCGTAGCCGGGCTCGACCAGGCAGCGGAAGGGGTCCTTAGGGCACTCAAGGCAACGGGATTTTGGCAAAAAACCTTCGCGGCACAAGAGCTGTGCTTAACGGAGTCCTTCCCAAGTTGCGCGTGCTGCATTAGGCCGCCAGGGCTCCACTGTCTGCTATTTCGGGTTGCCTTCTGCAGGATCGCTGGTTAGGATTCGGACAGAAAAATGATAGCGAGTCACAAAATGCAAGAGCAACGACGTCTCCTTGCGACTATGACCGGTGAACCGTTCCAGCCCGTGCGGCTCTATTACTCGATCCCGGATCGTTTGTTCGTGGTCAAGAAGCTACGCGCCATAAAATGCATGCTCGAAGTTCCCCCGGAGCGATGCTGGCTGTGGCTGTTTCAGGACGAGGCAGCGGCGCTCAAATTCCTGAGTGGCTATGACGCCGTACCGCAGGAGAAACGCCCGATCGTCCTCGGCCGCATCCGTTTTTCTAAGAATGACGGCATGACCCTGCAGACCAATTCAATCCCGCGGGCGATCGAGGCGGCACGGTTCTTTGGACCCCGTCTCGGGCCCGAGGTTATTGCTATGCGGTGCCGCGTAGTCAACCGTTGCTTCGCTGCCAATGAGAGCAAGCTTGACGAACTAATGGAGACCCTGGACCGCGACGTTACTGTGATTGATCCTCGGGAGGCCGAAGCAGCTGTGAGGCGGGAATTTGCGGGCGTCCGAACGCCGCGGGATGCGGAGCGGGCCACTGCGGAATTCATGGAGCGGAGGCTAAAGAGCAAGGAGGACGTCCCCTTGGTTGAAGACTTTCCTCTGGTCCCTGAAGAAGAGACACCCGAGTTCCGCGAACTGGCGATCACCTTGCATCTGCGAGGGGTGCGAGCGCTCGAGCACTGGCAGGGCAACACGCACCTGACGCTGGCCGCCATCATCGTGCGGACCGTCAAGGAAAACATGCACCGCCCCGGCAACACTCGAACGTAGCAGCCGGTCCTGGAGAAAACGCAACACTGTTGACCGACGATCCCCGCGCAGGCATCGACATGGAAGAGAAATCAGGACTTTGCATGAGTCAGGAACGCCTTGGTGAAATCGAGCGGCTGCTCAGAGTTGCGAGGACGCTGGCGCAGTACGCAGGGAGGTTGAACCGAATGCGTCAAGAGAAACAACACATCGCGGTCTATGATTACGTCGACCTCGATGTGCCGATGCTCAGACGCATGTTCGAACGCCGCCGGCGTGGTTACCAGCAGCTTGGATATGAGATTTGCGGCAAGCTGCCTCGATTGCGCCTCGATGCCGGCGCGAGTGGATCAATCCATAATCCGGAAGGTGACGGCCGGCGTGATTTAAAAGGTTACGATGAGAAGGAGTCATGAAGACACCAAGACGCCGACGGAACGTAGACACAGTAGGGCCTCTGAAACCGGTGGTCACCATCGCCAGCTATCGTGAAGACCGGCTCTTTCCGCGAATCGAGCGCGCCGTTGCGGCGATTCTGGAGCGCGGGAAGGTTGTCGCGCCCGTCGATGTTCTAGTCGAAATGGGT
>Ga0315277_10004349_pt1 | contig 18993 bp, 18 predicted proteins | sample YL17G05_15_MG_FD_203695 | JGI IMG/M metagenome (GOLD analysis project Ga0315277, IMG submission 203695) | Sediment microbial communities from Yellowstone Lake, YNP, Wyoming, USA - YL17G05_15 | ecosystem: Environmental > Aquatic > Freshwater > Lake > Sediment | place: USA: Wyoming | collected...
TGACGCCCTCTCAGCCATCCGGTCGCGCCGCCTTCATGACGGGCGGATTCCGCGCGCGCCCGGCCGTCGAGCTGGCGCCAGATAAGCAGCAGGATCTTGGGGGTGAGGTATTCGAGCCCTTTCATCGAAGGGACCCGCTCGGCCAGCGCGCGCCAGTGCTCGGGCGGGGGCTCGTGGACGGGTTTGGCGGAATCGGTATCGAGCCCGGGCGTGTGGCAGAGGGCGACGAGATAATCCCTGGCGAAGTCCCGCCAGAAGCGAAGGACCGGCGAGGTTGCGGCCGGGAGGCTCCATTCCTCGCGCGCCAATTCCAGCAGGCCGGCGGCCGGGTCTTCGGCCCAGGCGCGACAGAGCCTCCGGATTTCGGGGGAGCCGCCGGGAACGTCGGGAGGGTCAAGGCGAAGACGTCCCGAGGGAAACAGCGCCGGCTCGGGCATCGGAGGGGGGAGGGGATGCGTCACGTTATTTTCCGCATCTCGCGGTTTCCCGCTCTTTAGGCCCGGAAGCGATATCGTCCATAGCGAGAAATGATATCTCCGGACGAAGATTGAGTCAACCCCTCGACTCCCCGGCATGAATGCCGGGGCTTGTTCGGGGTTAACCCTGAGCCGCGCTTCTCGTCCCCGCTTTGAAAGGCGGGGTAGCGTCGGCGAACGGGTCAACTAAGAGATTCGCGCTTCAGGCTCGAAGTCCGGCCGCGACGGCCTCCTGATCAAGTATTGAGGATCAAGAAGCGCCCCTTATACCTGCGGGTTTTAAACCGCTATTATCGGCTTTTTATTTTTCGCCCGCGATTTCGCCGTTTTTAACGTGAGTTTCGATTTTACCTTTTTCTTGCTAAAAACTCTCCGGACGGAAGCATCCCCGAACGTCTCGCGCAAGTATTCGAGAGAGAGCTTGCCAAAGTCCTTCTTTTCAGCCATTGTTCTTCCTTTGATACGTTAGATCGAATCCTGGGGGTTGTCAATCCGATGAGACACTATTCGTCCGCCCGGTCGTCTTGTATATCGGAGACATTCTTGATAAAATTTAATCAACCCAATGGGGAGAAAAATGGCCGTAAGAGCAAGAGAAAAGCTGTTCGAAGATAGTCTGAGAAAATTCAAGGGCCAATGGGTGGTTATTAAAAACCATCGTGTCATAGCCTCCGGGAAGACGGCGTTGATCGCTTTCAACAAGGTCAAAAACAAAAAAAATATTCACCTCCTGAAAAAAGTGCCTCGTGAAATAAACTCCGACTTCATCATTTAATAAGCTGAAAGTCACCTTCAATTCACGAATAGGCGAGATAGAATTAACTTGCGACAAATAAAAGTGTAAGAATTTGGCTCAATCCGTCCCTTCGAGCCTCGTCCTCGCGAAATTCATCTAAACATAGATGGCGATGGGGGAGCCGCTTGCCGGGAGCTTTAGTATTTAATGGTGGCGTAATCATAACCGGTGTCCGAGCCCGTGCTATATCCGGTCACGTAGACATTTCCCGATTTGTCCACGGCAATGGCATTTGCGCCGTCATCGTTTTCCCCCCATCCGCCCGGCCCGTCGTATCGATCCAGCCATAGCTGCACTCCGGCGCCGCTGTATTTAATGGTGACATAATCGGAAATATCGGATTCGAAGTCCGATCCCGTGCTGGATCCGGTTACGTAGATATTTCCCGAACCGTCCACGGCGATAGCCCGCGCATAGTCTTCTCTATTTCCAGGCCCGTCGTACCGCTTCACCCACAGCTGCTTACCGGCGCTGCTGTATTTAATGGTGGCATAATCATTGCCGGTGCCTGATTCCCAAATCTCTCCGGCCCAACTATATCCGGTCACATAGATATTTCCCGAACCGTCCACGGCAATAGCAAGCGGGTGGTCGTTTCCATTTTTCGGGCCGTTATATCGCTTCAGCCAAAGCTCTTTTCCGGCGCCGCTGTATTTGATGACGGCATAATCATAACCGGAGCCTGAACCCGCGCTCGATCCGGCCACGTAGACATTTCCCGAACTGTCCACGGCCATGGCATATGCGAAGTCGTTGGGGTCGTCTCTATATCCCGTCGCGTCGTATCTCTTCACCCATTTCTGACCTGCGGCTTGAACGGAGCTCGCCGCGTTATATGAGATGGCCCCGATCGCCAGTACGGCCAATAATACCGTGAAGAACCGTGTTGTCGCCCTTCTCTTTTTCATGGCCTTATTCCCCTCCCTTGAATACTTTAAAAATATATCAATCAAATGGCTTTGTCAAAGCCTCGACACTCATGGAAGCCATGAGTGCTGCAAGGCTGCTCCCCGGCCTGGAGGCCGCTGATCACCAGGACCACGGATTTATCCAGCCCCCGGGGCTGACGGTAATCGACGTCCTCCAGGACCGCGTTCAAGCGCAACCGCGCCTTCCGGAGCCGCAGGCGGAGCCTCCGGTTATGCCGCTCCGTCATCTCCCGATCCACCAACATTCCCGGTCTTTCCTCGAACCCGAGCTTGTCCAGTTCCCTCATCTGCAGCTGTTCGGCCAGGGCCTTGGCGATCGCGCCCTTGGAGTATCCCTGCCGCCTGAACGTTTGCACCTGTTTGAACATCGCTTTGTTGATCATTCCGGCTCCTGTAAGGTTTCTTTCTACCTTACAGGAGTCCTCGTCCCCTGGGAATCCCATTTACCCTGCCTATGGGATTCCTGTTTACCGTTACCATGGGATTTCAGCTTACCATTTCTATTTGTCGATAGATGTCTGCTGGTTCAGGACTCCCCCCACTAAATTCGCGATCCTAGCATCGCGAATTGAAAGATTATTATGCTTCAACGCCAAAGATAACAAGAGGAACAGCAGGAACTCCACGACCCTGGCGAACCACGTTATAGAACTCTCCTTCAAAATAAGGAACCCCCGAGCTCATTTGGGATTGCAGTGATTTCATTGGAAGTATTTCGATCCCAACATCAATCTGGTCGCCCATATAGAAAGCGAGGTGTTTAACAAATAGATCATACGCGACGAATGAGTATTTACCGAATTGAACCTCAACTGCAACCCTCTCTTTAACGAAATCAGTTTGATTGTAACTAAAAATCGGCTTTTCGCCCGCTTCTTCAATTTCTCGTTTTTGTTCGGCCGGAGTGAGAATCAGCGTTTTCCTTATCAGTTTTTCACTCTTAGTTACCCAATAGCTAACGCGACTTTCTTGCCAATTCTTGGATCTGAGGTATATCCTAAAATCAGCATTAAGAGCTTTTGGGCTGTAAAGGATTTTTCCTTTTTTTGTTTTTTCTTTGGATATTTTGGTTTTGCATTTCTCGGCATCAACGGTCTCTATAACCTTTACGATTTCTTTTAGAAGCGATGGCTTGTGTACCAATAAAAATTCTTTTCCATTGAGGTGTGAATAAGCTTCAGCAATTCTCATCTTATGTTTACCTCTATGCTTTTTTTATAGTGTTTAATAAAGCTAATTGTGAGGAGCTAGATTTGGAAACCCAAGGGGATTTCGTTAGACTGTTGCCTGCTTCTACCGGATCATAAATGGGCTTATTCATTGGCCGTGTTTTTAAAGTGCCGTCAAGTTCTTGGTTTATTCTTTCTTTTGCAATATTGACATATTTGGGGACAACTTCGGCCCCAGCTCCCCTCCGCTCATGCCGAATTGCTGCAATAATCGATGTCCCAACTCCAAGAAAAGGATCGAGAATCCAATCGCCTTCTTTGGTTAGCGCAAGGACTAGCCGTTCAATAAGTTCAACCGGATATTGACATGGATGATCCGTCTTTTCGATATGATTGCTCTTTACGTTTGGAATTATCCAAAGGTCACCAGGATTCTTGCCGAGAGGATTACATGAGAATAATCCGGTTTTGGGACCCTTAAAATGCTTTTTACCAGGATACTTTTGAGGAACACGAACAGCATTTAGATTGAATATGTACTCATCCGATTTTGTGAACCAAATAATTGTCTCATATCGACCTGAAAAGCGCAGCTTACAATGTAAACCATGCTCAAAATGCCAGATGATTCGATTACGCATTTTGAGGCCCAATTCCGTGAAGATGGGATATAAAATTGTATCTAAGGGGATAATTGAACCATTCTTCACATAGTTACCAACTTGCCAACAAATACTACCCGTGGATTTAAGTACGCGGGCACATTCGGTAATGACTCTTGATTGTTGCTCTAAATAGTGGGGAAGCTCAAGCCGGGGTTCATATTCTTTTCCAAGATTATATGGTGGTGATGTTACTATTAGCTGCTGAGTCTGATTCGGAATAGATCGTAAAAACTCCAAACAATCACCTTGGTAAACCACAATACGTTCGTCTTTTTTATAAGAATCGCTGATTCGGGGGCGAGGATCGAACACTTTCGTTTTGCTTTTTTTGGCAATCTGCTTTTTTGCTTTATTCGATTTTGAAATTAGTGATTTTCTTATATCCTTTATTGTTTTCACAAATATAGTATAGCCATAAAACAATAATGAATTCAATGCGACCGGTTTCCATATATTCAAAGACGTGCTTTTATTAGCAATTTTCTCAATCGGACCTATGCTGGCAATCCGGCCCTATAGCCAGGCTCTATTAGAAGCGTAGGGGAGCGGGAGAGCAAGGAGATTGCTCGGAGAAATCGAGGCAGACTCGATCCCGCATCTCTATCCGGCCATGGATTTTCCTTCGGCCTATTAGGAAGCGCTTCTTAAGGAGGTACTCTTCTCCCTGGCTTTTAGCTCTATTCTTGGGGCGAAAGAGCATTAGTGACTCTATTAGTTCTAGAGTCTAATGATATCGCCTTTCCTAAGCCACGCACGGCGGGCGATGCCGACGCCAAGCCGCATCATCTCAAGGCCGCTGGCAGCGTGACAGTCGGTGCCAATGCTAATCTTTATTCCAAGCTCACGGGCGCGCTTACAGTTGAACTCATCAAGATCGAGGCGGTCGTAGTAAGCGTTGAGCTCGAGGGCTTTGCCGGTGCGCTTGGCGCCCGCGATTACCTTTTCGATATCCACGTCGTAGCCTTCGCGGCCGCTGATAAGACGGCCGGTAGGATGGGCGATGACCTTCACATAGGGATTCTCCATGGCCTTGAGAATCCGCTCGGTCACGTTCTTCTTGAACCCGGAGTGGATCGCGGCGACGACGAAGTCGAGCTCCTTGAGAAGGGAGCCCGGGAAGTCGAGCGAGCCGTCGGCGAGGATATCGACCTCGGTTCCCTTGAGGAGGCGGAAGCGTTTCGGCTTGAGCGAGCGGTTGAGGGCGTCGATCTCCTTCATCTGCCGGCGCAGGCGGTCGGGGGAGAGGCCGCGGGCGTATTTCACGCTCTGGGAGTGGTCGCAGATCGCGATGTAGGAATAGCCCATGCGGAGGCCGAGGTCGGCGATCTCGCGCAGGGTGAGCGTCCCGTCGCTCGCGTCGGAGTGGACGTGGAGGTCGCCCTTGATGTCGCCGTAGTCGAGGATGGCCGGGAGGCGGCGGGCGAGGGCGAGCTCGACCTCGCCGCGGTCCTCGCGCATCTCGGGCGGGACCCAGGCCAGGCCGAGGGTGGCGTAGACCTCCTCCTCGGCGGCGCCCGCGATCTTCCGCTCGCCCTTGAAGACGCCGTACTCGGAGATCTTGAGGCCTTTGTCCTTGGCCATGGAGCGGAGCTTGATGTTGTGGGCCTTGGAGCCCGTGAAATACTGGAGGGCGGCCCCGTAGGAGGAGCGGTCCACGAGGCGGAGGTCAACCTGGCGCTCGCCGTCCTCGGTCGCGACCATGACCGAGGCTTTTGTGGCGCCTGCGGCCAGGACGCGCTTGACGCCGGGGGCGCGGGTGAAGCGCTCGATGATGCGGGCGCCGTCCTTGCCGCCGCTCTTTTTGGCGCAGACTAAGATGTCGATGTCGCCAACGGTCTCTTTCATACGGCGGAGCGACCCGGCCGCCTCGATCCGGTCGACCAGGCCGGATTCCTTGAGGTGATCGATCAGGGAGGCGGCGACGCGGAGGGCCGCCCAGATCGAGACGCGCTGGGAGGCCTTCTCGAAGAGCTCGATCCCCTTGCGGATGTTCTCGACTTTTTTGTCGCCCATACCGCGGAGGGCGGCCAGGCGGCCGTCGGCGATGACCTTCTTGAGGTCGGAGAGGGAGGCGACGCCGAGCTCGTCGTGCATGAGCTTGATCGTTTTCGCGCCCAGGGTCTGGATGTCGAGGAGGGTCAGGAGGCCGGGCGGGATATCGGACAGGGCTTCCTTATACTTCTGCATCTCGCCGGTTGCGAGGTATTCGCCGATCTTCTTGGCGATGCCGCTCCCGATACCGGGGATGTCCTCGAGCTTGCCGGCGGCGGCGATCCGGGCGACGTCGTCCGTCATCTCGTCGAGGATGCGGGCGGCGCGGCGGTAGGCGAGGACCTTGAAGGCCTGCTCGCCCTTGATGTCGAGGGCGTCGGCGATGCGGTCGAAGAGGACGGCGAGTTCCTTGTTTTTCATGGGGTTCTCGGTGGGCGCTTCAGGTTTTTTCTGACATTGGCCAACTTCCATAGGATGGCCGGATGTCCCTTGAATCTCGCGGCTTCTTCCGGCGCGCCCGGAAAGAGGAGCTCCGTCTTGAGTTCGTCTTCATAAATAGCCTTGATGTATTCCTCCTCATTGGGATCCAGTTTGAGAAATGGGTCGACGATCGCCCATGCCTTTTCAATGAGTTCTTTGGCCGGGGGAACAGAGCTTAACGCCAGCATCGGACCGAGCCGTTCGACGGCGATTCGGTCCGTAACGAGACCCTCGAGACGCGAACGGCCATAGCTGGGAAGGGGATGATCAAGAACGGCCGACATCGCGATGAACCTGGCTCGGAAAAGAACGGACTTCAGGACATTATCGGCGGACTCCTTTATGTGGGCGGTGTCCCAGACGTCCTTTGCCGCGCCGCGCTCCAGGAAGGCGAGCAGTTTTCCAATTATGAGTTCTTCCCTGCCGACGACCAGAACCTCCGGCCGGTCCAACTCGCCGGGCTGCCAGAGCGGCTTCTTATCCGTGCCCGCTATGGGTACCCTGAAGAGAAAATTCAGGTCTATTTCGATTCGATCGTTTTGACTCAGAACGGATCGGTAGAGCAGGTATAGCTTCCTGCCCGCAAAAGCATCCGCCGATTTCTGAACCAGATATCCCCGACGGCGAGCGAGATCCGCCACGGCCGCCTCCAGCCGCGGGCGCGCCTCGAGCATTTTCTCCCGTTCGGCGCCGCCGATATAGTTGAAATCCAAGTCCACCGAAAGCCTGAGGGGACGGCCGAAGCAGAGGTTGAGCGCCGTCCCTCCCTTGAGGGCGAGAATTCCGCCGAGCAGGGGATGCCGCGCGATATCCCCGGCCATTTCTCCAAGCCGGACGACTTTTTCCAGCGCCGCTATCTGGAAGCCTGTTTGGGCGGAACAGCGCTCAAGGAATTCGAGGCTAGGTCTCATCCGGCTCTCCCAACTGCAAAAGCGACTTGGGCAGGATCAGGTTCCACCGTGTTGACAGTGAACCGCCACGGCTTCCCCGTTCAAGATAATGGGGAGACCGCGGCCGGCGCTGCTCCATTCGACGAATGACGTTTTCGGAGACATGAAAACTTTTTCTGAATTTATCCAAGAACCAGCCGATCGAGGCCCAAAGATAGGCCGTGTCGTAGCGCTTAAGGATCTCCTCGAGAAGATCGAGATCAAGGACCGGAAAGCCGGCCGCTGAGCGCACTAGTTCCTCCAGCCCGCCGGCAAGGGCCGGCCGGCGGAATCCCTCGACGAGCGTTCTCTCGGGTGTGGTTACTTCGAGTAGTTTTCCCCGCCGTTCTATTCTTTGGGTCGCGAAATATGTTCCAGCCTTATTTCTCATGGAATGGGGATGATCTAAGAAATAGATGCGCCAGCCGTCCAGGCGGAGCGGCCTTCGCCGCTTTCTCGTGTAAACGGCGCCCTGGTTCCAGAGGGAGTGTGCCGCGCCGAGAAGCTCGAGGGCGCTATGATGCGAAAAAACGGCGTCGGGTCGAACCGCTTGCGCCACGAGGAAAGGATCCGGCTGGAATTGAACGGTGTTCAAAGCGGGCGGTATGACCGCATAGACGCCGCGAGTCACCAGGCTCAGCCGTTTTTTTTCAAGATAATGCTTGAGACGTTCCACTGTCCCGGACCGACCGCCGGGCACCTCCAAAACCTTCGCGGCCTCATCGAGGGAAAAAACGGGATGCGTGGCAAAGAATTCGCTCGTTCTCATTTTTTAATCCGTTTCCCTATAGGGAATATTTCCCCCTATTTACGCGCGGAATGTCAACTCTGGCTCTAAATGGACTTGACCCGTTCGCCGACGCTACCCCGCCTTGAAGGCGGGGCTTTGAATCGGAGCCCCACCTTTCAACACTCATAAGCCGTTTCCGGCTTATGAGTGCCGGCATTCATGCCGGGAAGCAGCCTTGCAGCACTCAGGGCTTCCATGAGTGTCGAGGGGTTGACATTTCGCGCTATTACGGGGGATAGTATGCCCTGTTCATGCGCGATGTGTCAAGTAATATTTTGATATCGAGGCGAACCAGGCAGTTCCCTTCTATCAGGGGTTTCCGCCGGGGCGCCTCTTCATTGCGGCCGCATAGCCGAAGCCATAAAAATAGGCGCGCCAGCTTTTATCCGTCGAGCCGAATTGGTTATCCCCCATGAAATAATCCAGAAGCGCTTCCCTGAGCCGTGTCAACTCGCGAAGTCGCCCACGATGCTTTGGATCGGCGATCGTCAGGTCCAAAAGTTCGAGAAATCGATCCACCGCCAGCCGGCTGTATTCGGCGTTGTTCCGATTGCGCCAATTGAGGGCCCGTTCCACTTCGCTTCCGACGTTGGCCAGCTGCTCCATCAACGAAAAGCTCCGCCAGCGCCCCGCCGCGAGCTCTCGATGTTGAACGCTCATGATTTAATCAACCGGTTGACGACACGAACAACGCCGCGTCGATGATTTTCACAGTTCGTTTATACCATAGGCCGCCCGCGAGCGAAAGGCCTGCTTATGCGATTGCCGGTCGTTTTAATGATAGAGAAGGCCGCCAAGTGGTAATTTAACGCAATCGGAGACGTTTTTCACGGGTTCCTCCCCGACCGATAGGGGAGGAGGGCTTCCCTGTCCGCCTCGGCCTCAGCCGCGGCCGGTAGAGCCGGGCGACCTCGTCTTGAGGAAGAAATCCGAGCGCTTTTTCCAGGAGGTTTTCCAGTTCTTTCTTGAACGGATAGCGCGGATTCAGGCCGAATAGGCGAACCCTTCCCAAAAGCCGGCTGTAAACGACGCTCCCGGCCTCCAGCTTCAGAAGCTGAACTTGGACCGTATTCAGGTTTAAGCTTAATGTCCGGGCGATCTCACGCGGGTAGGCTTCGCCCCGGGTTAAAAGAAAGAGAAGGATCTTTTCTTTTTTGTCCGATCCGAAAAGGGCTTCCAGCATCGCTTTCTCCCGCCGCCGGGCGGATTTCATGGGGCGCCGGAGAAAGACAGGCTGCCCCCCTGAGCCCAGCCGGCGGCGGAATTACCTGTAGGGGACCGCCCAGATCGAGTACAGCCAGGGAGTCGACTTTTCCAGTAAGAAGCAGATGAGGAACTTTTTCGCCGTTTCATGGAAAGCCATGGGATTGCTGATGTAGCTCGGCATTGTCAGGACCGACGTGGCCGGATAGATTTCGGTCAAGGGAACGGCCTCTGATCCGACGGGTTTGCCCTTCGTGCTGTAGTACATAGCCAGAAGCTGTCCACCTTTGATTTTATAACCCCGGTCCACGAGAATCAGCGGCTGGGAAGACGAAGGCAGCGTCCGGGCGGGGCTCGATGGGGCGTTATGCTCCGAGTAGACAAGGAGGAACCTGTTCTTGTCCGAGTTGAATTCAACCGCGGCTCTCGTCTGAATGGCGAGGGTTCGCGGGACCTTGACCGTTTTGGAGACAAGTTTTCCTTGGCCGTCCATGAGCCGGGCGTAGTTTTCCTTGAATGTCATGGAGCCCGGCATCGGCTGGTCGGTTTTGTCCCATGTCAGAAAGATGAGATTCCGGTCCGGGCTCCTGGCCGAATTGACCTCCGCGCCCACCTTGACCTTCACCCCGGGATAGATCTTGCCCGGCGTCGCGACCTTTCCCTTGAGGTCGGTGAACCAAACCACGGGCTGGACATACGATCCGCCGGCCCGTTCGGGGCATCCCCAGAGGAGCTTTCCGTTGACTTCCCTGAACGTGTTCGGCGTGAAGAGGATGATAACGGTCACGGCGCCCGGGTAGCTCTGCGTGGTGTCATTTTTGACGCAGGTCCGGTCCTGGACGCACTTGAGTTTCGCGTCGACGGTCGTCATATAAAATCCGTTTTTGGCGTCCGTCGCGGAAGTATAGTATTCCGCATAGGCCACGGCGTATTGTTTTTGGCCCGGAGCCCAAGCAGCCCGGACTTCATAAGTCCAGGCGCCGGAGACTTTCGGTCTGATGACCGTCGGGGTGGATCGGTCCAGGCCGGCGGCCGCCGCATTCTTTCCCGTCCCGTCCAGGATCTTCCCGTAAATAATTTCCTTGTCGGCGTCGACCCAAACGAAGAGGAAAACGTTCTCAGCTTCATTGTAGACGAGATCGACGCAGTAGATCCCCCAGGGGCCGGCCGCGGTATGGACCGGGGTCAGGGGACCGGCCGGCTTTCCGTTGGATGCGAAGACCCGGCTGTAGAGGCTGACGGAATTCTTGTAGGAGTTGAGAAAGAAGAGTACAAATTTCTTCGAGGTTGAATTATAGCCGACTTCTTCCAAATCCCAGTTCCCGGGCGGCGTGGGCGTTATATCGATCGAGGCGGGGATGGCGGCATCGGAGGGCGCGAAGGTTTGTCCCGGATTCGCCTTCGGCAACAAGAGAAGGAGCAGGCAGCCGAGGACGTTCGGAAAGAGAAGAACACGGATCCGGGATTTTTCAGCGGCCATGATCATTCCTCCTTTTGAAAAAGCTCGCAAACGGTCTTTATGGGGGGAAATCATGCGGATTTCCCCTCCCCGGCTATATCTATACCGACGGAGCGACGGGTGTCAAGACGTTCCGTCGAAGCGGGGAACACCTCTGTCCCCGGATTTCCGACCGTTGATCAGTTTTCAACTTTCCTATGATTGCCGATAGTCTATGAGGCGATTAAGCCGTCCTCAGGCCCCCGTAGCGGAGGGGGGCCCCGCTTCGGGGGGAACCGACGGTCAGCCCAGATTTCCGTTGACGCGGTGCGCACAAACGCTATAATTGTGGCCGTGTGCGTAGTAAATCCGGGGACACGTCACTTAATCAAGAGATTAAGTACATGTCCCCGGATTTGGGCATCTCAAACGCCTCGATCCTGATTCGAATTTCGGCAAGGGAGAATACCGCTCATGAACCTCCATTGGGCTGATATTACCGTCTTCGCCGTCTTCTTTCTGATCGTCATCGGCGTGAGCATGTACAAGAGCCGCCGCGAGAGGTCCGGGGAGGATTTCTTCCTGGCGGGGCGCGGCCTGGTCTGGCCGCTGATCGGGTTCTCGCTCATCGCGGCCAACATCTCGACCGAGCACTTCGTGGGCATGTCGGGCCAGGGGGCGGGGATCTCCGGCCTGGCCGTGGCCAGCTACGAGTGGATGGCGGCCATCACCCTCGTCGTCGTGGCCCTTTTCTTCCTGCCCAAATTCCTGAAGGCCGGTATTTATACCATTCCCGAATACCTCGAGTACCGCTACACCCCGGCCGCGCGCGGATTGATGGCGTTTTATCTCCTGATCATGTACGTCGCGGTCAGCATCGCAGCGGTCGTCTACACGGGTGCGCTGGCGCTCAACACGATCTTCGGCATGGATCTGGTCAAGGCCGTCTGGCTGATCGGGATCCTGGCCGCGATTTATACGACCTGGGGAGGGCTCAAAGCGGTCGCCTGGGCGGACTTGTTCCAGGGGTCGGCCCTGATCCTGGGCGGGATCGTGACCCTGATAATCGGCCTCAAGGCCGTGGGCGGATGGGGCGCATTCTTCGCGGCCAACAGCGAGAAGCTCCACGTCATCATGCCGGCCAACCACCCCGTCATCCCCTGGACGACGCTGTTGATCGGCTTGTGGATCCCGAATTTCTACTACTGGGGCCTCAACCAGTTCATCACCCAGCGGACGCTGGCCGCTAAAAGCTTGCGGCAGGGGCAGTTGGGGATCATATTCGCGGCGTTTCTCAAGCTCCTGATTCCGTTCATCATCATTATGCCCGGGATCATCTCCTGGCAGCTGTTCCGGGCGGAGCTCACGGCGCCGGGCGCGACCACGGACCAGGCCTACCCGCTCCTGATCAAGAACCTGGTCGGGCCGGGGCTGCGCGGATTTATTTTGGCGGCCATCTCGGGCGCCGTCATCAGCACGCTCGGCTCGCTCCTCAACAGCGTCGCGACCTTGCTGACGATGGATCTTTACAAGCGCCATGTCAAGAAGGACGCGAGCTCGGAATCGCTGATCCGGATCGGGCGCTGGGCGACCCTCGTTTTCGTCGTTGCGGTGTGTTTGATCGCGCCGCAGCTCGGCAACCCGAAATTCAAGGGGATTTTCAATTACATCCAGGAGTTCCAGGGCTTCATCTCGCCCGGGGTGCTGGCGGCCTTCGTCTTCGGGCTGTTTATTAAAAAGACGCCCAGGTTCGGGGGCGTGACGGCGCTGCTGCTGAACGTCCCGATCTACGGGGCGCTTCTTGTTTGGGCGAGGAACATCGCCTTTCTCAACAGGATCGGGATCACCTTCGCGGCGATCATTGTTGTCCTGGCCGTGATCACGGCGCTGCGGCCTCTCAAGGTGCCGGTGACGATGCCCGAGCAGAAGGGGTTCGACATGACCCCGGCGCCGTCGCTGAAGTGGCTGGGGCCGCTGGTCGTCGCTATGACCCTGGCGTTGTATGTGATTTTCTGGTAGTGAAATTTGGGGACACGTTACCGAATCAAGAGATTCGGTACATGTCCCCAAATTTCACCGTGGCCTCGCTATCCCGCCCTCTAAGATCTACCTTGGTTCGAAGGGTATCTCGCTTGGACGATGAGAATCGGTTCGGTTCGGATAAGATAAATCCAATTTCCGCCTTGACGGTCCGGGGGGAAAGTCAAATAATGAGATTAAATGGATAATTGTTTGGGGAGGAGGACGACATGGCGGATCGCAGGGAGTTTTTGAGGCAGGCGGCGGCGGGAGCGGTCGGGTTGAAATTCCTCAGAAAAGGCGAGAAGGCCGCCCCAATCACCTTTTCCCCGAATGGTTCCCCGAATGTCCCGCTTTCTCCCGACTACATCGAGGATATCGAGGGGCTGGGGCGGGGCGTGGGTTGGCCCGGGGAGGAAGGGCAAGCGCCGTCGCCCTACGGCGACATGTTCGTCATGGAGAGCGCGCCCGGGCCCGAGACCGTCATCAACGGCAAGAGCTACGTCTATTTCGGAGGCACGGGCTATTTCGCGCTTCACGATCACCCCGACGTCATCGCGGCCGGGATCGAGGCCTTCCGGATTTACGGCACTCACAGCGCGACGACGCGGGCGGGGTTCGGGAACAACCCGGTCCTGCTCGAGTGCGAACGGAAGCTGGCCGACTACTTCGGGACCGAGGACGCGGTCCATTTCGTGAGCGGATATTTCGACGGCCTGATCATGGCCCAGGCGCTGGCGGATAAATATGATATTGCCTTTATCGACGAGACGGCCCACTTCAGCGTCAGGGACGGGATCGCAGCGGCCCGCAAGCCCTTCGTCACGTTCCGGCACCGGGACCCGGAGGATTTGGGGCGAAAGCTGAAGAGAGAGCTCAAGGCCGGACAGAGGCCGCTCCTGATGACGGACGGGATCTTCCCGACCTTCGGGGTCATCGCGCCCGTGCCGGAGTACGTCAAGGTCATGGAGCCGTATGGCGGGATCATCGCTCTCGACGACTCGCACGCGGTCGGGGTGCTGGGCAAGAACGGGCGCGGGACGATCGAGCACTTCGGGCTGGCGGCGGGGGAGCGGCTCGTCACGGCCGGGACGCTGAGCAAGGCCTTCGGCGGGCACGGAGGTTTTGTGGTGGGGTCGAAGTCGCTCTGCGCCAGGATCAGGGCGCTCGGGATCTATTCGGGAGCGACGCCGTCTCCGACGCCGGCCGTCGCGGCCTCGATCAAAGGGATCGAGATCGTCAAGGGTCATCCCGAGATGAGGGAGCGGCTGTGGAAGAACGTCGCGGCGGTCAAGGGCGGGATGCGCAAGCTCGGGTTCGAGATGAACGACACCCCGGTGCCGATCGTGACCTGGATGATGGGGTCGGCCGAGGAGATGAAAAAAGCGCAGAGGACGCTCATGGAGAGGGGCGTCGCGGTCGCTTATTTGAAATACGTGGGCGCTCCGGAGGGCGGCGTGCTGCGGGCTTCGATCTTCAGCGAGCACACGGCCGGGCACATCGAGATGCTGTTGAGCGAGCTTTCCGCATTACTAAAAAGGTGACGCTGATGCCATTTCCCAATTTCCGCAAATAATTGGGGAATTGCATAAGCGTCACCAATTAAAAGGAGAGGAACATGGCGCTGACGAGAAAGAACTTCCTGAAATATCTGGGGCTGGGGGCGGCGGCGACGGCCTTGTCTCCGGCGCGAGCGGCGGCGGGCCGGCCGGCCGCAACCCGCGCACTCGAGGAGATGCGGGCCGTCGCTAAAACCATGAAAATCAAGGACATCGAGATCTACGCCTTCGACATCAAACTGATCGCTCCCTTCGTGATCTCGATCGGCAGGATGGACAGCGCGACCGATGTTCTGGTCCGGGTGCGGACGGACTCCGGGATTGTCGGGATCGGGGAAGCCTGTCCCTTCCCGCCCATCACGGGCGAGACCCAGGAGACGAACATCGCGGCCGCCCGGAGTCTGCGCGACATGTTTGTCGGCAAGGACCCGCTGGCGATCGAGGCCTTCGTGCGCGGGGCGGGGCCGATCGTCCATACCAACCCTTCGATCGTCGCGGCCTTCGACATGGCTCTCTATGACATCCTGGGCAAGGCGGCCGGGCTCCCTGTCTACCGGCTGCTGGGCGGCGGCGATCGGACGCGCTTCGAGACCGACATCACAGTTTCGCTCGAGACGCCCGAAAACATGGCCGCCGAGGCAAAGACCTACGCGGAGCGCGGATACAGAACAATCAAGGTCAAGGTCGGGCAGGATGTGGCCTTGGATGCGGCCCGGATCAAGGGGATCAGGGAGGCAGTCGGCGACAAGGTCGCGCTCCGGATCGACGCCAACCAGGGCTGGACCGTGCCCCAGGCCAAGGACGCGCTCGAGCGCCTGGCCGAGTTCCGGATCCAGTTCTGCGAGCAGCCGGTTCTGGCCTCGGACGTGGCGGGCTTGCGGGAAGTGCGGCGCGAGAGCCCGATCCCGATCATGGCCGACGAAGCGCTGTTCGGGGCGTCCGACGCGATCAGGCTCATCCGCGAGGAGGCCTGCGACTATTTCAATATCAAGCTCATGAAGGCGGGCGGAATTTTCAACAGTGTCAAGATCGCCCATATCGCCGACGCCGCCGACATCAAGTGCATGGTCGGCTGCATGCTCGAGAGCCGGCTGGGGCTCACGGCCGCGGCGCATGTCGTGGCCGCGAACGCCAATATCTGGTTCGCCGACCTGGACGGGAACGCCGAGCACGTCGTGGACCCGATCGTCGACGGCGTGAAGCTCGAGCGCGACGAGATCGTCCTGCCCGACAAGCCCGGCCTGGGTTGCGACGTCGACCCCGCCTTCCTTAAAAAACTTAAAAAGATCTAAGGGAGGGTCAAACCTACACTAAGTGACAAAGTGTAGGTTTGACCCTGGGATTTTGATATAATTCCGGCATGAGGGTTGTGCTGGCGGGATACAACATCGATCGCGAGGTCATCGAAGCTCTCAAGCGTCATGAGCCCAACCGCCTCGATGTGACCCCCGAGACGCTCGCGGCCGCCTACGCCCGCATTTCCCGCAACCCCAAGCCCGTCGACGAGCTCCGCGCCGAAGCCAGAATCGAGGTCGGCGGGGCGCGCCGTTCGAACAAGAACATCATCTTCGCCATGGGCCACCACTCGGTGGCCGAGCACGCCGTCTTCAACTTCGACGTCATGGGGGTGAGCCGACTGGCGATCGAGGAGCTCGAGCGCTTCCGCCTCTCCTCCTACACGGAGAAGTCCCAACGCTACATAACGCTCGGCGACGATTTCCTGGTTCCGGAGGAGGTTAAAAAAGCCGGCCCCGCCTGCGAAAAGCTCTATACAGGGACGATACGGGCCCAAAACGCCCTCTACCATTCCCTGTGTAAGCGGCTTCTGCCATATGTAATTGATAAAAATAAAGATATAGACGATGAACCAGGAAGCAAAGGCCTCCTCGAAGGGTGGGCCAAGGAGGACGCACGTTATATCGTGAGCCTGGCCACCCACGGTCAGCTGGGGATGACGATCAACGCCCGGAACCTGGAGCTTCTGGTGCGGCGATTCGCCGCCAAGCGCCTGGCCGAGTTTCGGGAGCTCAACGAGCGTCTGTATGGGCTGGCCAAGGAGGTGGCGCCGTCCATCATCCTTTTCACCGAGGCGAGCCCGTTCGACGAGGGCGCCTACGAGGACCTCGCCGAGGAAGCCAAGCGCGAGGAGGTCGCCGATTTCGAGCGCTCCGAACGAGAGCGGAAAGGGCGCGGCCAGACGGCCCACCGCCTTTCCGACCCGCGCGCGGACGAGGAGGAGGAGACCGTACGGCTGGCCGCTCACTCCTCCGACGCCGACGACCGCGTCCTGGTCGCCATGCTGTTTGCGACGTCGGGGCTTTCGTTCCGGGAGTGGCGGCGGCGGGTGGCCCGGATGTCCCCGGACGAGAAGTTCCGGGTTTATAAAACGGCCTTCCGGCGGATGGAGTTTTACGATTTCCCGCTCCGCGAGTTCGAGCACGCCGACCTGTCCTTTGAACTGGTCGTCTCGGCGTCCTGCTTCGCCCAGCTCAAGCGGCACCGGATGGCGACGTTGACCAGCCAGCGCTACGACCCCGAGCTCGGCGTCACGCTGCCGCCCGCGATCGAGGCGATCGGCGCGCACGGGGAATTCATGGACGTCGTAGGGCGGACGAACGAGACCTACGACGCGCTCAAGAGCGAAGCGAGGGTCGGAGATGCGGCCGATTATGTGCTGACGAACGCGCACCGGCGCCGGGTCCTCCTCAAGGTCAACGTGAGGGAGCTGTACCATATCTCGCGGCTGAGGGAAGATGCGACGGCCCAGTGGGAGATCAGGGCGGCGGCGGGGAGGATGTCGGCCCTGGCGCGCGAAGTCATGCCGATGACCTGCCTGATGCTCGGCGGCAAGGACGCCTACCCGGGGCTTTACGAGCGGATTTTCGGCGAACGTCCCGGCGCCCAATCCCCCTCGATCAAGAAATAATGAGAAAACAGATAATCGTTATTTCGGCCGTCTTGATGGCCATGCTTTTGATAATGCTCCTGACCGGCACCATCGGCCTCAAGAAGCGGGCCGAGACGATCGCTGATCCTCAGCCCCAAATTCTGGACCATTCCAAGGGGGGGTATTCCTACCCGGGGCGGGCGTCGGCTTCCTCGCGGCTGCTCGAAGGCATTCCGGACGTTCGGCAGTCGACAGATTACTCCCACGGCGCCGCGGCCCTCCAGGCCGTCCTCCACTACTGGGGGATCGATGTGCGCGAAGGGGATCTTATGACAGCCCTGAGGTCGGACCTGGAGCAGGGTACGCATCCTGACGCGATCGTCAGGGGAGCGCTCAAATTCGGTCTCAAGGCGGAGCTCCGGGAAAATTTGACCGTCGCCGACCTCGAAGAGTCCTTGCGGCGCGGCGTACCGCCCATCGTGGACATCCAGGCTTGGACGCAATCGGATCTGAAGAGTTCCGACTTCCGCTGGGACAATATGTGGGAGGACGGGCATTATGTCATCCTGATCGGAGTCGAGGGCGACAACCTTGTTTTCGAGGATCCGTCGCTCCTGGGGACGCGTGGCTATATTCCGCGTACGGAGTTCATCGGCCGCTGGCACGATTACGAGGGCGAACCGCCCTACAGCCCGTCCGACGCCGGCGACCGCGCCTATGTCCGGATGGCCATCTTCATCGAGGGCACCAGGCCCGCCGAGGTCCCGCCCCTCACCAAGATCGATTGAAATAATTCTGGGGACACATCACTTAATTCGGGGGGGAGAATAATTAAGTGATGTGTCCCCAGAATTATTTTCGCATATAATGGCCGCATGGCGGAGATTCTGACCCTCGACCGAATCAAGGAGGCCCTCAGGGGGCTGGATATCGTCGGCGCCATGGAGGAGGGATTCGTCGCCTACTCGCGGGGCCGCGTTGTCGTCCCGCCCGTGGGCGAGATGATCTTCGAGGACCCTCCCGGCGACGTCCACATTAAGTACGGTTTCATCAGGGGCGACGACATCTATGTCATCAAGGTCGCTTCGGGCTTCTACGAGAATCCGAAGCTGGGGCTGTCGTCGTCGAACGGCCTGATGCTCCTCTTCAGCCAAAAAACGGGCGAGCCTCTGGCCGTCCTCCTCGAAGAGGGCTATCTCACCAACGTCCGGACGGCGGCGGCCGGCGCGGTCGCCGCCAAATACCTCGCCCCGCGCGCGGTGAGGAGGATTGGGATTCTCGGCGCCGGGATCCAGGGGCGGATGCAGCTCGAGTATCTTCGGGGCGTGCGGGATTGCCGCGACGCCACGGTCTGGGGGACCGGGGACGAGGAGCTTGCCGCCTACAAAAAGGACATGGAGGCGATCGGCTTCCGGGTGCGGACGACCCGGGACGCCGGAGAGGTCGCCGCCGAATGCAATCTCATCGTGACCTGCACGCCGTCGCGGAAGCCGCTGCTCACGGCCGCGCAGATAAAGCCCGGCACCCACATCACGGCCATGGGATCCGACACGCCCGAGAAGCAGGAGCTCGATCCCGCGATATTGAGGATGGCCGACCGCGTCGTCGTCGACAGCCTGAGCCAGGCGCGCCTGCGCGGCGAATGCTTCAAGGCCTTCGAG
>Ga0315277_10004350_pt1 | contig 18992 bp, 24 predicted proteins | sample YL17G05_15_MG_FD_203695 | JGI IMG/M metagenome (GOLD analysis project Ga0315277, IMG submission 203695) | Sediment microbial communities from Yellowstone Lake, YNP, Wyoming, USA - YL17G05_15 | ecosystem: Environmental > Aquatic > Freshwater > Lake > Sediment | place: USA: Wyoming | collected...
CTGGAGCAAGCTCGCCCCCGGTTGTCGTATAACAAGGGTGAGAAGGCCCTGTTCGTTAATCCTCGCGGCAACAGGCTGACCAGACAGGGTTTCTGGCAAAAGCTGAAGGAATATGCCAAATCAGCCAAACTGGGGGCTGATATTACGCCGCATACTTTAAGACATAGCTTTGCTACACATATGTTGAGCGGGGGCGCTGACCTGAGATATGTTCAGGAGATGCTTGGTCACGCCAATATCTCGACCACGCAAGTCTATACGCATCTTACTACGGAGCATATCCGGCGCAGCTATGACAAGTCGCACCCGCGTGCTAAGTAGGTGTAGCAGAATTTTACAGGGAGGTTCTGAATGCCAGATAAAGCAGCACGGCACGGTAGAGGGAAGCGCTCGGTTCGCAGTAAAGGAAGGAGAAGCGGGCGTACTTCATTGCCGGTCGCTGAAAGGCAATCGCAGGTTTCTCAAGTTACAGGGTCTGTATCACGCCCGAAAGCGTCAGTCCCGGCGCTGAGTGCGGCCACCTCGATAGCAGAGACCAGGAAGCGTTATGCCTATGTGCCGTATGAGATGCGCACTATTGGCATTCTAAGTGGGATAGTCATTGTTATACTGGTAGTGCTGGCCCTGGTTTTGTCCTGACATTATACCGCCGAGTGCGTGGCATGGACTTTGAAGCAGCAAGAGCTGAGCTAATTGAGCACCTTAGCCGGGAGATTGAGGACCAGCGCGTATTAGCTGCTATGGCACATATACCTCGCGAACGTTTTGTGCCGCCCGGGAGTCGACACTTGGCTTATGAGGATAGGCCTCTTCCTATCGGACTGAACCAGACAATTTCACAACCGCTTATTATTGCTCTCATGACGCAGGCACTAGCGCTTACCGGTAAAGAAAAGGTGCTGGAACTGGGTACCGGTAGCGGGTACCATTCAGCTATTCTGGCTGAGCTGGCTCTTCAGGTGATAACCGTGGAACGTTTAGCTCCCCTGTCCGGGGCGGCGAAGAGGGTATTAGATGAGCTGGGTTACGCCAACGTAAAGGTCTGTATGGCTGCAGGTACCCTGGGTTGGCCTGAAGAAGCGCCCTATGACGCCATAATAGTAACTGCTGGTGCACCTAAGGTGCCGTCTGACCTGCTGGACCAGCTAGCAATTAATGGTCGGATGGTAATTCCTGTGGGCTCACGCTACATGCAGGAGCTATGCAAAATCACCAAACACGCCAAGAAAAACACCGTCGAGAATTTGGGTGGCTGCTGCTTTGTCTCACTTATCGGTAAGGACGCCTGGGATGCGCCATGAAGGAGACTCTACTCTGTTAAGGGTCGGTAAGGAGGGAAGCCGTGGAATTAATAGAAGCTATAAAGAGCCGGCGGAGTATCCGTAAGTACAAGACTACTGCCGTGGCTGACGAAGCCGTAAAGTTCGTGCTGGATGCCGCTCGGTGGGCTCCATCCTGGAAGAATAATCAGTGCTGGAGGTTCATTGTTGTGCGGGATAGTGATATAAAGGCTAAACTTGCCGGTACGCTTATCAAGGTCGAAAGAGGTGATAAGATTGTCGACAATCCGTCTATTGAGGCAGTTATGAGTGCACCAGTCGTAATAGTAGCCTGTGCTGAGCTGGGAAAATCGGGCTATAATCGCGGGGAAATAGCTACGGATAAGGGCGACTGGGTTATGTTTGACGTAGCCCTGGCGGTGCAGAACCTGATGTTAGCGGCCCATTCACTGGGGCTGGGCACGGTGCCGCTTGGTCTTTTTGATGCCAAAAAAGCGGCCAGTATTTTAAACATACCGGATGGTTCATGTGTGGTTGAGATGACTCCACTCGGTTACCCTGACCAGGAACCGACGGCGGGCCGGAGGAAGGAGCTTTCTGAAATTGTGTTTTATGATGTCTACGGTAGGCGGTAGGACTTTATCTGGCGTTTCCTTCTGAACGAGGGGAGAGTACCTGGAAATGAGAACGGGAGTGCTAATCAAGGCACTCCCGCCTGTTTTACTCACGCTGCAAACAATGGAGTAACAAAAGTCTCAATGAAGGCTGCGGGCAATAGCAAAGCCAGCGATATGGCCAGATACCTCAGATTGTGTTTCAAATTGGGTATAATGAGGCCTCTTTTTTGTTTGTTGAATATGCCCGTGATAACAATGGAACCAAAGCTCAGGGCGGCGGCTTCGCCCAATATCAGAGCCGGAATTTCGACGATGCCGTGGGGCAGCAGGGCGGCTAACACGAATCCGACAGACGTGATTTCTGCCACCAGGGCGGCAACGAAGGCTATGACCCAACCATTGACCGTTAATACCGCAATGGGCAGCAGGCATAAAATTGGGCTGAGTAAGAAGCTGAAGACAAGTACCGATGCATTCCTGGCAAAGATTAGTATGGCGGCAACGATTGGCGGCTGCGAGGTTAACATACTGCCAAACTCTTCCAGGGCAGTGATGTCTTCAGAAATGACACTGCTAGCCGGAGCAACAAAGCCAACTATTAGACCAATTACAAATAGCGAAATAGCAACCAGGACCCACTTTTTATAGCTCATAGGGGTCACCGACACACTTTGATTGTAGTCTAACTGCATGGCGGGTGCAACCGATGAAGCCGCAGGTTCCTGCTATAATGAAGATTAGAAGTCAGGCTTATGACTGTTAGACTTATATGGGCTATCATTAGCGATATACTGGAAGAGACAGCACTGGCGTTAATCGTGCTCTGGGGTCTGCCCAAGTTAGGGGTCCACATACCTCTCGCCGGTCTTGTTGCCATGATGGTAGTGTGGCTGGTGATTTCCGTTGCTACTTATCGGGCAGGCAGCCGGGCCCTGAAGAGGCAGGCAGTGGTCGGTCTATCAACTATGGTGGGTACCAGGGGCAAGGTGGTGAGGCGTTTGACGCCACGGGGTGTGGTTAGAATAGGGGGCGAGCTTTGGGAAGCCACATCATCGAGTGGTGACATAGCGGTTGGTGAGGAAATCATTGTTACGGCGCAGGAGAGACTGCGGCTCGTTGTGAGGAGAGATAGCAGCGGCACTCCGTATAGGGGATTGGATGATAAACATTGACGGGGCTCAGAAATCGGGGAGTGGCACTATAGTCCGCTTGGCTGTCGGCCTGGCGGCCCTACTGGATGAGGAACTCCACCTGACCAATATTCGTGCCAGGAGAGCAAAACCGGGGCTGATGCATCAGCATCTGGAGGCGATTGAGGCGGTGCGGCAGGTGTGTCAGGGCACTCTGGAAGGGGCTAAGGTCGGTTCCAGAGAAATATGGTTCAAACCCGGTGGAGAGGTCAGGGGTGGCCATTACCAGTGGGATATTGGTACGGCAGGCTCAACTACTTTGCTGGCTATGACTCTTTTGCCCATTGCCTGTTTTGCCCGGGGGGCAGCAAGCTTAAGGATATCCGGGGGGCTATTTCAGGACTTTGCCCCCTCTGCTTATCATATGCAATTTGTCCTTTTTCCTATGCTGGCTAAGATGGGCGTAGCTGCCGGGCTTGAGATTATCCGTCCTGGCTATGTGCCGCGCGGCGGTGGCATTATAGAGGTGAAAGTGGCGCCGGTTACCGGGAAAATAAAACCAATTGTACTGGACAAGCCGGGGCGTGTGATTGCCATCCAGGGGGTTGCCCTGTCATCCCACCTCAAGGAGAGGAACGTAAGCGAAAGGATGGCGGAGAAATGCAAAGAAGTCCTGATGCAAAATGGATACCAGGCGCAAATAGAGATTCTCCATGACATCCAGGCGCTTCAGCGGGGCGCTGCTCTCGCCGTTTATGCGAAGACTGATTCAGGGTGCATAATTGGAGCTGACCGGGCAGGTGAGCCAAGACGGACTTCTGAAGACATTGGCCGTTATGTAGGCCGGAATTTAATGGAGGACCTGGCTACGGGGGCTACAGTTGATAGGTACCTGGCTGACCAGCTTATCTTCTACGCGGCGCTGGCTGACGGGGTGAGTGAATACATGATACCACAATTGACCGAGCACGTAGAAACGAACCTATGGCTTGTAGAGACGGTGTTAGGAGCCAGGACTGAGCGTAATCAAAACCTGGTAAGAATTCAGGGCGTGGGTTTTATCCGGGGCAAAGGGCTTGATTTCAACATAGGGGTGATGCAGAAGTGGTAGAAGATAAGTTATCACCGGCGGCTATCACCAGTAATCTGGAGACCAGTTTTGTTGGCCAGAGGGTTATTTACTACCCCAGGCTTACTTCGACAATGGAAATAGCGCGGCAGGAGGCGAAACGGGGGGCAGCGGAAGGCACTACCGTTGTCGCTGATAAGCAGACCGCAGGCCGGGGACGTATGAAGCGCATATGGATATCGCCCCAGGGCAGCATTGCTTTATCGGTTGTTCTCTACCCTGAAATTGTTTATTTGCCCTTTCTGGTTATGCTGGCGTCTCTAGCCGTAGTCCATAGCATTGAGGCGGTGACTGGCTTAGTGCCTCAGGTGAAGTGGCCCAATGATGTTCTTATAAATGGCAAGAAAGTGTGCGGGATTCTAATCGAGAGTGAAGTGCGCGGTAAACATGTTGACTATGTAATTATGGGTATCGGGATGAATATTAACCTCAGGCTGGCTGATTTTCCTGAGATTCAGCCGATTGCCACCAGCCTCTCCGATGAACTGGGGAGAGAAGTGTCACGCCTGGAAGTAATACGATGGCTGCTAAAGGAGATAGAAAGGTTGTACCAGTCACTACCTGATGGTGAATCAATCTACCAGGAATGGCGGGGCAGACTGGTAACCATTGGCAAGAGAGTCAGCGCACAGTGGGGCGCAACCAGATACGAAGGCATAGCTGAGTCGGTAGCCAGGGATGGCAGCTTGCTACTGCGCCTGTCAGACGGCAGTTTGACCAGGGTTGTGGCTGGAGATGTTGTCATGCGCTAATAAATAAGACTGCCTTTCCCGGCTCCATTATCTCGTCTGGACTCTGGATTTGTTGCGGGCTATCCTTCTTTCGGCTATTGGGGGCTCTTTCCCCGGTTCATAAACATGCTGATAATATCAATGGGAATCGGGAAGATAACAGTGCTGTTTTTTTCCGAGGCTATCTCAACCAGTGTTTGCAGGTAGCGGAGCTGAAGTGCGGTCGGTTCCTTAGCTATGATAGCGCCGGCTTCAGCCAGCCTGGATGATGCCTGGAATTCGCCGTCGGCATGGATGATTTTGGCCCGTCTTTCCCTTTCCGCTTCAGCCTGGGCCGCCATAGACCGCCTCATGGTTTCGGGGAGTTCTACATCCTTGATCTCCACAACGCTGACTTTCACTCCCCAAGGGTCAGTATGTTCATCAATTATCTTTTGTAGCACCTGATTAAGCTTATCCCTGGAAGCTAATAGCTCATCAAGTTCGGACTGCCCTAGAACATTCCGTAGCGTGGTCTGAGATATCTGTGATGTGGCTCTAATATGGTCTAATACCTTAACTACGGAAGCTTCCGGGTCAACCACTCTGAAATATACCACTGCATTTACCCTGACGGTAACATTGTCCTTGGTAATTACATCTTGTGGGGGGACATCCATGGTTACCACACGAAGGTCTACCTTCACCATGCGGTCGACAAAAGGGATGATAAAGAATAGTCCCGGGCCCTTGGCTCCGGTTAGTCGCCCGAGGCGGAAAATAACGCCGCGCTCGTATTCGGTCACAATTTTGACCGCCATGAAAAAGAATATGAGCACGACCACCACAACAACACCAATGATAATTCCGTTCATTATGCTCTCCTTTGCTGTTTTTTAGTTACCCATAGTCTCAAGCCATCAACCTTGTTTACAATCACCTCCTCCCCGGGGTTGATTTGCCCCGCATCTGATATCGCCGCCCAGAGTTCGCCTTCCAGGAAGGCTGTTCCTTCGGGATTAAGCGTCGTCCTAACTTCGGCAGTCATTCCGAGGAGTTCTTCTCTGCCCGTGGATGCCTGCCGGCGGTGCGCTATTACCGCTCGATTGATGGCAAAGGCAAGGAAGCCAACAACAATAATTACAATTACGGCAATCAGCCACGGACTAATAGACAAGGAATTCCTCACGTGAAATTAATGAGCCAATTAGCGATGTTAGCCCAATATCGCAGACTCTACTTAACTAGATTATATATTGATTTACTATGAGTAGTAAATGGAGGGGGCAGTAATCCTTTGCCTGACTAAACAGCCTGATAGCATGGGAAAGAAGGTCCGCTCAATTCAAAATCTTGTCCCGCTTGACATGGGAAAGACCAGCGTTGTACTCTTTTTGAGATGGTCAGGAACATATTGAGTCAAAACGGCAATCATGGGGCGATATAGAAAATAATTTTTAGAAATTCCTGTACCTTGCCTTTTTTAACTGTTCGGCACCAAATTAATTTCCCCCAAAATAATTTGACGGTAATGTGTTGTTGGAAGGCTATGAAAGATTCTAAGAGATACGATATTAATTCTTTGATAGGTTCCCTGTACCAGAGCTATTCAAGGGAGCAGTTGACTGCTTTGCTGGCACTTTTGGGTCGGTTGTACATGTTACTGGATGGGCACTGGTACCTTTCGGTGAAGCAGAGATTGGGAGATGAACAGGCTATAGACATTGACCTTGAGGTCTGGAGCAAACAAGCCCGGAAGGAAGTTGAGGGGCTGGCCGAGTTAATGGGTCTAAAGAACCGGGATGTGGTCTCCCTTATGGAACTTTCAGCTATAATGCCGTCGTCTGCGGGTTCCCAGGGGTACGTTGAGGTAACGGATAGGAACGATTGCACACTCGTTATTACCCATTGCCCGATATTCAAGACGCTGGAAAAGGAAGGCAAAGGCAGAGAAAAGACTCAGTGTGATGTGATATGCCGACGCCTGATGACCACTATGGCACTCTGTTTCAACCCGGGTATCGAGGTTGAGTCAACTTTAATCGCTGCGCTCCACCATCAGGGTGAAGTGTATTGCCGGTGGCGGTTCAAACTCGGGCAGCCATAATTAATCTCTCCGTGGCCAGTTTCTCCTTCTCATTACCTGCTCTACGAGACTCTGGTCAGAAATATTGCAACTCAAGCATGCAATATGTTAGTGTAGAATCTATAAATATATTCATTGAAGGATGTAATTATGAGGGTTCAGCGATGCAAGGGCACCCGGGACCTCACTCCGCAAGAGATGGCGAAGTTCCGCCTGATTGAGGAAGCGTTCCGGGATAGTTGCCTCAAGTGGGGCTATGATGAGGTCAGGACGCCGACGCTTGAGTACCTGCACCTGTTCACTTCCACCGGAACACTAACCCCCGGTATGTTAGGCAGAGTCTATACGTTCCTTGACTGGGATGGTTGGAGCGGGGAAAGAGTAGTGTTGCGACCGGATGGCACTATTCCGGTTGCCCGGTTCTATATTGACACTGTGGCCGAAAAGAAGCTGGCCAGGTTCTTTTATGTGACCAACATTTTCATCTTCGAGCCGACCGGAAAAGAGACGCGGGAGAAATGGCAGTGTGGCGCTGAGCTCATCGGTGCCAGTTCAGCTGTGGCTGATGCCGAACTGGTGACGCTGGCTCTGGACGTCTTAAAAAGGCTAGGGCTTGAAGGCGTTGAGCTAAGGCTATCGCATGCTGGCTTAATAAAGGCGTTACTGAAAGAGCTCGGACTAAGCCCCAGAGAGCAGACCAGGATATTTGACCAGATTCTGGACGGTAATATGGAGTCGCTGGCTGCGGTAAAACCAGCAAGGCTTGAACTGGGGAGGGTTTTAACTTCTTTGCTGGAGCTCAAGGGGGAATCCTCCGGGTTTCTCAAAAACTTGAAAGCGCTGTTTCCCGCGGACTTACCCGAACTCAACGCCTCACTTGACGATTTCATAAACGTGGCTGGTGTTCTTGATGCTCTGGGGTACGACTACGAGATTGACGTAGCTTCAAAAGGCTTTGAATATTATACCGGGGTGATTTTTGAGTTCTTCATTTGTGACGAGAAGATAGGTGGCGGCGGTAGATATGATGCTCTCATCCCTCTGGTGGGTGGTGAAGATGTTCCGGCCTCAGGTTTTGCCCTGTACCTTGACCCATTAATGAATCTGGTTAAACCGGAAGCCCTGGCTAAACCTCTGGCCCAAAGGGTTCTTATCAGGACTGAACCGGAGGCGATAAAAGAGGGCTTCGGCATTGCCAATTGTCTCCATGAAGCCGGGATTTCGGCTGAACTGAGTCTGGTCGGACAGGAACTTTCCGGTTTGAGGTGGACGCTTGATGTCAGCAACGGGCCTCTATATATTTTGACTGACCGTATTAAGCGCAGGAAGTTTGAACTCAAGACGGCTGGTGAGCTACTGGCCGTACTGAAAGGTAGTAAGGGTAGTAGTTGAGTTGGACAGACAATTTCAGGTAAAAGTTGCCTTACCTAAAGGCCGTCTTCTGGCTCAGACGGCTGATTTGCTACAAAGGGCGGACTGGGGACTGACTGACTATCGCGAGTCGGCGCGTCTTTATCGCCTTACGTCGCAGAGATTCCCCGGCCTCTTAGCCAAGATGTTCCACGAAAAGGACATCCCCATTCAGGTGGCGGTAGGGAACTATGACTTAGGTATTTGCCGGCTGGAGTGGGTCGAAGAACTTCTGGCTAAATATCCGGCTTCGGCTCTGGTTAAGGTAAAAAATCTGGGGTATGGTGAGGGTATCCTGTATGCGGTTGTTAGCCGGTCCTGGGGAGTATCCACAGTGGAGGAACTACAGGTGAGGACCGGTACAATACGTATTGCCGGTGAGTATCCGAATCTGGCCGAGTCCTTTGCCTTGAACCTCCGGCTAAAGAAGTTCAGCATCTTTCCGCTGTGGGGGGCGGCTGAAGTCTATCCGCCGGAGAGTGCTGACCTGGCAGTAGTTGCCGGAAAGGCAGCGGAGTTTCAAAGATATGGCCTGGTACCAGTGAGTAATGTCCTCAATTCCAGCGCTTACCTGATAGCTAACGAAAGGAGTTGGGTAAGCAAAGACCTGAATAAGGTGTTAGCTTCTATCGGTGATGGACTGGTGAGCGGGCTGCCTCCGTCTTCACCAGGCGTGGAAACAGTGCCAGAATCGGTCCGTCGGTATTCCACCGGAGAGGTGGCTGAGGGTATGGTCCGGTTGGCTTTGCCTGACGGGCACCAGCAACAGCATACTGTCAACCTGCTCAGCAAAGCCCGTATCCAGGTTGACGATTACCCGTCACCGACAGGCAATCGCCGGCCGGTGGCTAATGTACCCGGGGTTGCGATTAAGGTCATCCGGCCCCAGGACATGCCCCTGCAGGTGGCCTGCGGGAATTTCGATCTGGCTATTACTGGTAGAGACTGGCTCAGAGAGCATCTTTATCGGTTTCCGTCCAGTCCGGTGACAGAGCTTTTAGACCTGAAGTTTGGTGGGGTAAGGGTGGTAGCTGCGATAAGCAACGATTTGTCTGTCAACGATGTTTATGGCTTAAGACAGTTTAATGGTAAGCACCCGATGCCGCTTAGAATAGCTTCGGAGTATGTAAATATTGCCGATAAGTATGCCCGTGATAACCACCTCGGAATGTACCGGGTGATTCCTACCTGGGGGGCCAGTGAAGCATTTTTGCCTGAGGATGCTGATTTACTGATTGAGAATACCGAGACGGGGGGAACGCTGGCCAGGCATAACCTGAAGATTATTGACACCCTTTTTGAATCAACAGCTTGCCTGGTCGGTAATACCGATAGTATGAATAGTCCTGTTATCGGCCAAAAGATAAAGTCCATTGTTAACATCCTGCGACAGGCCGTAGAGGGGTAAATGAGTTGGTAATTATTGAAGGTTTTGCGAAAGCAAAATCTGCATTGTCCCGGCAGGTCCCGGTTGAATCTTATCCGGTTTCACCAGGGCTGCGCCAGAGGCTAAAAGAGCTGTTTGGTACCGATAGTCCGGAGCAAGCGGTCAGGCAGATAATTGAGGGGGTAAGAAATAGAGGTGACGCCGCGCTTTCGGAATATACTTTGATAATTGACGGCGTAAAGCTCAACTCACTGGAGGTAGGCAAAGAGCAGATAGCCAGTGCTTACCGGGAGGTGGGCTCCGAGCTGGTGTCAGCGCTTAAGCTGGCAGCAGACCAGGTTCGTGACTTCTACTTGAATCAGAAGCGCCAGATTTGGGGTGGAGCTTCGCGGTCAAACATAACTCAGCTAATACGCCCGCTGGAGCGTATCGGTGCCTATGTTCCCGGCGGTACCGCCTCTTACCCGTCAACGGTGTTGATGACGGCGATACCAGCCAGAGTGGCCGGTGTCAACGAGGTTATTCTGGCTACTCCACCGAGGAAAAAGGGCATGGTACCCCCGGCTACTCTGGTGGCGGCGGATATCGCTGAGGTTGACCGTATTTTTAGTATTGGCGGTGCCCAGGCAATTGCCGCCCTTGCTTTTGGTACCGAGTCTGTGCCCAGGGTGGACAAGATTTGCGGACCCGGGAATATCTTTGTTGTTCTGGCCAAGAAGCTGGTGTACGGGGTGGTGGATATTGACGGACTTCAGGGACCAAGCGAGGTCTTGATTATAGCTGATGAAACGGCTACCCCTGAGTATTGTGCTGCTGACCTTTTAGCTCAGGCTGAGCATGACCCGTTAGCCTCGGCTATTCTGGTGACTACTTCGCGCCGGCTGGCAGATAGGGTCAATCGGGAAATCGAAGAGAGAATAAAGGCTTTGCCGCGAAAGGCTATTGCCTCGGAATGTTTAGCTAGCAGGGGAATGATAGTGCTGGTCGGCAACATAGATGAGGCGATAGAGCTGGCTAACTTTTACGCTCCGGAGCATCTCTGCCTGATGGTGGCTGGGGCAACCTCTTACGTTGATAAGATATCCAATGCCGGGTGTATATTTGTCGGTGAGAAGTCGTCCGTGGTGCTGGGTGACTATGTAGCCGGACCGAGCCATGTATTACCTACCGGTGGGACGGCCCGCTTTAGCTCGCCGCTGAATGTAGGCGATTTTATCAAGCTTATAGACGTGGTGAACGTGGAAGGGGCTGACTTGAAGCGGCTGGGACAAGCGGCGTCAATTATTGCCCGGGCGGAAGGACTGGAGGCTCACGCCAGAGCGATAGAGGAGCGGCTGGAGAAACATGCCGGAACGAGGTAAGAGAATTGACTGAAAGTGATGGAATAGAAAAGTTAATACGTCCCGACCTGATGAGTTTTGGTGCTTATACACCCTGTAAGTCGCCAGACGCGTTAGAAGGCAAGGTTGCAGCTGGGGCGGACGGCATAATAAAGCTGGATGCTAATGAGAACCCCTACGGCTGTTCACCGAGAGTAAGACAGGTCCTGGCTGCCTATCCCTATTTGCATATCTATCCGGATGCCGGACAAACTGAGCTAAGGAAGTTGCTGCAGAAATACACCGGCGTTGGCGCCGAGCATATTGTGCTTGGCAGTGGCAGTGATGACTTGATAGAGCTTGTTTTGCGCCTGTTTATTACTCCAGGCGACGAGGTTGTTGTCTGTGTCCCCACCTTCGACATGTTCCGTTTTTGCACTGAAATGTACCAGGGCAGGCTGGTTCAGGTGGTCAGAGATGAAAATTTCGCCTTCAAAGTAGATGCGTTGAAAGCGGCTATCAGTGGCAAGACCAAAGTGATAGTCCTGGTTAATCCCAATAGCCCTACCGGAACAATCACCCCGCATAAGGACGTTCTGAAGATACTGGATACCGGGCTACCAGTACTGATTGATGAGGCATACTATGAGTTTAGCGGTGAAACGGTGGTACCGCTAGTGAGCCGTTACCCGAATCTGATGGTGCTGCGGACATTCAGCAAATGGGCGGGGCTGGCTGGGCTGAGAGTTGGCTATGGCATTTTTCCGTCTAAAGTTGCTGAGTGTCTAATGACAATCAAACAACCGTATAATGTGAACATGGCGGCCCAGGTGGCAGTGCAAGAATCGCTGAAGGACCTGGACTATCTGCTGGGCAGGGTAAAGGCTATAGTCGCTGAGCGTGAGAGGTTGTTTGGCGAGTTACAGAAGCTGGGATGGTTAAAACCTTTTCCATCGCGGGCTAACTTTATTCTTTGCTCAGTTCTGAGGGGCAAGGCAATTGAGCTCCAGCAAGAATTGCAGAATAGAGGAATACTGGTCCGTTACTTTGACCAGCCGCTTCTGAGGAACTATATCCGCATCAGCGTGGGTAAACCGGAGCACACTGACACCTTGATTAAGGCGCTAAAAGAATTGGGAGGGAATTAAGTGGCTAAGAGACTGTCTACGGTCAAAAGACAGACCAGGGAAACAAACGTTAGTGTGGAGCTTAATTTAGAGGGTAGCGGCAAGTGTGAGATAAATACCGGGATTGGCATGTTCGACCATCTATTGGACCAACTGGCGCGGCATGGTGTATTTGACATAAAAATTACAGCCGGCGGCAACGACCAGCATCATGTGGTCGAGGATGTTGCCATTTGTCTGGGTAAAGCTCTGGGTGAAGCGCTGGGAGAGAAGCGGGGTATTGTTCGAATGGGCAACGCTTTCGTGCCTATGGATGACGCCCTGGCTATGGTGGCAGTGGACATCGGGGGCCGGGGATACACCGTTTTGGAGATGCCCTTTACCGATAATGACATGGCTGGCTTTCCTACTGACCTGGTGCGTCACTTCCTGGAAGCATTTGCGGTTGAGGCCAGGCTTAATCTCCACGTCAAGATTATACATGGCGTTAATGACCATCATAAAGCTGAGGCTTTGTTCAAAGCCCTGGGTAGAGCGCTGGATATGGCTACCAGAATTGACGAGCGTATTACCGGCGAACTGCCAAGTACTAAAAATTTTATGGAGCGCTAACGGCCTGTAGGAAATAGGGAGATTTATTCCCACCGGAAAAAACGGAGTGACAGTAGCGCGCTGATTACCATAATCCCGGCTACGATGATGAACTCCGTCCAGTTCCAGCCGAAGCCGAGCCAGGGGCCCTGCAGCAAACTGATGACGTGCCACAGTGGCATTGCTTCCCCGATTGGCCGCATAATCCCGGTCATGACCTCGCGGGGCGGTCTAGCACCTCCCAGTATCAGCATTACGAAGAAGAGTACCAGTCCTACTCCTTGCGCCGCCCTGGTTGTCGGCAGGAGAGCGCCGAGAAGAACGCCCAGGGCAGCGAAACTCAGCAGGCTGGTCACAAACGCGGCGACTGTCAGCACCGGCATCTTAGGCAGGTCAATGCCGTAGGCAAACCGGGCGACGATGGTGAGCAGAATGGCGCATATAACCGCAATAGCGAAGCCGACGATTACCTGGGAACCGAACACGCGCCAGGTTAGAAGCGATGAGGCACGCAGTCGCCGCAGTACGCCCCGTTCCCGGTAGGCGGCAAGATGTGCCGGCAGAGCGACCATGCCGATAGAAGCCATAACCAGGCCGATGTATGCCGGTGTATAATAGTTCATGGGGCCGACACCGCCGTACACTATCCCGTCGGGGTCAGGGGTATTGCCGAAGACCTCACCCATGACGAAGAGGAAGAGTAATGGCAGGGCAAAGGTGAAGACCATGGTAATAGGTTCACGTATGAAGAGCTTAATTTCCACCCAGGTCAGTTTCGCCAGCGTACGCAAAAGTCCTCTCAGCTCCGCACAGTGTGGCCGGTGAGTTTCAGGAACACGTCCTCCAGTGTCGGCTGCTCCATACGCAGGTCGGAAGGCGTAATACCGTGCTCGACCAGCGAAGCTGCCACCAGGGCCAGCAGTGGGCCGCTGCCATCGACTTCGACACGTGGCCCCCGTTTTGTGACCCGGCTAACCTGGGGAATTCTTTCCAGCCATGATAGGTCGGACTGCTCGGTACTGAAGATGACCCGTATGCCGCCGCCGTGGGTGGTAATCAGGCCCTGGGGTGTATTGAGAGCGACCGCCCGGCCATTATCCACTATTGCTATGGACTCGCCAATCGGAAGAACCGGGAGTAAAAGAGGCGAACAGGTCGAGTGCTTCCCAGACTCTTATCCGGTCGGGTAAGGCTGACTCCTGGAGCTGAGAGCCAATGCGGCGCTTCAATGTCCGTGTGTCCGATTGGGGGTCAAGCCCGAGTACCCGGATGTGGCCGGCGTCGGGACGGCGCAAACCCTGAAGGCACTCGATTGTGGTGGTCTTCCCCGCTCCGTTAAGGCCGAGCAGGCCAAAAATCTCGCCCTCGGCCACATCGAACGAAATGTCATCTACCGCTACGGTAGCGCTGTAGGACTTCTTGAGGTGACTTACTTCAATGACCTTATTCATGTTTCGGACTGTTTATGGACTGCACAAACGGAGGTACTGGAAGTTAGCTGCGGGGAAATATCTGGTTTAGCTTCTTTCCCGTTAACCTCTCATAAGCCTGTTCATATCTTTTTGTTGTGCTCTCGATAATCTCGGGCGGCAGTGCCGGGGCAGGCGGCTCTTTATTCCAGCCAGCCTGGATGAGCCAGTCACGCACTGGCTGCTTGTCATAGCTGGGCTGGGACTGCCCGACTTTGTATTGACTGGCATCCCAGAAGCGGCTGGAGTCCGGGGTCAGTAACTCGTCAATGAGAATAAGCTGCTTATCAACCAGCCCAAATTCCATCTTGGTGTCAGCGATAATAATTCCTTTGCTCCGGGCATACTCCTGGGCATGGCTGTAAATAGCCAGGCTTTTCTCTTTTATCCTCCGGGTTACATCATCACCGACCAGTCTTTTCATCTCATCCATCGACAGAGGCTGGTCGTACCCCGTTTCAGCCTTGGTGGTGGGGGTAAACAATGGCTCAGGCAGCTTCTGGCTCTCCTTCAAACCTTTGGGTAGCGGTAGGCCGGAAACAGTGCCACGTTGTTGGTACTCGGCCCAGGCTGAGCCGGAGAGGTAACCGCGCACCACAGCTTCAACAGGAATACGCCTGGCTTTGTTGACAATCATGCTCCGGCCAGCGAGGTAGGAGGGGTAAGGAAACCGTTTATCTGCTGAAAGGTAGGTATCAAGTATGGAAACGTCATTTACCACTTTTACTAAATGGTTGGCAATTATGTCACTGGTCTTCTTGAACCAGAAAGCCGAGAGCTGATTAAGGACCAGGCCTTTATTTGGAATGCCGCCGGGCAAAATGGAATCAAAGGCGGATATCCGGTCGGTAGCCGCAATAAGTATCAAATTGCCTAGGTCGTAGGTATCCCGTACCTTGCCCCGGGAGAACAAAGGCAACGGCAGGTCTGTGTTTAGCAGGACTGGCAGGCTGATGCTCATATCGCTCTGGGGGCCAGTTTACCGGATTCGGCAACACTGGCTTCCTTCCACTGGCTTCCGGTTAAACCCAGCCGTTTGAAAATGTCATCTATATGGCGAAGGCAGTATTGTTCGTCAAAGAGCGGTTCAAGCTCTTCTGGCGGCAGGGCAGCGGTGACCTCGGCGTCGGCCTTAAGCAGCTTAAGGAAGTCTCTATTCCCACTCCAGGCCTTCATTGCGTTGCGCTGCACCAGCTGGTAGGCTTTTTGGCGGCTAAGACCCTTTCCGACCAGGGCCAGCATTACTCGCTGGGAGAAAATTAAGCCTTTGGTAAGCTGCATATTCTTTTTCATCCGCTGCGGATAGACTTGCAGCCCTTTCATTATTGAGGTGAGCAGGGAAAGCGAGTAGTCCAGTATCAGGCAAGAATCGGGCAGTATAATGCGCTCTGCGGAGGAGTGACTGATATCACGCTCGTGCCACAGCGCAATATTTTCCATCGCAGTTACGGCATAGCCCCTGACTAATCGAGCCATGCCGCAAATGCGCTCACTGAGCTCAGGGTTACGCTTGTGGGGCATGGCTGAGGAACCGGTCTGGCCTTTTTCGAAAGGTTCCTCTACCTCCCGGGTTTCGGTCCGCTGCAAGTTCCTGATTTCAGTAGCGAATTTCTCCAAGGAGCCGGCAATGATAGCCAGAGTGGTAACGAATTGAGCGTGGCGGTCGCGCTGCAAGACCTGGCTTGATACCGTAGCTGGAACGAGCTTCAATCTGGCACAGGCTTTTTCCTCTACTTCTGGAAGTAACATAGCATAAGTGCCCACAGCTCCGGAAATCTTGCCGGCAGCAATAGCCCTCTCGGCATCAGCCAGTCTTTGCCGGTTGCGCTGCATCTCTTCAAGCCACAAAGCCAGTTTGAGCCCGAAGGAAATTGGTTCCGCGTGGACACCGTGGGTGCGGCCTATCATGGGACAGTATTTGTATTTCATTGCCATTTCAGCCAGTACGGCGACGAGTTCTTTTATGTCCTGGTCCAGCAGCTCGGTGGCTTCAATGAGCTGTAAGCTCAGGGCAGTATCGATTACGTCGGAAGAAGTAAGCCCGAGGTGAATATAGCGTGATTCTTCGCCCATGCTTTCGGCCACGGCACCGAGGAAGGCGGTCATATCATGATGGGTCTCTTTGAGAATCTCCTCCATGCGTTTAAGGTTGACCCGAGCCAGCTTTATCTTGGGTAGAGCTTTCTTGGGGATGGCCCCTAAATCAGCCCACGCCTCGCACACCGCGATTTCAACCTCAAGCCACTTGCCAAACTTGTTTTCATCTGACCAGATTCTCTTCATTTGTGGTCTAGAATACCGCTCAATCATTTCTTGTCCCCCCCCAAATCACTCCTGTATTTTTCATAAGCCTTGTGTATTGTGTCATGCTTCAGGGATAAAATCTCAGCAGCCAGATAGGCGGCATTCCTGGCTCCGGCGGTGCCTATAGCCACGCAGGCTACCGGTATTCCGGCGGGCATCTGGACTATCGAATAGAGGGCATCAATGCCCTTTAGCTCGCCCGCCGCCAGAGGTACGCCGATGACAGGTAATGTGGTCCAGCTAGCCAGTACCCCGGGGAGGTGGGCAGCTCCGCCGGCGGCGGCTATAATAACCTCGATTCCCCGGCTGCGGGCTTCCGTTCCATATTGCCTCGCCTTTTCCGGATTGCGGTGGGCTGATATTACCGATACTTCATAATCAATACCCATCTCGCGCAGTACGTCCAGAGTTGGCTGCATGGCTTCGGTATCTGACTTTGAACCCATAACTACGGCTACTAGTGGCAATCTACTTCACCCCCTTAGCCCCCTTCCTTCAAAGGAGAGGGGAAAATAACATAATCTATAGAGACAGGCGAAGCCTCTTTAACTCTCCTTGTTACCTTACCTTGTTTCGGCAATATCTCTTCGATAGTGACAGCCCTCAAAATGAATACGGGGCAGATTGGAGTAGACTTTCTCTCTGGCTTCGGCGATAGTGGCGCCGGTAGCAACTACAGTAAGCACCCGCCCCCCCATGGTCACTGCCTGTCCATTTGAGTCCAGGGCTGTTCCGGCGTGAAATACCAGAATGTCCTTGTCCAGTTTATCCAGCCCGCTGATGGGAAAACCTGTTTTATAGCTATCGGGGTATCCGCCTGATGCCATTACTACGCCGACGCAGGCATCCTGGCTCCATTCTACATTTACCTGGTTCAGATTGCCATTTATCACCGCAAGCATAATATCTATCAGGTCGGTTTTGAGTAAAGGCAGGGTAATCTGGGTCTCGGGGTCACCAAACCGGGCGTTGAATTCCAGTACTTTCGGGCCCTCACTGGTAATCATCAGGCCACTGTAAAGTACGCCTTTGTACTGTCTTTTTTCCAGGGCCATGGCTTTCACTGTGGGCTTCATAATAGTCTCCTTCACCGTTTTTGCCAGGCTGGGGCTGGCAAAGTGTGGTGGGCTGTAGCCACCCATGCCGCCGGTGTTAGGTCCCTGGTCGCCATCATATGCCCTTTTGTAGTCGCAGGCAGCTACCATCGGTATAATTGTGGTGCCGTCGCTGAAGCAAAAGGTGCTCATTTCTTTTCCTGATAAGCACTGCTCGATAACCACTCTGTTGCCAGCCGCACCAAAAATCCTGGCTTGCATCATCTTTTCCAGGGCATCCAGGGCTTCTGTAACGGAATTAGCTATGATTACTCCCTTGCCAGCGGCTAAGCCATCGGCTTTAACCACAATGGGCAGCGTCTGTTCCTGGATATATTCTCTGGCTTTGCTGTAATCAGAGAAGCTGGCGCTGCGGGCACAGGGGATATTATACTTCTGCATCAGCTCTTTGGCGAATACCTTGCTTGATTCTATCTCAGCCGCGCTCCTGGTGGGCCCGAAGATTGGAATGCCGGTCCTCTGAAAATAGTCGACAATGCCTTCAGCAAGCGGTGTCTCCGGTCCCACGACGACCAGCCCGCTTCCCTTTTCCTGGGCGGCCCTGGCCAGGGCATTTATATCAGCCGGGCTGATATCCAGATTCTGGGCTAGTTGAGCGGTGCCGGCATTACCCGGGGCGGCATAAATCTCATTGACCTTAGGGCTCCGGGCGAGCTTCCAGACCAGAGTGTGCTCACGGGCCCCACCCCCAACAACGAGTATTTTTATCTACCTCACCCCCTGTGTCCCCTCTCCCGGGAGGAGGGGGGAAGAGATGAATGAAGGGGCTTCGCCCTTACAGACTTTCCCCTGTTCAGACAATCTCTCGCGCTTAATCTCACTCCCATTCTATAGTAGATGGGGGCTTGGATGTAATATCATAGACGACGCGGTTTATCTCAGGGACTTCATTAACGATCCGGCTGGAAATCCGGGCGAGCAGGTCGTAGGGGAGACGTGCCCAGTCAGCCGTCATGGCGTCCTCGCTGGTCACGGCGCGGATGGCTACCAGGTAACCATAGGTGCGGTAGTCACCCATCACACCCACAGATTTAACATCGGTGAGTACGGCGAAGCTCTGCCACAGTTGCCGGTACAGCTTCGCCTTCTTAATCTCGTTCATTACAATCCAGTCGGCGCTGCGCAGTATCTCAAGCTTCTCCTTGGTTACCTCTCCGATAATACGAATAGCCAGTCCTGGTCCGGGGAAGGGCTGTCGCCACACCATCTCCTCAGGGAGGTGGAGAGCCAGCCCAACCTGCCGTACTTCGTCCTTGAACAGGTAGCGTAGCGGTTCAAGCAGTTGCAGGGTCATCTTAGCCGGTAGACCACCTACATT
>Ga0315277_10004351_pt1 | contig 18991 bp, 18 predicted proteins | sample YL17G05_15_MG_FD_203695 | JGI IMG/M metagenome (GOLD analysis project Ga0315277, IMG submission 203695) | Sediment microbial communities from Yellowstone Lake, YNP, Wyoming, USA - YL17G05_15 | ecosystem: Environmental > Aquatic > Freshwater > Lake > Sediment | place: USA: Wyoming | collected...
AGAGAAGGACTCACGCAGGAGAATAACTGCCGGGGTCACCGTAATTGGCCAATGTGATAGGTCGCGCAAAGAGATCCCATCCCGAAGAGGCTCGCACTGTCGAGAGCGAGGACGTTACAGTACATGTCAGTAGGCTCTTCGAGCTGAACATAATCGCACAAGACGCTGTACGAGAGTTCGCCCTTCACGATATCGACGACAAAGAAAGGCTAGAGAGTAAGCGCATCGCGATGCACGACGCCTTCACGCAGCTGTATGATGAGGCGGCGGCATTCATTGATGAAATCATGGGTGAGGACTTCGAAATCGCATACCTCAGAGACAGGGTCGAGAGCGCCGAGGGAGAAACAAAGGACCAGCTTGTCGCTGGACTGAAGGAACTAGAAGCCCAAGCCCAGAAGAACATGGCGGATATGTGGATGGCCCGAGTGATGGCTTGGCTACATCAAGCAGCGGCAGCCAGCGGACCCTTCGTCGAAGGCGAGAACGAAGAGAAGCGGAAGTCAGCTTCAAAGCACTTGGCGGCAGTCTATACGATGTTGGAGAAACCCTTCTCTGCCGTGCCGTCGAAGTCAGATGGTACGCAGAAGCTCAGAAGAGTAGCTCTGGGCAGCAAGGCCTACTCACTGCTGACCGAGTCGGCCACCCGTGATGAGGGTGAGCTCGCAGACATCCTTGGCAGAAACAAAAGGTCAGAAGCAGAGTTCTACGACGAGTTCCTGAACGAGCTTATCGGGCAAGAGAGCACGTTCAGGCAGGCGTTCAATCCCTTTGACGAACTCATTTGGCGTGACATACTCAGCTCCTTCATATTCGAGCAGGCCACGGATCTCTACAACGAAGCAATTCCCTACTTCAGTAAGAGCAAGACCCCTGACAAGCAGAGAACGGCCATGATCAAGTCTTGGAAACAGAACACGGCCGGCCTGAGCGAAGTCTACCTAGCGATGACCTATAATGATATAGCTGATGCTCAGATGAGGGCAGGTAATCTTGAGGACGCGTCGAAGCTGTACCAGCAGTCTTCAGAAGCCTTTGGCAGAGCAGAGAAGTGTTTCAATGAGGTGCTGCCACTACGCAACAATGCTGAGCAATCCCGCAGTGACAAGGACCAGAAGAAGGCACAAGCCCTGTTCTGCAGAGCCGAGGCTTCCGTGCAGACCCTGTCAGACCTACTTGAGGTCAACAACAAGGAAGAGGCCATCGCAATACTTGGCGACATATTCAAGGACCTGAAGAAAGCGGAAAAGCTAGCCAAGAGCCGCGAACTCACCGCTGCAATCAAGGAAAACCTGAGGATATTCTCATTCGTGGAGCAGCTGCTCAGCAAGAAAATCGATGATCTCAAGAGCATAACAAGCCAGATTGACTTTGCCAAGGACTTGAGAAAGACAGGCCTGATTCAGACTGTCAGCAAGTCGCTTGATGATGCAGGCGCGAAGCTGGCAACAGACCCTGTAGGTTCTCTCGATGCAGTTCGTGAAGGTCTCAGTAGCCTTGGCATCCTATTGAGTCTCGAGTCCGAGGACGAGGAAGTTGGCAATCTGCGGAACAAGACCTTGGCAATGCTGAACCACCTGAAATACGTGATTCAGTTCCAATTAAGCGCACAGATTCAACACGGAGTCAAGTTCATTCTGTCGCGAATTCTTGAGAACCTTCATGCAGCAGAGGCTGCGACCTACTACAAGGTCATTGGTGAAACTCAACCAGCGGAAGAGTTGACCGACCTAGGAAAATTGGCCCTCGCAACAGCATATGCATCCGAGGCACAGATCTTCTCGAGACAGTCGGAGCAGTGGGCGTTCAGGGCACAGGTTGCCCGAGCGAGCGCCTTCAAGAAACTCGAAGACGAAATATCTCAGTTCGAGGATGAAGAAGGCATTGACAGCACTTTGAGGATTCATGACGATACGATCACGAGGATTAGGCAGACTGTAGCCTCATTCGAGGCAGCCACAAACGAGCTCAACAGTGTAAAGGGTGAGGCTATCCGACGCAAGAACAACGTCGACCAGCAAGTGAAGCAGCTTCAGGCAGTGGTCCTAAAGTTCAAAGGTGACCTGTCGAGGATCCTTGGCGCGAAGAGTGACTTCCTAGCTGAGTTCTCGTCAAAGAAGGGAGATGCCTCGAAAGCGATGGTGTACTACTCCGAAGCCACCGACAGGCTCCGAGAGGCTGTTGGCAACTATACGGTTGCGGCCCAAGTCTTTCAGCAAATGGGTGATGCTCAGGCGGCTCAGACCGTAGATAACAGGGCGAAGACCACAGACCTCGTTGCGCGGGGCGTCTGGGACAACAGACAAAGACTTGACCGTGACCAGACACCGGCCTACATGGGCGACAGCGAGCTCACTGCGCTCTATCTTGGCACCGGGGGTCAGTGAACATCTTCGTTGTAGCTTTGGACACTCTCCTCGGACACACGAACTGTTAATCGTTGGTTGGATAAGTCTGACACATGAGTCTTGTCCGCCCGGAAGCGGCATGGGACTAACTCCTTGAAGCTTGCTCGTGTTCTGCTTTGACTTCATGGTGTTGTTCTCGGGGCCGCCATATGGGCACAGATTGGCCTATGTTCGAAACTCACCGGGTTTGGAGCAGCCGCTTACATACTCCCAGACATGCATGTTCATCTGTCATGCCTCGGCATGGGATGACATTGTACCCAACCCTGCAAGCCATGTGGAATGCTCTCATGTCTATGTGGTCGATATGCCTGTCTTCTCTCCTTGTACGTCTGCATGGCGACCGCTATCGTGATCATGCATTTTCTTGCGGCCATGTGCTGCAATGATAAACCATGTCAGAGGTGCCGCAAGGACTAGGATAGCACCGAAAAATAAAACCCCAACATTGTACACTCCAATCGCAGTCAATAGTGCGGGCCCGGCGATAATGTATAGCGACAAAGGATCTGGCGAACCTCTCTTATCGTATGTCATTGCAAGAACGGCGAGAACCAAGGGAATCCACAGGGTGAGAGGGATGAGTGCTGTGACACCTGAAATCCAGGCACCGCCCAGTGTCGGAATGTGTCTTATCAATGCAATTCCACCTTCAGGAGTCCAGACCAACGCAGTCTGAAGGGCCGGGAATATCAAGCTGTACTCAATAGTGGGCGCATCGCCCCACCAATAATATGGAGCAAACGAGTAAAATGGCAGTGCCAAGCCCGCAATGAACATAATCGTCGGTCCGTCCTGCAGCAATCGCTGTCTGGTTACTCTCTTGAAAGACGGCAACAACTCAACAAGAAGGGCCAGCAGGACAACCGCTGCTCCTATCAACAAGATTAGCGTGTTCGATTCGACTGCAACGTTCCCGACCTGTACAAATGACAGTTCGGTCCTCAAGATCAAGTCATTGGAGCGAGAGGTATCGACAAAGAGGCCGCTACGGCCATAAACCCATCCCAAGTATTCAATCTCAAGGCTCACCAAGAAACTAGCATACCTAGGAAAGTACACGAAATCAGCAGTCCTTGGGATTGGGTCGAATTCGTAATACTCGCTATTCTGGCCAAGACTAAGCTGACAGATTGGCAAATCGGCAGACCACTCAAAATGCAGTTTCACATAGGGGAGCCTAAGAATCATATGGATCCCCTCATCTTCGGTCACATTCGCCGAGATAGGTTGAGTATTCGTAATCATGTGGTACGAGGAACAACCCGCAACTCCCACGTAGTGTCCGGCAGGCAAGAACAGGGTTTCGTTTGCTCTTGAAACCAGAATTGTGGCCCAGTTGGCACCAGAGTCAGCTCTCGTTATGTTCATTGATGGCCTTCCGGATTGTAGATTCCTGAAGTAAGGGTTGCCAAAAAGGCCAATGCCTTCAGTACTCCTGACATCCAGAAACAAGGGCTGTAGCTTGACCGAGGAAGAAACTTCGACTACAAAACCCTCTACTCTGATGCCAGGTATATCTGGAAGCACGCAATATCCGTTAATCACCCAGCTGGCTATCTGAGCCCGCACATCGTCAAGAGGAAGTGAATAGCTTAAGACACGCGTTTCACCGGAAGACAATAGGATTGATGGCATGTAGGTAAGATCGTATGAACCAGTAAACTCTCTGACCTCGATGTACATACTCATGTTGACCCCATCTGTCGCACCAGTAGCGGTCAAGTTGAATGTCAATCGCGTTACATTGTACAGTGCAATGCTGAAAGGAAAATACGAGTCCGACAACGTTTCGGATGCCGTAAAGTTCACGAGCACTGTTTCAAGTTTGCCCTCTTCAGCTGAAACCTCCAACAAAACACCCGGGGCGCCCTCGATCGGTGAACCATTCCGGATTGTCATGGTCACCCCGTATTCTGACCCCGTGGGAAACCCAAGAGGGAATGCAAAGAAACAGGCAAGAAGAACCGTAAGCGCTACTAGCCTTGTCCTGCGACTAATCCTGATTTTGTATTTCCCCGGACTGATAGCTGAAGCCGACTCTGCCTCAGGCACAGGATGCAGTCTACATGCATCAAGTGATCTTGACAGCATGTCCTTTCTTGTTTTCATTTCCACCCAAGCCGCTCCTTTATCTCTTCGAAGAGTGTAGCTGCAATGTCAGTTGGCTTCTTTCCGTCCGGAATCGACACTCCCCATTCCACCGCCAGCTCCTTCAGGATGCTCTCACACTCCTTGTCTAGTTCACAGTGAGCGCAGTCTCCTGAGTGGCTGAACCACACCTGAACACCAATCTTGGGAGAGTAAGTGATGTAGGTGTCCGTCTTGTAAGCGGCACAATAGCCCAAAGCGAAGCCATGTGCCGGGCTCATTTGAGTCAGCTTGATTCTGTTGACATACGCAGCGTTCGACAAAAGATTCTCGATTCTCTGTTCGGCTATTCTCTGAGCCTTGGTTATGAATGGAGCAGAAACATGGAGCTCCCTCGCAATGGCAGATGGTCTGGTGTTTTGCCTCCTTTTCAACCAGATTAGATTCTGCTGCTTCGTAGGGTATCGAAACGCCCAGAGCAACACCCTCATCTCCAGAAAGGGCCTTAACCCTTTTTGGGTTAAGTAATTTCGGATGCGCCTATAAGGTTTTCGAGAGCCGCCTTCAGGCCTTGGGCCCAAGAGGAACCAGAGAGCAGAAACCATAGTCTATGCCTGTTAGGCAAGTTTCGCTATGATCTCAAGACTAGGGCCATCCGGCTTTGTTCAAGACACAGCCAGCAACACTCAGTTCACAGCATAGCTCTGCTGGACTGGAACACTCACAATGCTGGCAGTGTGAAGGCGCGTCACGTGGTACGGAGCAAAGGCAACACCACCGGCATGGTAGAACTTGCTGAACCATTCTACAAAGTGGAGCCTGAGTGCGTGCATGAAGGCCAATAGACCCTCGAGCATTCCCACGATTATTGAACCCAAGACCGCCCCAACCACAGGAAGATAGGCTGGAACCAGTGTCAACACTCCGCCGGTCTCAGTCCACACCTCAGGAGGTATGATCTCAACGCCAAAGATCGAGAGCTCGGGGAATGGAATGATGATGGTGGAGTTCAGAGAAATGAAGATGCCGCTAAGTATGATGTGTACTGTGTTGAGAGCGAAAATACGAGCATAGCTGACGGTATGGCTTATTGTACCTATGGCGTTCTCAAAGAATATGACAATGCCGTCCATTCCGCCCTTTGCAGATGAGATAGCCATCAGAACAAACGGTACGATGAATGTGAGCAGCGTGAAGACAAGTGGATTGACTGGAAGCATTGGGTAGACGCCATTGTTGCCTGTGCCATAGCCGATGCCAGCAATCGGAATCCAGAGGTATACTGCTCCCGTAGTGCTGAACCACTGTCCCACTGTGCTGTAACTCACACCAAAGACCAGATTGATGAAACCAAGATACATCCAGACGTAGGACAGAGCCACCATGGCCTCACCGTATGACTTGTGTTTCAGCTTGTTGTAGAGATTGAGCAAGATTCCTAGAGTGATGTGGATAGCGCCAATCTCAATCGAAAGCTTCAGCATGTGTGCCGAGCGAAAGGGGTTGATCTCGCCTGTGGCCAGCCTGTGGGCGAAGAGCGGCCAAATCGGTTCTATCACCGTTTCAGCTCCAAAGAAACTCCCAAAGAGCAGTCCTCCAAGCATAGCAAACAGGCCCATCATCATAAGACCGGAAGCACCTGTCTGCAGATATCCGAGAGTCGACCCCCAGTTCTGATGCTTCTTCTTTGCTCTCCATGCAATGAGACCCACCAATAGAATCAGAAAGCCCTGCCCGACATCTGCAAAGATGAAGCCGAATATCAAAGGGAATGACAGGAACATCAGCTTTGTCGGATCTAGGTCGTGTTTGGATGGAACACCGTATGCCGTGACGACCCCCTCGGTTGTCTTCATGAATGAGGGGTTGTCAAGATAGGTAGGAGCCTCCTCTTCCGCAAAGTCAGGGCGGTCGAACTTCACTTCGAGTGCAGAGCCCGCCTTCTCTTGCAGCAAGGTTTCGAAACGTTCCTCAGTCCCTTCGGGAATCCAGCCCCATGCTTTCAGCGAGTGTTCCGTGTATGCAAAGTATGACTTGATTTCGATGCGACGGCGCTCAATATCGAGCGTTTCCCAAGCGGCCATAACCTTGGGCCCCCACTCGCGAGCAACTGACTTTCTTCTGATTTCCAGCTGCTTGAGTTCGGTCTCGAGTTCGACTATCTCTTCCTCCGCTGCACGCACTATGTCTTGCGGGAGTCCAGAAGTCTTCTCGGGCACCTCATATGGCTCGAACCCCAGCGCTGAGAAGATGCGCAAGACTGCGGGCTTCTTGTCAGCTCCCACACTGACACTCGCCACTGATGTGTTCTTACGCACTGGGATTGTCCTAAAGGCAAAGGCACCCTCTGTGACCTCGTTCAGGCTCCACTCCAACTGGCTCACGCGATTTGCTGGCACGACGCCGGCTGTTGTGAAGGTGTATTCAGTGGTGCCCAGTCTGCTGAGGTCGAGACCTAGAGGGGCAAGCGAAACAGCAACATCCCTGATACTTCTCTGCCGATCTAGTTCAAGCCGGACAGTGGCAATGCTCTTCTCAATCTCGAGGATTTCAGGCTCCACTGACTTGATCACTGTAGTAACGTATTCCAACGAGTCCGAGAGATTGATGTCATTGACATCGTCCATCATGCCAGAGTGATGCTGGACATCGAGCTTCAAGAATGAAACGAGGCTGTTGCAGCGGTCCAGCCCGGCAAACACAGCCTCCTCGTCCCTGGACCTTCTCAGTTCAGTCACACCAATCTGATGACGCACATCTATGAACTCGAAGAGACCGAACTCCTCCAGCGCCACTATCACTTCTCGCTCAAGGTTTCTGTGTGCCACCACCTTGGCAATCATCATCTTCGCAGGACTCATTGTCAGATGCATCTGTGGCATCACCGCAGGAAAGGAACTTGGGTCATGGAAACGCCAGGTCGTTGCTCTTTCGACGGACCGACTTACTGTCGCGCAGTTGCCGCTGATTTAAGGTTGGTGCTTCTGGGTCGGAATGCGGAGGACACAGAAAAGCTACGGAGGAGCAGACATAGCTGGGTGGGCGTGTGAAAGCTGTCCGAATCTCTGATTGTCTTGAACTCTCTCGAATACGAACTCAAGTAGCTCATGACTGACTCGATGTCTGAGGCGTAGCCACACAGACCGTCCTCAAGAAGTACGACCCCCAATGCCATTCTTGGGAGGGCAAAGACTTCTGTTTGCAGCTTTGCCCAACTAACAATGAATGGTCAACCTTTATCAGGTGATTGCGTCGGAAAACCACAGCTTGTCACGGCCGGAGTGTGCCATCATGTGCGCAGCCAATGATGCGATAGACATCATACATGAAGCAGAAGAGAAAGCGACTAAGAGGATCCAAGAGGCGGGGATTGCAGTCAGACAGATGAAGGAACAAACTGAAGCAGAGGTCAAGCGGATTCTCCAAGAGGCTGAAAGTCAGACAAAGAAGGCAGCCGCAGTCTCCGGTTCGGATATTACCAAACAGAAAGAAGAGATAGAACGCCGAAGTCGGAAGGATTTGGAAGCCGTCATCAACGGGATAGAAGAGTCTGCACGTAACCATCGAACAGCTGCGATTCAAGTTGTTGCCAAGATACTGCTGGGGGAGTAATGGAATGACGGGAGTAGAGAGCATAGTCCAGATGATTGAGGCAAAGACGGCAGAAAGGATAGACCAGATGACCAGGGAAGCCGAGGAACAGAGAGAGATTCGGCTGAAAGATGCTAGACAGAAAGCGGCAGCGGTTGCAGAAGATATCAAGAGCAAGGCTGAGAAGGAACTCAAATCTGAACTGACAAAGCACGAAGCAAGCATGAAGCTGAAAGCCAAGTACCTGGTGCTCGGAACAAAGGACAAGGCCGTAAAGGATGTCTTGGAATCGGCAGCCAAGGTCGCGAAGAAGGAGATGGAAGGAAAGAAGTGCACCGATATCCTGACGAGATTCGCTGTCGAAGGTGGTACTGCACTCGGCTCTCAGAACCTTGAGATTGTTTTCCCAGAGAAGCAGAAAGTGACCATTGACCATGCACAAGTGGCTGGTGCGATATCAAAAAACGTGGGTCAGAAGGTCACTGTGACAATCGCAAAGGATACTGTCAGGGCATCGGGCGGCCTCATTATCCGATCAAGCGATGGTTCGAAGTGTGTAGACAACACGTTCGAGGCACGAATGGAGAGACTGACTAGCCGGATGAGGGACGAGGCCGCTAGGGTTCTTTTCCAGAAGAAGAGCGAGTAGAACTGAGCCTGACGGAGGACTCTCCCGGAAGAGCACCTCCTAGTCGCGGCCTCTCACTCATGCTCCATCAAGGTTTCAGCCCGCAATCAGCTGAGGTATGTACCCGAGTAGTAGGAAGGCAATCACCAGTCCGTAGATTGCGATTGCCTCGATGAACACCACATAGAGTATGCTCTTACCAAAGGTCTCAGGCTTCTCTGTGATAGCTCCAAGAGATGCGGCAGCGGCTGTGCCCATGCCTAAAGCTGCACCAACGCCGGCAAGACCCACGGCAAGGCCTGCACCAATCGCAATCCCGAGGATCGCCAAGCCGCCTGCTTCAGTCTGTAGTGGCGCGAGTACTGGCGTCGACGCTATGCTCAGAGCACTCAGGGCTGCAGAGCTAATCTGCAGAGCCAAGAATGATGTCACTGTTGCAAGCAGGGCGAACCCTGCCATAAGCATGATGAAAATGATAGTGTATCCATAGATTCTCACTGGATTTTGTCCTCCGTCACCATATCGTGATCATGCGTCTTATTATATCGGCTGACTCGCCTCGTTCAATTCCCACCGCAATAGACCTTATGTTCCGTATCTCGTAGAACTTCAAGGTGAAGAAACCTAACACGGTTCCTGAGTGGAACGGGAAGGCGCTCATAAGCAGTCTGACCTGCTGGGCCAAGTAGTCCTCAACCGCCAGCTCAACATCAGCGAGGTCTTGTCTTTCGTCATAAAGCCTTGCGAGCCGTCCTGCGAGCTGTCCATACTTTGTCTTCTCAAGCTGTGAGAGGACTTCTCGCCAAGATGGCTGAATCCGTATTGACTCTGTGAGCATTTTCGACTTGGATGTGAATCGGATCAGAGACAAGTCGATAGTGCGGGAGCCAAGCTTGAGCACTAGGGCACGCAGCATTGTCAGGACGTTCCTCAGAATCACTCTGGCTTCCAAGAAACCTATGACCCTTTGTCTGTCATCAGCCGACAGTCCTTTGAGAGCCTTTGCCACGGTTCTGAGGAACCACTCCTCAAGCGCTACTTCAAGCGGAGCCGTCGAGCCTAGGTCCTCGAAGGCTGGCAGCCTAGTCAGCAATGCCACCTTGATATCCCTAAACGGTATGACGTCAACAAACTTCTGGACCGAGCCTGTGTCTACGAGCTGGGAGAACAGTTCTACCTGTGCAGGAGAAGTGGGAACTGAGAAACGTAGTATCTCATCTCGCTCGAGCCCAACGTGTAGCCCCCGCACAATTGACTTCAGGCTCTCGGCGAGAAACATGCCCGTGTAGGCCTGCGTGAATTCACTGACTCTGCCCGTCAGCGATCGCGCAATACTGTAGCTGACCTCTGCAAAGTCCTTTGAGAGAATGATTGCCAGCTCATCGGGCGCCGGTGTCCTCTGCGGGGACTCCCTGTTGATTATCGGTCCGTAGCGTGTGTTTGCGAGGATCTTCATGAACTCCTCATAGCTGGTGGACTGCAAGAATCGTTCATAGTCGCCAACTGTTAGGAACCGGGACTTGATGGCCCGGACCCGGGAGTTGACAAAACCATACTCATTTGCAGCCTTGATGGCCATTTGTCATGAACCGCCTTGTTCGACCCCAGGGGGAACGGGCTGTGCTGTCTGGAGGCATGATATAAGGTTGACGACAACAATACAGCGGGAGATAGGAGAAGAGTTCATATAACAAGTGGACATTCTGCATTAGGGTGGATGGCATGACTGAAGAAAGTAAGACCCCCGGTCGTGAGAGTTCGGATCTGTTTGATATTGGCAGCCTGTTCAGGAGTTCGGCTACTATCACATTCGTGGTTCAAATAGTGTCGGTCATAGTGATGTTGGGCTGCTTGGCCGCGTATTATGTGGCCGGGTTCCTCCCCGGGCTCAGCACAGACCTGCAAGTACTGCTACTTCTGGTGGGCAGCATTATCACACTCATCGTTTTCTTGGCCGCCCTGAGCTTGTTCGTGCGCTTCTCAAGGCGAATAAGCGACGCAGTCATTGGGCCAGGGATTGAGAGGGTCAGAATGGACACACCACGAGTCAAAGCTGTGGTCTATATGTACGCCGTACTGGTGACCCTGATGGGCATCACCGGCGCATATGTCTGGTACTTGGTGTACAAGAATATCCTATGGCCCATGATTGGTACGTCGATGTCGCTGCAGATTTTCAGTTATGCTCTGGGAGCCTTCTTCATCGCGCTTCTCATCCAGATCATAGTTGCAGGTGTAGGAAGGAGTGCCACAAAGGTCATCACCGAGGTGCTTGCTGCAGACGACTCAGAGTTCACCGGCTAGTTTCCTCTTGCTCGCCGTTGTCGACGTCGAATTCAACGTCCTCAGTGATCTCCTCCACTGATGGTCTGTATGCGCGTCGCTGGCTCGCACCTTGTTCCATGCCTTCGTAGAACCGCACTGTGACGTATACACCATAGACTCCAAGTGCGAAACCTGTGATTGCACCGATGACGGCACCCCAGGTTGACCCCTGCAGCCCCCACACAGACTGTCCGATTATCTGTCCGGCGAACATCATTGCTATGACTGTGCATGGGAGCTCAGAAGCGACTGCAACCCACCGCCCCATGCCTTCAAAGCCACTGTGACTCTGCTTCCCAGATTGACTCACGGGTTTCAGTGCGTCAGCCATCACGAATATCAGTTTCGGTGGCTCCCTTCCCGCAGAGCGTCCCTGACTCAATCCTTTTCTGCGGCTCCGACCATCATCGAACCGAGGCAGTCGAGTTGAAGGTCAGTCTGAGAAACGGTGGCGATGAGATAGAGCTTGACATACCGAAGCGGAACTTGGTTGGACTCTATGCGCCGAAGAAGCCCCACTCGAGGACCAGCACAGTCACGCAACTTGAACGTGCCATGAACAGTCCTCACGGGCCAAGGCTTGAGGATCTTGTCCCAGGCAAGAGCGTCTGTGTGCTCGTGGAGGACCACACAAGGGATGAACCCCATTCGGAACTCCTGAGCGCAGTCGTGCCGCGACTTCGAGGCGCCAATCGAGTCCAGTTCATGATTGCCACAGGCTCACACGAGGTCAACCACCCAGCGAATCTGAAGATAGTGGATTTGGTCAAGGAGGCGTCAAGCGACGCAGGGCTTGAGAGATACGCAGTGAAGATAAACGACTGCCACGACCCCGGTTTCGTTGACCTTGGCAGGACGAGGAGAGGAACCCCCGTCCTTGTGAACTCTGCGGCTGTTGGGCATGATGTCTATGTCGCACTCTCCGACATGAAAGCCCACTACTTTGCTGGATACTCCAATGCACTGAAGGACTTCCTCCCCGGAGTCTGTGCCTTTCAATCAATCGAAGCGAACCACGCGATGGCCCTAGATCCCAAGTCTACCTTTGGCCGACATCCATACCATCCAGACCCGACAAAACGTGACAGTCCACTCGCCGACGACATGAGGGATGCCATGGAGATTATCACCAAGAATGCGAAGGTTTTCACTCTCTCAGTGATCTCGGACGAGAGCAAGCTTGTCTGGACTGAAGCAGGCAGTCTACAGCCTGTGATCTCACGAGGGATCGAAGTCCTAGACGAAAATGACAGTTTCACGGTGAAGCCAGCGCCCAGGGTAATTGTTTCCCCCGGAGGATACCCACAGGACAAGAGCCTCTATCATGCCCAGCGGGCAATCGAACTTACCAAGAACGCGGTTGCAGATGGCGGCGAGATTCTCTTCATAGCTGAGTGTAGGGATGGAGTCGCCCCGGAGGAGGCTGTCGAGAACTTCTACAACAAGCTCAAGGCTCCTCTTGACGACGTCATCAGGTCAATCAGTGGGCAGTACCACCTCTATGAGCACAAGGCCTACAAGTTTGCAGAACTGCTCAAGAGGATTTCCGCAGTCAAGATGTACACACGTCTAGATAGAAAGACAGTCGAGGATGTTCATCTTGAGAAAGTCGAGGACCCTCAGGCAGTCATCGATGGCTGGATCGCTGAGGACCCTAGGACAAAGATACTTGCGTTCGACAAGGGTAACAAGCTGGCGATATATGCCGGCTAGATGCCTGATACCATAATCTAGTCCCATGCCAAACCTGACAGTGCGGCATAGAGCCGTTTGTATCTCTCAAAGCCCCTGTCATACAGCTCTCGATTGGCTGCAGTTGGACGCAGCGGCTGAAGTGGACGTACCATTCTCTCTGCTGCCTCGGCAACCGACTGGAAAACTCCGACGCCCCTGCAGGCAAGTATTGCAGCTCCCAAAGCTGTGGCTTCCTCCATTGCGGTCCGGATGACTGGCACTCCCAAGACATCAGCTTGAATCTGCATCCAAGTCTCACTACGTGCCGCACCCCCCGTGACTCGCACTTCTGAAGCAGGCAGCCCGAGTTCCCTCATCACGTCCAGATTGGTGCGAATCTCATAAGCCACACCTTCGAGTATTGCGCGCATGAGGTGATTCCTTGTGTGGCCCAGCGCTAATCCTGCAAAGACGCCGCGGGCCCTTGGGTTCCAGTAGGGTGCCCCGGCACCTACAAAGTGAGGGATGTGAATAACACCCTCTGAACCGGCGGGAATCTTGCTTGCCTCCTGAGTCATGACTTCATATGGATCCACACCACGTGCTCGGGCTTTGGCGCACTCTTCGGTCCCAAGATTGTCACGGAACCAGCGGAGTGCCGCCCCAGTCGTGAACATGCTTGCCTCAATGACGAAAGCATCTGGAACCACATGACGACTACACAGCACACGCTTCTTCGGATCAAGTCTAGGCGCATCTGAGTGCGCAAGTATGAAAGTCCCCGTTCCTGTGGTCGACTTGATGGCACCCTGCCGGACCACGCCAACGCCAAGTGCGGCACACTGCTGATCTCCACCTCCTGCAACCACGGGTGTTCCCTTTTTGAGACCGCATGACTTGGCTGCCTCAACAGTCAGTTCGCCCACCTTAGTGCCCGGCTGAACTGGATCGGGAAGTTTCTCCCGCGGGATGCCGAAAGACTCCAGAAGCTTGTCGGACCAGTTCGCCTTCTTGATATCAAAGAGCATTGTTCTGCTCGCATTGGAGTAGTCGGTAACAGCTTGACCAGTGAGCTTGAAGATGATGAAGTCATGAACCAGCATGAACTTGTAGGTCGACTCAAAGAGCAGGGGTTCGGTCTGTTTGATCCAAAGTATCTTCGGGGCGCTGAAGTAGGGGTCAATCGTCAGTCCGGTGATTGAGTATATCTCATCTGGAGTGACTTGCGTTCGGATCCAGTCGCATTGCGGGACAGTCCTACGGTCCTGCCACACGATGGCACGCCTCAGAGGGGTCCCCCTCTTGTCAATTGGAACTATCGTTTCCCGCTGGTTTGTGACACTAATGCTGATGACTTCCTCGGATCTCAGGTTCTTCTCCTTCATGCACTTGGTCATGGTCTTGCATGCCGCCGCCCACCAGGTTGCTGCTTCCTGTTCGACCCACGAGGGATTTGGGAAGAAGCTGCTGAACTCCTCATACGCTCTTGATATTACCTGCCCACTCGTGTCAAAGATCATTGAGCGCACGCCGGTGGTCCCGGCATCGATCGCTCCGACAAGCTGAGTCATGGGAGCTTCACTGTTCCTTCGCGAGGTGGGACGCATGATATGAACGCTTCGAGTTGCGGGCGTGAGATGCTGATGGCTAGTTCAGCCCATTCTCACTCATCTGTAGCTGGACTCGGACTCTATGACTTCGAGTAGATGTCTTCGACTTCCTATCAGGCTCATCTTCAAACGCCGGCTACGCTTGATCAGGCGCTCACGTTTGAGTGCCTGCATACGGCTCTTGCATTCCTCAACATGGACCAAATACACCGGAGGATGCATTCTGAAGTAAGCGGCCGAGTGAGACTTGCCGGACACATGCTCCTTGAAGCGTCTCAGCAGGTTGTTCGTCTGGCCTGTGTAGTAGGTGCCGTCCTCGGTCTCGATTATGTAGACGAAGTACATTGCTCAGCCACAGGGCACCTTTGACGCAACCCGAAGATAAAGGCCTGTGCTACCGACACGAAAGTACGGATGGATTATGTTCGTCAACAAGCTTTTGAACCGGGTTGTAGGTCTTCCGAGGCTTGGTGTATCGCATGCAGCTGATGAAGGAGCTCCTCCCGGTTTCTGCTATACTGCTGGTTGTCGTCATGATGAGCGGCGTCGATCTTTTCATCATTGGTGAACCATCGAGGCTCATCTCAGTCGTACCTGTCGTGCTTGCGCTTGTGATATGGCTCCTTGCCACCCTGAAGGTCAGGAGGTCTGAGAGTGTACGCTGAGATTGTTACACTAACTGTCATGGCTGGTTGCCTCTTATGTATCATACACAGCTGGCTCTACAGGGGCAGATGGCAGACAATGGCATTCTTCGTTGGCGGTTTTGTCTTTGGCATCGTGAGGGAGAACATCGTTTCACTGCTGCCGGGCATGTACACTTATCCGAGCCATCCGTTCTACATTGGAAATGCTCCTATCATGATGGGGTTCGGATGGTCCGCGCCATTCTATGCGTGCTGGATAGTTGGCAACAGACTACTCGAAGCCTTTGCACCGAAATGGAAGGACAACAAGTGTGTCGTGCCCTTCATCGCGGCAATCGTGACTGCCACTCTCTCGTTGCCCGTAGAAGTGGCCGCAGGCGCAAGTCAGACTATGTGGTGGGTGTGGCCGCCTGAGGCCATCAGGGTAATATTCGAAATGCCGGCCATCGTTCCATTTGGGTGGGCTGGGGCTGCGTTCCTGTTCATATTCTTCTACAGGTGGACAGAAAGCAGGAAGACTACACCAAGGGCAAATGCCGCGCTCTTCGTGGTCCTCACACTACTAGTCATAGTGTTGCACCTAGCCTATGTATTCGTAGTGAGGGCCATCATTGTACTGTTGCTGGCTTAGATTCCTTGGCATATTGCGGAACAAACGCTAGCGACCGGTGTCGAGTCTGCCGATGGCGGCGCTGAGCCACTCCGTAATCTGCTTCCTGGTTTCCTCGGTGGAAGCATCTGGGTCGGTTTTCACTACCTTTGCTTTCACCGACTTGCCTGCAAACTCCTCCAAACCTTTCGCGAACTTGTCAAGCCAGCCCATCTCTGTGCACTACTTGTATGTGAGGAGAAGAAAGTACGGAGTCCATATAATAAGAAGAGCCGTTTCAACAACGGCAGAAGATGAACATCCTTTCATGCTGACGATCAAGCATTGGCTTTACTTGGGCATATTAGCAGCTGCTACCTCAAACCGAAACTAGGAAAACCCAATGGCCCTCCATTAAATAGGTGTGTGCCGTGGCCACACCGACGACCCTTCCATCGTGTTCAACCGTGGAGCTTTCCAGAGGGCCGAATAGTGAGGGCCGGACCCAGCCGCCGCCAAGATATATCGAGATGTCATGGGCAGTCCACCCTGAGAACTCGATATCGAAGTAGGCATAGGTACCCAAGTCCTGTATCGTCGTGAAATCATCGATGTACAGGAACGTGAAATTGACTCCAGCGAATTCGACTGTGTATGGTGTGCCGTAGGGTGTGCCGGAAATGCGGGTGTACACTCGGCTCACAAAGCATAATCGACCGCAGTCAGGAACCCATTGGACGGTCCCAAAGTTATAACAAGCCAAGATCTGGACAGTCGTTGTGAGAACAACGACCAGCGATAACGCTAGTTTCTTACGTCTGGAAAGCTTCATGCTCGGTCTTCATACTCAGCATTTCTTCATATCAATGTTTGCACATCCTCGAGCTCTTAGCCTCGAACACCGAGTCCGAAACTGTCCCGTAACAGTTCACAGGCCCAGCCGAGAACCTTCCTCAACAGGCTGTGCTATGGAAGACAGCCTACTTAGTAGGTGATGACGACTTCCATGTCGTGGCTGGTCACGTCGGGCCGACCTTTGACACCAATCACGCCTTTCATCATCCAAGTGTTGCGGGCGTTCTGGCTGTGGTAGGTCGGGGGCACGTTTGATGGTAAGGAGATGCTGAAGGGAATGCTATCCCTGAAGCCGCTTGTGAAGTGCCTTCCTCCCGCCACCGTATTCTTACTCTGGTGCAGCACGGTTTTCTGCTCGGCGGTTACAGGGACTGTCTGCTGTCCAACCTTTTTCTGCTCGGTGGCTTTGGTCCATTCGGTGACCCATATTTCAATACGGAGTTCATCGGCGTCGAATTCCTCCGACGAGGAAACGTCGAGTTTGCCTTGAAGCGGCTCTTTGAGGCTAAATGCTCCCTTGTCAAGCAGTACTGCTATAGTCGCTTTCGGAGCCTTAAGCTTACTAAGAAAACTCATAGATCTTCACCATGTCTCGCTTTAAGCCAAGATAACGTGGGGTTACATGCCATATTGCGAGAAGCCTTCATTTATCATTTGTGAATGAAATCCTCGGCATCAGGAATTCGTCGTTAGCTCGAAACCATCCTCGACGTTTCATGGCGATGGTGTTTCTCGTTTTGCCTTATCGCGACATCGCCGTCAGAGTGTTCGTATGTCAGACTGACACCAAGAAGACCCGACTGCCCCACGGCATGTATGGAAATCAGGGGATGATCCCCGTGGCCGCCTCGAACGCATACTGGAATATGACATCCGAGTTGAAGAAGAGCAACATTATAGTTGCCACACAGAGTGCTACTGCAAGCATGGGAACCCTCGCAAGAACCAGCTTCGTGGTGTCCTTCGGCTCGACCATGTAGCAGTACTTCAAGACTCTGTAATAGTACCCCCATGACAGGACCGTGTTCATGAGCCCGAACAGGACAAGCCACCACAGTCCGACGTCCCATGCGCTCTGAAAGAGGAACAATTTGGACCAGAATGTCACAGTCGGAGGAATAGGCACAGCCATCAGGGCTGTGACCAAAACACCCAACATCGCCGATGCAAATGGTGCCCGTTGACTCAGTCCTGCAAGATCGTCGTATGTGATCTCCTTGGCCATTCGGATTGAAATGGCCCATATCAGGATGAATGCCGCAGTCTTCATGATAGCATGAGTGAATGCATGAAACATCGCTGCAGCCGCTCCGAACTGTGTGCCGGCGGCAATCCCCATGAGCAGATACCCCATCATGGCTATGCTTGAGTAAGCCAACATACGCATTATGTTCCGCTGAGCGAGCGCCAGCACGTTCCCTATCAACATGGTCAGGGCTGAAACAGCGGCAATCAGGAGACCCCACTCCAGCCTGGCCACTATGAATGCGACCATGAGGATCCGTATGAGCGCGCTGACTCCAGCCTTTTTTGTGGCACCAGCCAGATAGGATGTGACGCTCCCATCGGCCGTTGAGTAGGTGTCAGGGACCCACATCCATCCAGGGAATATACCAACCTTGAAGCCAAAGGAGATCACAAACAGGATCATCGCCAGCATGAGAGTGTAGGCCGCAGGCGATGCGCTTGGCCCTGAGACCCAGACAGACTCTACAACCGTGGCCACTGCGGAGAGGTCGGTCTCGCCTGTCACGCCATAGACCAAGGCAATCCCGAATATCATCAACATCGTGGCGAGGAGTCCCATGACGAAGTACTTCGTCGCACCATCCACAGCACCGCGGTTTGGACCGAGCGCTGCAAGCACATAGGTTGGAGTGGACATCACTTCCCAAGAGATGAACAACGCGACAAGGTCGGTTGCCATGACGACCCATATGGCACCAGCGAAGGATATCAGCAGAAGGAAGTTGTATGTTCCACGCTCACCACTCCATAGTGTGGAAGACATCAGCACGAGAAAGCCAACTATGAGAACTATGTAGATGAAGAAGTCCGAGAACGTGTTTCTCACGAACAGACCGCCGAAAGATGAAGTGGGGTCGATAACAATCATCTCGACCGTCGCAAGGGTCACCCCCACAAAGCTGACCAACAATGGATTGTAGCGCATCCCAATGAGTAGGGCGAGGACTGAGAAGACGACGAGAGTGAGGGCAGGGAGAGACCCGACCCACTCCAAAGGTACAAACTGCAGGAGCAGGTCCGTAACAGGCTTGAAGAGCATTCTGATGAATTCGGCGAAAGGAGCCAACTGCAACATCTTCACGGACCACCTCCCACTATGAACAGGGCAACCGGCTTGACAAGGTTGAGGATCAGATCAGGCAAGAGGCCCAGCAATACTACAGGGACGAACATCAGGACTGGAGCCACAAGATCGCTCCATGGAGCTTCACTGACCTTCTTCTCGGGGTCGGGTTCACTGAACACGATTCTGTTGAGTGTCCACAGGAGATATCCTACTGTGATGAAGACACCGAACGTGATGAGTGCAGTCCAGATGAAGACTC
>Ga0315277_10004352_pt1 | contig 18991 bp, 17 predicted proteins | sample YL17G05_15_MG_FD_203695 | JGI IMG/M metagenome (GOLD analysis project Ga0315277, IMG submission 203695) | Sediment microbial communities from Yellowstone Lake, YNP, Wyoming, USA - YL17G05_15 | ecosystem: Environmental > Aquatic > Freshwater > Lake > Sediment | place: USA: Wyoming | collected...
GCTGGATCGTCTCACAAGCGGGCTTTACAGGGCTTTTCTTTCCCCCAGGTTCATAGGGCGGACCTTGGTCTCAATCAGAAGTTGGGATGACGTAAGGTTCCTGGGTCGCGCCGGAAGGGCGGTTCTAGGTCACCTCAGGGATTTCACTCCACGCTAGCAAAACGGATTGCTCTACGCTTTGCCATCAAAAGGGCAACCCTGAGGAAGCCTATCAAGATTCCCGTAGCTGTCTGCCAGTAAACCTTCCACAGGCCGAGCTTCATGAGCGACAACACCCGCAATGTAAGCGTAAGGACGATCGGCGGGTTCCATCTATCCAGGTACATCTTGCGCTTTATCAAGAATTCGATAGCCCTTTTGGGAAGAAAGGGTACTAAGGCGAAGAGAAACGCATAGTTGAAGAATTCGTTGCTCTTTTGCCGTCCCTCGCTACCTATGCCGATGTTCATCGCAACGTCGAGCTCTCCCCGGTTGATAAGGTCAACGTCGCCCGGATTCAGAATACCAGCGTTAAGGGCATGTTCGATAATCGTGGTTTTAGGGAAATAAACCAACCAGTAAGTGTTGATTGTGTCCGGCCGGATTTCGTTGTAAAAGCTGAAGGCTCGGCGGTAGTCTTCCACTCCCTCGCGTGGAATGCCGAAAATATGGTCGAGTGACAGCTTTAATCCGTGGCGGTGACACGCCTCAGCCGCCTCCTTTATCTGCTCGTTAGTCTCCTTTCTGTTCAGTATTTCTCTCCGGGTAGCCTCAGATGTGCTCTGGACGCCAAGCAGCAGTATGGAGCAGTTTGCTTTGACAAGCATGGCAGCAACCTCGTCGTCAACCATTGTTGGATGCGAAACCGCAATGAATGGAACTGAGACATCCTTTTCGTAACGGTCGCTGAATTCTCTCAACCAGGTCTTGTCCGAAGTGAAGCAGTCATCAAGTATGTTGAAGCGACTCGGGCCGAAGCGCTCCTTGGCGAGACTCATCTCCTCTATTACATTCTGAACGCTCCTCCGCCTCACATAGCGGCCCTTTCCCTTGAGAAGTCTCCGCAACATGTCATTGCTACAAAAAGTGCAGCTATACGGGCATCCACGGCTGGTCATAATCAGGTATCCACGAGATAGCCACGGGAGCTTCTCGTAGAAAAGACTCTTGTCCGGGAAGGGCAGCGAGTCGAGGTCGGTTATCATCTGACCCGGCTCTGATCTTCGGATCTCACCGTCAGACTTTACCCAGATCCCGGGAATGTCCACGTCCGGATACCTCTCAAACTGGTCAATCAGGGACAGAAACGAGCGCTCCCCTTCGCCCAAACACACTACATCGACTGCCTCCTCGGATACCACGACCTCAGGAACAGAGGAAACATGGACTCCACCAAGTATTATCGGGGTGTCGCATACCCTTTTTATTCGGCGGGCCATATCGATAGCCCATTGGTAACCGCTAGTCATTACAGAGAAACCAACCAGGTCTGGCCTTCCGTCGACTATCTGCTCCACCAGCATCTCGCGCGTGTCAAAAGCCCGGGCGAGCGCCGGCATCCTGACAGCGGTTCGGGCGAAGTACCGGCTGTCGTAAGCGAGGTCCACCGAATGACCGCGGGATTTCAGAAGTGCGGAAAAATACTCGACCGCAAGGCTTTCGTTCTCAGACTGAACGAACGTTACTTTCATGTGGTGTCCACTGGCTTCTAATTATCATGTTTCATCAATGCTAACACACAATATCATCCAATCGTGAAGCTCCCTATTGGCGATGCACGCCTGATCAAAGTATGAAGCCAGAAATAACCAGCGTAGGGTCTGATATCATGATAGTTCTCTATGTTGTAAAATAATTCAGACACTGGTAACCGCCAAACAGGGAGCAAGCAGGCTGGCTTCCAGTCGCAAGGCTTTTTACTTAAGGGAATCAATGGAGCGTGAGTTATCCCAAAAGATTATCTGTACTTCCTGTCACGGCAGTTCTGTGGTTATCGAGACTAATGAAGTACCCCAAAGCTCTTTTGTCAATGAAGGGCGAGTTGTCTGCATCGATTGCTCTCATGCAATGCCCATTTCTCAAAGCATTCTTGAAGCATTCCCCGATAGCGATCCTCAGTTAGATTTCTGGGACACTCTTTATAAGAACGAGGACCAGTCCGCCATTGTCGCCGCGCTCGAAAAAGGGTTTCAACACCGGCACCTTCTGTATGCTCACTATCCGGTTATCAGGATGTTAGAGAAGCTTCCAGTTCCCCTCGAGTCCAGCGTTGAACTCGGATGCGGCTCGGGCGCATTCTCACTCGTACTCAAAAAAACAGGGATGGTCAACAAAGTAACCCTCATCGATTACTCGAGGGCCGCACTGGAGGCAGCGAGAGCTCTGTTCGACCATTTCAAAGAGAGCTGCAACCTCGTGCATGCAGATATTAAATCTGCCCCGTTCGAGCAAAAGGCTTTTGAGCTCGCGCTTTCTGGGGGTGTAATAGAGCACTTCCGCACAGAAGAAAATCGTCTCGACTGCCTCAATGCCCACCTTGAAATAGCGAAAGTTGCATTCGTGCAAGCTCCCGTCTCATCCCCATGTTACTGGCTCTCAAGAATCGTATTTACCGCTTTCAACAGGGGTTGGCCTTTTGGCTTTGAGAAGCCCGCGACGTTAAGGGAGTTGCGCAGGCTGGCGATGCGGGCAGATGCCAAGATACTCGACCATGACCATCAGTACTTTCTTAGCTTTCCGCTCTTCAGCAGGTTGCACAAACTCGTGAGGCCTGGTTGGTACACGTGGCCATTCCAAAACGAAATAGCTATCCTTGCAGAGGATGGATACAAATAGGACCGTGAAAAGAACTAAGAAGGCATACTGGAGGTGTCTGTGGCGAGAGTCCTCCTTGTATACCCCCGGATGAAGACACTGGCGCCGCGCTTCCCATATTCGGTCCTTCCAATTGCGGGGGCCTTGATTGAGGCTGGCCACCTGGTGAACATACTTGACGCCCAAGTTGAAGATCTCTCCGATGTTGACCCCAAAGAGTTCGATATAGTCGGTATTTCCACGTATTCCGGACCGCAAATAGGAAGCGCAATCGAGACCGCCGCTTTCGTGCGCCAGCGCGCGCCAGATACGTTACTGGTCTGGGGGGGTGTCCACCCGACGATTACTCCCCACCAGACGATTATGCACCCCCTCGTAGATGTGGTAGTGAAAGGCGAAGGCGAACAGACTCTTTTGAATATCATTGAAGCTGTCGAAAGCAGTACCTCTCTAAGAAACGTACCCGGCCTCACCTTCATCGATAACGGTGAGTTGGTGGACACTGGAAACGCGGAATTCATCGACTTGGACTCCCTTCCGTTCCTTCCCTACCAGCTCATCAAGCCTGACAGGTATGTCCATTTCAAGGAAAAGCCCTCGCGCGTCTACTTTGAGTCCAGCAGGGGCTGCCCCCATAACTGCGGTTTCTGCTACAACGAAGCGGTGCACAGAAGAAAATGGCGTTACAAATCGGTGTCGAGGGTGCTTGACGAGCTGGAGTACATAATCGACACCCTGGGAGTGGACGAGATATGGCCGAGCGATGATAATTTCGCCGTGAGCAAGGCGAGAGTAGTGGAGATAGCGAGGGGCAAAGTCGAAAGGGGACTTGGCTTTAAATGGGTAATGAGCTCACGCTTCGATTACTCAGCGAGATACGATAATGAGTTCCTCCAACTACTGAAAGAATCCGGATGCGACTGGCTAACATTCGGTGGAGAGTCCGGGTCACAAAAAATACTGGATATGATTTGTAAGGGCATATCTCCCGAGAAGATGCGAGAGACTACCAAGCTTCTCAAGGCAAGCGGCATTATCTGCGGCGTAAACTTCATGGCAGGGTTTCCAATCGAGACGACCGACGACCTTCAGTTGACATTCAATCTAATCGACGAACTGGTTTCAATTGACCCGGAGTTGGAGCCCGGCATAACCATATACACCCCATATCCCGGCACTCCCCTCTATCCGGAGGCGCTCTCGCGCGGTTTCAAAGAACCTTGTTCACTCGAGGATTGGGGAAAGTGCAGCTTCGGTGTAGTGGACAACCTTCCGTGGCTTGATAGGCGGCGCCGGAACCTGGTTCGCACTGTGGGGCTTCTCTCTAGCTTCGGCTTCACTGCCCCCCGGTACAGACGTCCTCGTGTGCTGGAAGGAAAGAAGTTCCTTTCCCTCGTCTATCACTTTCTAAGCTTATCTGCAAGGTTCAGGTGGAAACACAGATTCTTCAGTCCTGCGCCGGAATGGCGCTTCCTTGATTGGGCACTTAAGATGTTTGGCTTCTGGGAAAGGTGAAAGTCCGGCCTAATAAAGATTCTCAAAAGGACATAATTTGGGAAATCAGTGGAAGAACGCTCCAGAAGAGAAACCAGCCGTTCTTGCGGATTTGTACGTTGTGTTTCTTGCCAACTGTTTCACAAAGGTGCCCGAACCATCCGGCGGCTCCAAACATTTTATTGAACTTGCTCGGTACTGGCGTGAGATGGGTCAGCAGCTTGTTGTCATGACACCGGAAATCGGAAAGGAGAACTGTGAACTGGAGGGTTTTAGCGGCCCCTTCATAACGGTTCCTCCGAAGTGGGCCAACAGACTGGGAATAATGACGATGTATCTCGTAAGGGGGCTCACGGCCCTCTTCAAGCTGCCTTGGTCGCGATCACCCCTTCTGCTATATGGGACTTCGGACATGCTGCCAGACGTTCTGCCCGCGTTCGCCGCCCGCCTACTAAGGCGAAGGTCGGTCTTCTGGGCCAACTGCATCTTCCATCTTATACCGAATCTTGGAGAAAGAGCTGGGTCACGCCTTAATAACACGGCATCGTTCCTGGCCCAAAGGCTTAGCCATAAGCTCATTCGGGCATTCGCGGATCTCATTATCGTTGACAACCCCATTCTTAGAGATGACCTTGTAGCGATGGGATTCAATCGCTCGCGGATATTCGTGACCATGATGGGAGTCGATATTCCCCAGATAGAGACTGAAGGTACCCCGGTCTACGACGCATGCTTCCTGGGAAGGCTTCACCCTTCCAAGGGCATCTCGGACCTTGTGAAGATCTGGAGGAGAGTCTGCGATAGTCGACCGGGAAGCAGGCTGGCGGTAATTGGAACCGGGCCGCTCGAGGAAACGCTCAAGACCGATGTTCGCGAAATGTCCATGGAAGGGCTCGCGGAGATAATGGGATACCTTCCCCGCGATGAACTGAATATGGTGATGTCCTCCAGCAGTGTCTTCGTATTCCCCAGTCGCGAAGAAGGTTTCGGGATCAGCCTCGTCGAGGGCATGGCGTTCGGGCTGCCCGCTGTCGCATATGCACTGCCCCACTACAAAGAAGTATTCGAAGACGTTCCGGTTCTTGTCCCGGTGGGGGACATCGACGGGTTTGCAGCCCGTGTGCTTGAGCTGCTCGAGGATGAGGAGCTCCGCGAGACGAAATCCGCAGAGTCAAGGGAATTAGCCTTGCGCCACACCTGGGAAAATGCAATGAGGCGTGAGGCGTGTGCCATCGTCCGCGCGGTACGATTTTGTGGAAACAGATTCAAGGCTTAGCAGAATATTTACACTCGACGATGTCGGCGCTTGCGTCACAGGTGATGAAAGTGAAAGGACAAACATGAGAGAACTAAGGGGATCTCTTGAACTACTCTGGGAGGATGCTTGGGAGCTAAACCGGCAGTCGATGATCTCCCTTCTAGATCCGGGCATAGAGACTCTGCTCGACTGCGGCTGCGACGACGGTGAGTTCACAGAGCGGGTAGCGCTGTCCGTAAAGGCAGGTAGAGCCATGGGAATAGAGATCGACGAAGTTAAGGCCGAAAAGGCCATGGCGCGTGGCATTGAAGTAATTATCGGTGACCTAAACCATGAGTTCAAACTGGAAGATAGCTTTGTAGATGGAGCAATAGCGAACCAAGTCATTGAACACCTTTGCAACACTGATAACCTGCTTTCGGAGATATGGCGCGTGCTAAAGCCGGGAGGAATTCTCGTGCTATCCACCGAAAATCTCGCCAGCTGGCACAATATTCTCGCGCTGTTGCTGGGCTGGCAACCGTTTTCGCTAACCAACATAAGCGAACATCATATGGGCATCGGCAATCCACTTTCCCTGCATCGAGGAGAAAAAGGAATTCCCAAGCCATCACAGCACCTGAGGATATTTACCATCCGCAGCCTGGTAGAGCTTCTGGAGAACCAGGGATTCGAAATCGAGCAATTACTCGGGATAGGATACTTTCCTTTCAAGGGCAAGACAGCCCGGGTCTTAAGCAAAGTGGACCCCAGACATTCAGCGCTTATCACAATCAAGTGCCGCAAGCCAAAGTCTAATCCTCAATAACCGCTTCTAAAAACATGGTCACGTAGGCTTTCCGACCAGGCTTATGCTGGTACGTTGCGTACTCGGCGGATCTTTTTCTTTCAAAGAAATCAGCAAACGGCATCTCCCGATGAAAGACCCACTTGAATATATATAACCATATGAGCGAAAGTTGCTCCCATAATCCACCAGCATAAACGACGATGGATACTTTAAAACCAGTACTGCCCAGTATTTTTTCGAGGTCCTTGATGCTGTAGTGACGGTGTCCGAAGAATAAAGCGGGATCAAGAGTGTTCGACAAGAAGCTTCGATAAGGAACAGAAATGAGAAGTCGTCCTTTTGCTTCGAGCAGTTTGTTGACACGCCGCATAACATCCACTAACTCCAAGCTGGAAAGATGTTCAAGGAAATCGAACATGGAAACAACGCCAAACTCACCGATGCTCGCCGGGATCTCGGTTGCGTCTTGCAAGAGGAATTCAGCCCCGGGGGCCTCTCGTCTTGCACGCTCAATCAACCTCTCGTCCAGATCCACTCCTACGACCCTCTTGCAGCCTTGTTCTACCGCGTATTTGGCGAACCATCCGAATCCGCAACCCAGGTCGAGTACCGACTCACCTTCCAGCGCGCCGGCCATTTCGCACAGGAAGCGGTGCCGTGCCGTTGGTTTATGCCCGAGAGTTCTTGGGTTTCTCAATTCCCCTCCAGATTCTATGCCCGCAAGCTTGTCGGGTTCGATTAGATTCAAGCATAGAGATACATTCAAAGCAAAAGCCTCTATACTATTCTGCAAAACACAAGTGGAGACCGCGATGCACAAGCGACTTTCAGAATTGAGAAATAAACTTGAAGAAACAAGCCTGGGGACGCTGATAATAACAAAGATGGAGAACGTGCGTTACCTAAGCGGTTTTACGGGCAGCAGCGCCAGCGCCTTGGTGACTCCAGACGATACTGTGCTTATCACCGACGGGCGGTATCGGGAACAAGCCCGCAAAGAAGCGCGACAGTGGGAGACGGTTGTTTACAGGGAAGACCTGACAAAATCAATATCGAGTCTCCTGAAGGGAGTTGAATCAGCAGGTTTTGAGGCTACAGCGTCTTTTGAATTTGTCGAAAGGCTCAGGGAGGCGTTCCCCGGCCGGTCGACGTTACAATCGACCAGGGGCATCGTGGAGGAAATGAGGGCGCGCAAGGACAAACAGGAAATCGCGCTTATACGGCAAGCGCTCGAATGCGCCGGAAAGGCTTTTGCCGAGATACTCCCCCTCGTAAAGCCTGGAAATACTGAAAGAGAGATAGCCGCAGAACTCGACTACAAGATGATGCTTTTCGGGGCCGATGGGCCCGCCTTCGACACGGTGGTCGCTTCAGGACCGAACTCGTCTTTGCCCCACGCGGGAATCACAGACCGGGCGCTTGCGGTAGGCGACCTTGTTGTCATTGATTTCGGAGCGAGGAAGGACGGCTACTGCACCGACACTAGCCGCACGATCGTACTGGGCGAACCCAACAGCCAGCAGAAGCATTTGCTTGATGCAGTAAAAGAGGCCGGCGATGCCGCATTGGCAGTTCTCAAACCAGGGATTCAGGCTTCCGAGGTTGATCAAGTTGCCCGAAAAGTCATCGCCGACAAGGGGTTAGCCGATAACTTCAGCCACGGGCTCGGGCACGGCGTGGGGCTCGAGGTCCACGAGAAGCCCACACTCTCAACGGTTTCCAAAGACGTGCTTCAACCGGGTATGGTTCTTACAATAGAGCCAGGAATCTATATCGAGGGGTGGGGTGGGGTGCGCCTGGAGGAGCTGGTATTGATGAAAGCCGACGGTATCGAGGTGCTGAGCCGGGATATCCCTAGCCCTTGATGCGAAAGCCCCGCCGGCAGATCAAGCGTCTTGATCACACCATGACGAAAACCCTTCGCAGTCGTTATACCTCACTGATTCGCCGACTGCGTCGCGGACTGCTGCGACTTGGGTTTTTCTCCAGCTGTCTTGAGTTCCATGTCAAGTTTCTGTAGCTCTACTCCCAGCTCCGCGCCAATCGCCCTTGTCTTATACGCCGCCTGGTCCGATATCGTCTTCAGGTCCTTTGACGGCAGACCGGTCAGAACCGCATTGTAAAACTCGTTCGTGTCTTTGAACTGGTCTTTGAGACTGGAAAGGTAGTACAGGGTTATCGCATGCACTTTCCAGAGATCTTTGGGCGGTCGCAGCACGAGTATCTTGCCGGTTACCTCGTCAATGTTCGCTATACGCCGGTTCACAAGCTTTATTGCGCCTGCGGCGTCGTTCTTGTCAATCAACGCGGTGTTCTTCTTGTCGTCAGAAAGAACCCTCGCCTGAAACGCGTTCATGATATCGGTCCACTGTTTCTTGTATTGATCCGCTAAAGCTTGCTCACTGCTCCCCCCGCACCCTGACGAGAGGGCCCCTAGCCCCAATAAAAAGATGGAAACGGCCAGAATGGTTACCACCGCAAGACGGACTCCACTGCTTATACGTCCTCTCCCGTTCATAAATTCGCACCTCCATGACCGTACTTGATAATACATCTTATCAGAACGCGCTCTAGACTTGCTTGAAAGTAATCGCATGCAAAAGCCGGCCATCGAGACCGGCTCAGCTCTCACATATACCCGGCCACCAGTCCGCGTCCGCCTAGATCTCCCTCCAACTCGGTACCTTGAACGTCGGGAGACACCCGGCAAGGTCGATGTTCCAGGGGGACCACCTGAAGGTGCAGTTCTCGAATAGTCTCAGGGTCGTGAAATCTACCTTGTTCCCCGCTATGAACGAACTTTAGAGTTCCCTGAACGAAATGGTCTTGAACGGTATCGGCCACGCCGGGGCAGCAACTATCGGCGATGCGTAAGAGATTTTCTGTTGGTCGAAAGAAAGCAAACTGCCAACATCAGCCGTTATATCACCCTTGCAGGTTATCTGTCCTATAATATCCCTGAAATACCCCAAGTCGTACTTAACGTAGCCGTCATCTGCTATGCCGTTTTTGTTGGAGTCGTAACTACCGTCCGTATAGATAAACACCTCGTCTTTAGCATTAGGGTTTAGGGTCCAGGAATTCTCGTGGATTACGTTCCCTTTCGCAATAACCTGATATGTGGTCTTTCTATTCCCGGCGCCCCAAAATTGTACCAAGTGTGTGATCTTGACGTCACCCTCACAGACGATGACACCATGTTTCGCAACGGTGAATATCACGTTTTCGACATTTACATTCCCCCTGACGTACAACACCCACATACTCGATGGGTCGCCCCCTATCTCCACGTCCACTGTGTAGTCGCCTGGTGGAGGGTAGTTACCTTGTGATATTGCCGTAGTCTTGTACCAGCGCCAATCGGGTTCAGGAAACTGTACATCTGGCACACTCGCTATATCGCTGGTTTGAATATTCGGGTTCGTATCAAAGTGACCGCCGCTAATGATGCAATTTCCACTAGGCGGCGTACATGAGCCGTGTTGCCAGACACCGTCGATTCTCGATTCTTGCCCTCCTAAACCCGTGGCACTTAGAAAAGCGGTCCCGTTGTTTTTCAGGTCGCCCCATACCCTGGTTTTTGGTGTTGCTCCAATCCAGGCGGTAGTAGCGGTCATCCTCGAATTACCCATCGCCTTGACGGAAGACGGGGCTCCCGATGTTCCTACGATGGTATCACATGCTGCGGCTATGAAAGCCGTGGCACTTATGTCTATTTTACCTCCGGCGTTCACACCAGTATTGCTGGTTTGTGCCACTTTCGTACTTGCGTAACACAAGCCGCCGACAGTAGAACCCAGAGTGACATTCCCCCCTGCATTAATACTACCGGTTACTAGTGCATTAGAAGCGCCAAGAAGCCCCGTTGACGAAGAAACCGTAACATTACTTCCTGCCGTAATATCTCCTACAACATTAACAGAAGCAGGATAAATCAAACCACTAAATAACAAACTTGTGGTTTCTACGTTAATGTTGTTACCTGCATTCACATCGCCGATTACTGAAAGAGTACCACCATCGGCGACCAACCCACCGGCGAGCAGGAGCTTGACATCTTTAAGCGTAACGTTATTACCAGCGTATATGGCGTGTTCACCGTTGCCTGTTACCGTCATTCCGTTACATGATAATACTCCTATACTGCCTGTATCTAAAATTACGTCTCCGTCTTTTGAAAACAAAGTGTAAGTAAAAGCATCAAAATAACCTTTGGCTCCCTTCCACTCGATAACTTCTTCCAGCGTCCTGTTGTAGTTTTTAGAACTTTTATTATCTTGATACATACCCGTTGAAACTATCCTGTACTGGTAATGTGGGAGTTTTGTTATGATAATATCAAACTTAGAATCCGAAATTCCTGGACTCAATTCTTTTGGACCTGGATCGTAAGCACTTGAAGTAGGAAAATCGATGTCTTGAGCTAAATAAGCCTCTGCATAAGACAGGCCACAATCAGCCAGGTCAAAAGCTCTATTAGAGGGTTTTGTTCGGTCTAAATCCATATATTGATAAGCAGCTATAGTCATCAAGGACAACCCAAGAACACTTAGAATCAGAATTATCATTAGTGCCAGAACAACGGCAAATCCTTCTTCTTTGTCAAGTTTCTTTGTTGATTTAGACATTTGTGTTTCTCTCCTTAATAAGGAAACTCAAACTGCTTCGTATAGTTACCGTACCGGTTTTAGTTATTTCAATTACGTTAGAACCAAGCGTTCTTCTTGCCGTAATACTTATCTCGACATTCCTTATTAATTTCTTGTTATCGTCTGTAATAGAAGAACCTAAAGATTCTCCTGTGCTGGCGTAGTATTCAAAGGTCAACACCGTTACATATTTTGCCAGTTCGTTATCTGTCCATTCTAGTTCGTTAGGAGGTTCTCTTTCTTCTCTTTCACAAGTACAAAGAAGGTCAGCAGTAGTACGATAAAACATTATATCCCTGTTAACCCCGTCCCCTCTTACGTCTGCTGTGAACATTATGGGATTAGCTGCCATTCCTTCAGCATCTGCCGGTACTGTAAATTTGTTAGCACATCTTATTTGACGTAACATTTTTTCCATTGCGGTTGAGATCTTTGTATTAAGAACAGACCTCGTTTGAAGTTTTTTGGCACTCGTCAACCCAAACTCAAACAGGAACAAAATACCTGCCAGAAAGATAACGAATATTATCATCGTTATCACAAGTTCTACAAGGCTGAACCCTTTTTCGTTTTGGTCTTTTTCTACTATTCTTTTATACTTTGTTACTGACAGCGACTTGGCTGGTACGGATATCACAAGCTCCACCTAACTTCCAAGTACGGGTCATAAGTCGTACCAGTATAGTCGGCAAACCTTATTCCATATTGGGTTGATTTCCCGTTCACCCACGGAGGACTGCCGTTGTCGGTATCGACCCCCAACGTCAACCCCAGCCTTGTCCTGCCAACCGGAGCCTTGCCGATTATGGCAAGTCCGGCGGGGAGCAGGGCCATGGTGTTGTACGCGCCCGTAGAGACGTTACTCCAAAGAATGTCATTAGCGTACCGGGTGAAAGTCCACCTTGCGATGTTGTAATCCGCCGGCACGATGTTGGTATCGGTGGTTGGTGTTACGCCTACGAGAGACAGGGCGGCTTGGGCGTCGGTCATACCCAAATCATTGAGTCTTGAGGTGACATATATGCCGAACGTCGCACTTGTGATTGTTGCGCCAGAGGGGATGGCAGAGGTATCGAACACAAAGATACTACGGGCCATGTTGTTGTACGTGTTGGGGATGGCTAACAAGCCACCGCAACCCGTCAGGTTCGGAGACGTTGCTTCATTAACGGCTGGTCCTGCCCATGATCCAGCCCATTTCCGAATGTTTGCGAACGCCTCGATGACGGGATAACGGTTTACCCATCCGTCAACGCTGGAAGTTTCGGGGTCTGCATCAGGATAGAATATCCCGCCCAAATAAATCTCAAATTTGAAACCGGCGGCGGGTATTGAAATCGTGTTCCCGGCGCCCTCCAGAGGACCTGCGTTATTCTCGCAGTTTGCGATTTCAACATAGTAGTTTCCGGGTTGCCTATTACGCAAATCGAAAACTGCTGTCACGGTATTATAGTCAGGATAGTAGCCTTTATTTGCAGGCACAGGTGTCTTGTATGTATTAGTACCTGCTATGGGGTCTATTATTGTAGCAGGAGCGTCATCCTTCACCAACCGAATAGTAGCACCACAATAAGAAGGAGGGGTTCCACCAAGATTGAGTACGTTGTTCCCACCGGCAGTTATTGAGAACGCACTACTCAAAGTCGGCCCCTTGACCGGGTCACGGTAAGTGATTACAGGACGTGGAAACTCCACTTCAAAAATTTCGTAGCCATAAGCAAAGACAGCACCTGTACCCACTCTCACAGTCCACATTCCGGGAGCCTGTCTTGGCGACCAGGGTTTGCCTGTACTTCCAGAATCAAGCTTCAGAAAACCTGTAATGGTTTTTGAATCATCGTTCACAGTAAAGCTTTGGAAAGCCAGGTCCGGATAACCGCTTCTGACGAGAAGGGGGACACTATCTTTATTGAAACCGTATCCTTTTATCTCGACTTGAACATTACTTGCCGTACCATTACTTGGCGTATGAGGAGCTGTGTTGGATTTCTCGCCACCGGTACCCCACTGTGAAGGATCGGTGGAGATATTTATCATACTGACTACGCCAATATAAGCTTCAGATTCGGTGCTGGTCATAAGGGTTACATAACTGTAGGTACGAGTAGTGGAACCACCTATTCTTCTCGATATCCAAGTGACTTTGACTTCATATTTTATTACGTTAAAAGCCTTATCCTTATTATCGCGGGGTTCGTCCTTTCCTTCTTGGGTTGTTCCTGCTTCTGGTATCCAGTCGCTTTTCATCCCTATAGTAGAAAGATCGTCAAGAACGTATGCCATTTTCACTTGACAAGTAAATCTAGAATCAGTCGCCAGAGTAGTTGGACAGTCAACAAACGGGTTCTCGGGGGGAGTGTCCCAGTTGTTGGTAGTAAAGCTCTCTCTTTGTTGTCCAAGTCCAGCCGTACCCCAAAAATAGTCGTCCACGTCTGCGTCAACTCCAGAATAGGGTACATAGAAAGGCAAAGCCCGTATCTTTTCAGAAACTGTACGTGCAAACTGCTGTGCTTCCTTTGCTTGTCTGGCTATAAGAGAAAGTTGAGTGGAACTGTTGAACACACCTATCATTCCTATCGAAGCCATAAGGAGAAGTAACATAGCCATAGAAACCTCTACTATTGTAAAACCGCTTTGACTTCTTGACGCTTTCAACATTTTTCCAAACCTCAACATTTCGGTTACACACCCCTTAATAAGAAATCTCACCCTCTGGATTAACAATTATGTCCTTGTCGGGAAGGCTTGGATAAGAAAGTGTTATTGTCTTACCCACAGGAACACCAGTAACAACATCAACACTTTTCGTAGTAGAGCCAGAAGGTTTAAGCACTACAGTTACTATAGTTTCTCCTGTAACAGGAGAAACTATAGTAAGATTCTTGCCACTATCCGATAACCTGTAGTAATAAGAACCTCCCACGTTCGTAGCACTTATCCCAATCGGAGGTTTTACTGGTTCTTCTGAATCTCCTTTCAAGACCTCATACCTGTTTTTCTTGTCGACATCGCCATCATCTCTAGAATAGAACCTGACTGTAACTTTTACTTTTTCGGCTTGAGCCAAAGAATACGCATCATCTAATGACCTGGAAATTTGACTGACACCACTATTCATTATGGCTTTAGCGTTGGTAGAAGTAAGGACTAAAGTGCCAATAAAAAGAAAGATGCCTATTATCCCAACAACAGTGAGCAGTTCTACTAATGAGAACCCCTCTTGGCTTTTTGAGGCTTCAAATAATTTCACAAATTAAACCTTTCTTTATACTAAAACGTTTTTAACGCCTGTTTGGTTGACGCTAATCCAACTGTTTCCTCTGTAAATCGCTCTTTCCATTTATAACCATATCCCCACCAGGGGCTGTGTTTCCAGTTGTGTTAGCCATAGTTACACTTTTAGCAAATCTTCTACCCCCTTGAGTGCGCATCTTTCCAGCTACCATCATTCCTATTCCCGTGGTGAATTTGATCTATGCAGTTTTTCTACTATATATAACGGTAAAAAAGCCATTTCGCTTTACTTTGAATGGGTGTCTGCAGAGATGGACCATATCCATAAGGAAGCCTCAGGGGTTTGTTTCTTTCGCCAGTGCTCTAAGCCGGATGACTTTTTTGCACTTCTGGCTCCCCGCGGTTTCACCCTCAAGCGGTCCCAACACCAGTGTGACGCCTACACGCACTGGCTTCTCGTCGAGCTGGCTCCTTTGACTGGTCGTTTCGCCGTTTTTCACAGGTGACTCCAGCATGCAGTCTATCCCGAAAGCTCGGGGGTCGTTTGAGTCCAGGTCCCCGGTCAGAACTGTGGAGCGCGGACTCTGGCCCGGAGCGGTACGGACGTCGACTCTCAGTTCCGTGCTACTCTCTCCGGGTCTATAAATGACCACCCTCTCGAGACCCTTTCCATATCCCGGGGTTTCGAACCCGCCTGTTCGGGAATCACCGTCTATGTCCGCCAGAAAATCGTAGGAGCGGCTGCCGACCAAGGGTAGTGGGTCGTTGATCACGCGAGTGCAATCTATGAGCTCCCCTACGCGCTTCATGAGGCTGGCGCCTCCTCCGGCAACCTGGCCGTTATTATTGCCGTTGAAGGAGGATACCCCGTCCGCTACCAGCCAAACGATACCGGCGAAAAGAGCCAGCACCAGTGCGACCGTAAAGACCGGCAACAACAAGCCCTTCCGCCCTCCGTCGCTTTCGTCCACTGCCGCCCGCATTTCTGTAACTTTTGAGATGGTGTGGTGAACAAGGCAATCTACCTAATGTAATCACCTATAATAACCGAAAGTACTCTTTGAAAGCGAGGAGAGGTCATTTGCACGTTTCTTCACCGTCCCGCCGGCTCCCCGATAAGCGTGTTTCGATCGAGCATCAAAAACCGGGCGGCGTCAACAAACCGGCAAGTACTTCCGTTTAAGAGGGTGGAAAGGCATGGCGAAAGCCCCCCCTGAGGAGTTATTAGGACAACTCATTGCCAGGGCAAAGGAAGGTGATAAAAGAGCCTATGGGAGGCTGTTCCGGCTCTGTTACAAGGATATCTACGACTACATACTTCGACGGGTCGGCAACGTGCATGACGCGGAAGACCTGACGATGGATGTCTTCAGCAAAGGTTATGCCGGGGTCAGCTCGTTCGAGGAGATGGGTCACTCGGTAAAGGCCTGGTTTTACAGGATAGCCCACAATTCCGTGGTGGACCATTTCAGGGTCAGCAGGGAATGGGTTGACATAGACGAGATACCCGGGTTTGCATCGGAGGAAGAAGCGATAGAAGATGTCCTCTCCACGAGTGCAGAGATGGAAAGGATATACAGAGAGGTAGTGAAACTTCCGCCGGCGCAGGCTGAGGTGCTCGTACTGAGGTTCATGAAAGATTTGAGCGTATCGGAGACGGCGGAAGCGCTCGGCAAGAAAAAGGTCACGGTCAGGGGACTTCAGTTCAAGGGCATAAAGAGCTTGAGAGAAAGGTTCGCCGTGACCCAATGCGAGGATGAGAGCGACGGAAGACTTTAAGGATACTCACAAGCCAGCCGAATACCAGGATATAGTCAAAGGATTAGGGTCAATCCCGGCAACAAAGCCACGTCTTTCTTTCAGGCTCAAGGTCGCATGGCGCTCGCGGATGACGGGCGCCCCGAGCGTTCGACAACGATCGACGGCTTCCGGCGAGGAGCGCACCGGGTTGTTGCAGCTTCCCAGGGCCGCCGCGATTGCATTTCTGACGGTCTGCGTCGCTGGTATCTTGTTCTTCGGGCTTACCCTGCTCGCCCGGGGAAGCCACCCCGGTGATACTCTCTACGTTTTCAAGGTGGCGCGAGAAAAAATCTCGATGGTGTTCACCGGTGACCCGGTGACCAAGGCCAGGAAGAACCTGGACCATGCCCAGGAAAGGCTTAAAGAGCTCGACTACTTCGTGAGCAATAAGAAAATCGACCCGGATAGGATCAAGTATATCGCCAGGCAGTACAACGAAAACAAGGTCCAGGTCCAAAAGGTCATCGCGCAGAAGGGTGCCGCCCCAGACGGTAACATGCTTGCTTCCGAGCTTCAGAACCTTGAGACCCAGAAAGCGAACATACTCGACAGGATGTCGGTCGCGGTGAGCCCTGCCGGAATCCTGGCGCCGGCAGCGGGCGCGAGGGTCTCCGTACGGGACGCCCCCGGAAGCCGGTTACTTGGCGGCGGGCTATCGGACATCTCCGGCCAGGCGGATGGGTCCGGCAGGTTCGAGTTCGACTATGCGCTTTCCGATAAGAATAGAGTTCCCGAGCTCGATACGACAGTGGAGCTGGACGGTTACAAAACGATCTCACCAGTATTCGCTCCTGTTGAACAGCCGCTTGTACAAGGTCAACTTGAAGCGGTTGTCGAGCCGCGAATAAATGTCATCGCTTTAGGGGAATCGGAGCCGTTCGCGCTGAGACTCAACCGGAAGGGCGGCGAGAATATTGGCGGCATGAGACTGGTGCTCGAAGACCGTTCGGGCACGAGCCTCATCAACGGTCAAAGCGGGAAAGTGGACTTGGTTCCGGGAAATGACGGCAGTTGCTCCTTTACGGTTACAAAGACATCGAGCGCCGTCAGCAGGATATCGCTTTCGGTGTTCGACGGGACACCGGTCGAGATGGGTGATGTTCTCGTCCTCGGCACAACCGAAAAAGTGGCCGGTGGAAGTGCACAACAGGGCGGTGTAACGGCCAGGGTTACGCCAAGTATTAGTGGGAACCGGGTCGAACTCGACAACGGTCGGGTTCAAGTGGTAGCGGACAGCGACACTCCCTATGCGATCATCAAGTCTTTAAACGTGTCTGGGAACAAGAGTATCGACACGGGGTCGCTGGAGGATATGCTCGCCGTTCCCGGCGTGCCCGGGGTGAACGGTCCCGTTGAGACGAAAGGGCCATCACTCACCTATTCGAACGGCGATTCGGCAGCGTACGAGGTCGACGTAAACGCGAAGCTGGGTGAACTGGCCGTGCACAGGGTTTACGAGGTGAGCCTGGCTGAGGGAAACGATTTCGCCTCGATATCCTGCAAGACGTCGTACGAGAGCTCCAGCTCACAGCCATCCAAGAATCCCAACCTTGGACCGGTGCCGGGTATAAGACTGCGGAGAGGCTCCGACACGAGAATCGGAGAGGTTTCCGCCGGAAGTCTCGTAAAGAGCGGACAGCGGGCTACAATCTCGTTCGACAGGATGCGCCCGTTTGTGACCGACAAATCCAGTGGCAAGGGCATCGTTCTCTGTTACCCGACGAGAGGTCCTGATTCATGGGAAGTCGATAATGATTTTGTTTACACTTCTTACGGGGAAGGCACAAGCCTCCCGGGGATTATGTCGGAAACGACGTCCTTCCTCGGGTTCTCGAATGAGGAGGATGTACCGTCCATGATCAACGAGGCGCTCGAGACCAGGGTCAACGTCCTCGATGGCCGGGTCAGCCCGTACTGGCAGGACTGGGGTTTTGAGATCGAGTGCGCGCCTGCTTTGAGTAATCTAAGAGAAGGGCGACAGAGGCTTACGCTGACTATCCGTAAAAAGTACGAGAAGTTGAGCGACTATTTTGTCAGTAACAAATAGACCTTTATCGATCAATCCTTACCAGCTCCTCCCCGCAGGTAAGAGACGAGTTCTTCAAGCGCTTCGATATAGCCGATCCATCCTTTTCCGATTACGACCCCCCTGGCGATGGGACTGATAACCGATTCGCGCCTCCACTCCTCCCTGCGCGTGATATCAGACACATGAACCTCGATAACGGGGAGAGCAATCGCCTCCAGTGCATCGCGGATGGCGTAGCTATAGTGGGTCAAAGCCCCGGCGTTGATGATGATGCCCCGGCACCTCTTTCTCTCAGAATGGATCTTGTCTATCAGGTCACCCTCGTGGTTTGACTGATAGAGGACGAGTTCGACGCCGAGCTCCGAAGCTTTTCCGTCTAGTTCCTCGTTGATTTCAGCGAGGGTCTTGGTTCCGTAATGGGTGGAGTCTCTTTCTCCCAACAGGTTGAGATTCGGACCATTGAGCACGAGGATTCGCTCCATACTAGTCACCTTCCACCAGTCGCTCGTAGCAGCGTTCAAGAGCGTTCTCGTCTAGCGAACGACTTAGGACCGGTCGGCCTTCATTCTGCAGTATGACCATCGTGACATCGCCTGCGCTCTTCTTATCATGCCCGATAGCCTTTAAAAGCTTATCAAAATCGGGCGGTGGGTCAGTGGGCTTTGTTGGAAGCCCCAGCGTTCGCAGAAGCTTCCGGTGACGTCCGAATAGGCCTTTTGCGCTTACGCCTATCTCCTCGCCAACAATTGCGGCATAGACCATTCCAATAGAGACCGCCTCGCCATGGGTGTACACGCGGCTGTATTCGGTCGCCGCCTCCAGGGCATGTCCCAGTGTATGACCGTAGTTGAGCGCGGCTCTTTCCCCGGTGTCGTACTCGTCAGCCATGACGAAATCCGCCTTCACATGTGCACACGCCGAAACGACTCGTTCAAGCACCGCAG
>Ga0315277_10004354_pt1 | contig 18986 bp, 18 predicted proteins | sample YL17G05_15_MG_FD_203695 | JGI IMG/M metagenome (GOLD analysis project Ga0315277, IMG submission 203695) | Sediment microbial communities from Yellowstone Lake, YNP, Wyoming, USA - YL17G05_15 | ecosystem: Environmental > Aquatic > Freshwater > Lake > Sediment | place: USA: Wyoming | collected...
TGCACAAGATCCTCGAATATCGCATTACGGTGACAACAAGGCAATTTGTGAATACATTAAAGGCGGAGTCGTCTATTTTACCCTTACGGAAGATGGAGGAGCCACTTGGTCAACACCAGAACAAGTATCAGAAGAAGCCAGTATTCAAAATACAGATGTCTGCCCGATGGGTTCAGCATATGAATCAGACAATACAATCTATTTTTCACCCATGGATTTCAAACAACCAGTCCTTCAGATTCAATCTGTCTCAGGTGGTATCGGAATCAGCGCAGTGATAAAAAATGCTGGCACGGGAGCAGCGGAGAATGTAGACTGGAGCATTGTAACCGACGGCACTGTATTTCTCGGTGGTGAAAAATCAGGACAAATTACAGTACAACCAGGAGAAACTGCGACCATTAAAACTGGGCTGATGCTAGGAATTGGTAAGATTACCGCTACCATAACTGTAGGATCCTTGACAAAAACAGTAAGCGGAAAACTACTATTATTCTTCGTAAACGGGTTAGTATAAACCCACCCCTCTTTCTTTTTTTATTTTTCTTCTTTTAAAAGTTCATTCAATGAATTCGAAAACACAGAATCGCCATTACTACTAGTTTCTCTGTATTCCATTCTCAGTAATATAACCAGTAACATATTTGTGGGGAGTGACATCAAACGCAGGGTTCTTTACTGATACCCAATCCGGCATTACAGTTTTCCTATTAATCTCAGAAAGTTCTTGTCTCCCACGTTCTTCAATAACAATCTGCGATCCATCCTTTAATTTCGAATCAAACGTACTCACCGGGGCAGCAACATAAAAAGGAATACCATTTTCCTTGGCAAGCACTGCTTTCTCATACGTCCCTATCTTATTTGCGAAATCACCATTTTTTGCAATCCTATCCGCACCGACAATCACAAGATCAATTTCTTTGTTTTTCATGAAATACCCGGCTGCATTATCAACAATAAGTACGTGAGGGATATTTTCTTGAAAAAGCTCCCAAACGGTCAATAACCCTTGGAGTCGTGGCCGTGTTTCATCGACGAACACAAAAAATTTTTTCTGCTTATCATTAGCTGCCCGCAACGGTGCGAGTGCCGTACCGTAATCCACTGTGGCTAATGCACCAGCATTGCAATGTGTTAAAATCCTGGTGTTGTCCTTGATCAGACTCTCCCCGTTTTTCCCTATTTTCTTGCAACGGGTGATGATATCTTCCACATAGGTAGATGCAGCAACAAACGCATTTTCCCTGTTATTAATCGCCTGTACCATATATTCAACAGCATAGAAGAGATCATAGGCGGTGGGACGGGTTTCTCTTAAGAGCTCTGCGGATTTTTGAGGTGTTTTTTCGCCGAGAGCCATACCATATGCAGCAGCTGCGCCGATAGCAGGGGCACCACGAACCACCATCTCTTTGATTGCAAAGGCAACATCATCAACGGTTTTTGCAGTAAAGAATTCAAAGGAATAGGGTAATTTCCTCTGATCAATGAATCGAATAACGTTTCCATCTTGCCATATCGACCGGTATTGTTTTCCATCGATCTTCATATCTGCCCACCTAGATAATTCTGAAGGGCATCTTGTATTTCTTTCAGGTTAATCCCTGCAAATAAGATTCCCTGATTTTTAATCAGAATTATTTTCCCAGTTCGCAGAGTCTTTAAGATTTCTTTTGCACTATCAAGTGTGTTGGGTTTGACCTCTTTTTCTGTTGAAGGAAATGTTCCCTTAAATCTCTCAAACAAGATTGTGCTATTGATCTGCAGTAGTGCGTTGATATCGTGACGTGCTTTTTGAATGATCCAGTGCACTGGTGTCTCCAAACAGGGGTCTTTTGTGCCGATCACCATCATGATGTTCTTCAGAGGATCGTAATCAACGATTTCCACAACGTCGTGTTGTGTCATGTTTTTGACATCAATGTTTTTTGCGTTAATAAGAAGGCGTTTGCCGTAATCAAGACTTACAACACCTGTTTCCTTATTGGAAAGTTTAATCTCTGTGAGGTTCTTACCCAGTTTTATCATTTCAGAGATTAAGGGACAATTACTTGTTTCTCGTGAAACATAGAATGTTTGCAGCATTGGACTGGGGAGAATTCGTTCATTCATAATGAGTCGATAATCAAGGAAAGATTTTTTATCTTTTGTCTTTTTCCTTCTAAAAAAAGGATTATAGAATCCGGATGCCGCCCTTGCTGGCTATCTCGATATCACGGGGTTTTAACGTATGTTTCGTCCCACGCATCTTTCGTACGGTAAGTTTCCTGCGGTCCATCGAAGGATCTAAATCAAGCACAAGGATACCATCAACAAGGAATTCAGAAACTGAGTCCCGTGAAAGATTCCGAGATCCCTCATTTATTTCTGATGTCACCAGTGCAGTAGAATCATCTTCCTCAAGAATACAAAGGAGTCTCCGAACATGCATCCGTGTAGCCTGTATTGAATCAATCGGTATGGGTGTGCCCATCGCTGAATGTTCTGGAGGGAGTATCTCTGATCCTCGATTTACCACCCATACTGGCATTTCTGAGAGCGGGGTCAGTGAGTCAAGAACAACTCGTGAATACTTACCCATTCGAATCTCCTCTTCCATGTCCTTATGAACCGTGCGTTTCTCTAAATCAAGAAACACGAATTTTAACAGACCACTTTGTATTGCTTCATCAAAATCAAACCCAAATTTCTTGGCTTGATTGACGAGATTTTTAATCCGTTCATCAGAGGTTAAATACAAACATTTTTCTCCATTTTTAACCCCTGCATTAAGGTACTGAAAGCACACAATAGTCTTTCCAGTCCCTGGAGTACCTGCAACTAAAATGACACTCCCTTGTGGGTAACCGCCTTGCAGTAGACCATCAAGCCCTTCAATCCCAGTACTAACTCTTTTATCTAACGTCGATACGACAAAGTCCATCCCTAATTTCTCCATCTCACATCACCCTTAATGTAAAAATACTTGCTGAGTATAAATTTGTTATAAGATAAACGTTTAAATACGTTTCTTCTCGAAAATGATAAAAATGGAACAGATAAACTTAGTTATCTCTCCTGTTTGTACAAATGAAAAACAATGATTTATCAACGAGTTCCAATTCACCAAATTTATGGATACTTAACTGTTTATTTTTCTCGAATATCATAATTCTGCCTCGCCCAAATCGCCACAATACCCATGGGTTATTTAACTCTTTCTTTTTATATGACTCTTCTGAGATAACAGAGAACATTGTCGTAAAACCGCAACTTTCTAATAGGAACCAAACCTATCAAATATGATAGGTTGTACCTCATATGTTAAAATTAGATTTACACCTTCATTCCTGCTATTCTGATGATGCGACTGGAACTCCTAAGGACCTAATCAAATTTCTCAAGAAACGAGGTCTCCAGGGGATGGCTCTCACAGATCATAATACAACCAAAGGATATACAAAAATACAAAAGATCGTACCTAAAGATTTTCTTGCAATCCCTAGTGCTGAGATATCAACCGCAGACGGTCACCTCCTTGCATTAAATATTACAACAAACATAGAAAAAGGACTACCCGTCGAAGAAACGGTAGACCTCATCATCGATGCAGGGGGAGAACCTATTGTCCCTCATCTCTTTCGGCTTCTCTCAGGTATTAAAAAAGAAAAACTCATAGAAATTCAATCAAAAGTATCTGCAATTGAAGTGTTTAATGGTTGTAGTGTCCCGAATACAAACCTGAAATGTGCAAAAATCGCTCATATCTTCAATCTAGGGGGAACCGGAGGCAGCGACTCCCATGACCCTGTGTATGCGGGTTATGCCTATACCGTTATTGATTCAACAGATCTACAGATTGATACAGTTCTCTCAGAGATTAAAAAGAAAAAAACATGGGGGGAAGGACTTACTATGCCACTTACCTACCGACGGGATCGTATGGTCCATTCTGTCCGACAATATATCCAACGAGGATTTAAAAGGATATAAATGAGATCATTGTGCGATAAGGGATGCTCTTATCGAGAGGACGAATCAATTCTTTACACTCGTCATCCATATTTATATATACATGGAGAACTTATATCTCATTAATATAGGGGATTAACTATGAAGAAAGATTCTCATCCATATCCATATGGAAAAATTTGGAAACCATGTTTTGTCATCTCAATTTCCTTTTTGATGCTATTTACACCTTTCGCACAGTCTAATCAGACTACTATGAATAATGATGTCAAATTGACCTATACTTTTACTTGCCCTACCATTGAAACAATTAATATTGCAGGAACCCTTTACAACCGAGTCAGCTTACTTGATTGCTATCCCGCTGGGAACGCCGGAGAACCGAAAATACCATCAAAAGGTGCATTTATTCTTTTACCCCCAGAAACAAAGATTAGCGAAATAAATATTATACCTGGGGAGAAAATCGTTCTTGGATCAGAACTCTTGATTGAACCGACGAGCCAAGCAATTCCGATGTCACAAACAGAGAACCTCCCAATACCAGTTCCGAACGAGACGATTTATCATCAAAATGCAGCATACCCAGGAAAACTCTTCACGCAAGTAGGCATCCATCATTTTCGTGGATATCAAATCCTTGTGCTCCTTTTACATCCTGTTCAATACAACCCTGTGACAGAGGAACTTTTTTATTATACAAGTTTAGATGTCTCGGTAAAAACGATTACTACCGGTGTGCCCTCAACGTTATACCGAAATCTCGAACAGGACAAAAAAGAGGTAGAACAGAAAGTTGATAATCCTTCAATGTCTCTTCAATATAACCAAAAATACGCATCTTCATCAGCATCCTATGAACACTACGACCTTCTAATCATTACCACCGATTCATTAAAAAATAGTTTTGAACCGTTGAAACAAGCACATGACGATACGGGTGTGGACACTGTGATTAAAACATTTACTGACATTGGTGGTAGCGATCTTGAAAGCATCCGTAACTACATCAGAGATGCGTATACAGATTTGGGTATCGAATACGTACTCATCGGTGGCGATAACTCAGTGGTTCCTGCTCCCATGCTCTGGGTTTCTGGGATGGATGAAAACGTTACATATTACGAAGATTCGATGCCTTCTGATCTCTATTATGCATGTCTCGATGGACCATATAACCACGATGGCGATGATAAATTAGGTGAGCCACACGATGGCGAAAACGGCGGAGACGTTGACCTCATCGCAGAAGTTTCCGTAGGTAGAGCTTGCGTCGACAACACGGCAGATGCCAATAATTTTGTCACAAAGACAGTAGCCTACATCAACAAAGATTTACGGAATGAGTTCTTTACTCGTATACATCTCGTGGGTGAGTACCTTGGGGATTACGGTATCGCAAGCTACAGCAGCGTGTATCTCGATCAGCTTGTGAACGGTTCAACTGATGACGGATATACCACAGTTGGTATACCTGCGAGCAACTATACCATAACTAAATTATATGATTCTCCAGAATACTCATGGACACCATCAGACATTATTTCTATTATTAACAACGGTGTACATATCATTAATCATCTTGGTCATGCGTCATATGGTTATAATTTGAAACTCGACACTAGTGATGTTGATGCTTTCACCAATCCATCGAACCGTACATGTTTTATCTATTCTCAAGGCTGTATGTCTGGTGGTTTTGATAACGGCGACTGCATCGCAGAGTATTTCACGGTTAAAACAGCTCATGCTGCATTTGCAGGTATCTGGAACGCTCGCTATGGCTTCTTCTGGTCTTATAGCACAGATGGAGATTCACAGCGACTCCATCGACAATTCTGGGATGCAGTATTCAACGAAAAAATCTCAGAAATCGGGAGAGCGAATCATGATTCCAAAGAGGATAACCTTCCCATTATCGGTCGATCATGTATTCGATGGTGCTACTATGAAACAAACCTGTTCGGTGATCCTTCACTTAAAATTATTGAAAGCGGCAACTATTTACCAGAAGTAGTTGTCGAATCAATATCCGGTGGAATTGGCGTCAACGCAGTCATTACAAATACCGGTGATGCAGCTGCAACAGACTTTGCCTGGAGCATCATAACAGACGGTACTGTCTTTATTGGCAAAGAAAAAACTGGTACAGCAACTCTAGAACCTGGAGAATCAACCACGATAAAAACTGGTCTCATGCTCGGATTTGGCGCTATCACAGTAACAGTAACTGCAGATACCGCAACAAAAACTCAAGATTTCAAGCTACTCTTGATCTTGGCGAAATAGAAATAAAAACTACTCCTTTTTCTCTTTTTTTATATCTCACCAAAAAATAAACTCGTGATATAACTATAATAAATTTAAGGATAACAGCCTTAAATTGAATTATACTGTTTTTTATAGATAGAGGTCGCGATTTGCTCTTTGCAATAAATCGGTGGACTTCATAACCTTCATGTTCCTCGAGTCAGGTAAGTAATTATAGGTGGAATGGTTAAATGTGTTGCATCGTAGAGCTGTTGTAGATACTCTAGTGATTTGCCATAGACTCGTAAGCTCCAGGGCTAAATAAGTTACATTGATGGCTTTCTTTATCACAGTGGGCTTTTCAATGAATTATCCTAGAGGCTATTTAGGGTATATTACTAGCCTGCATCCACGATCAACAGCCTCATCACTTCCAATAAAAGAATTCAGCGAGTTCGTCTTCTTTACAAAATCACCGAGCTTATCAAGTTGCGAGCTCGCTTGCCGAGTTTTAATACGGCGAAACTATTCGGTGAATTATCCTCAAGAGTTATTTACGAGACATTGTAGCACCCTACGTTCATAATGAGGGGAGTCGTCCAAAGTCTATACTTTGGCAGCCGCAACTTACACAGAACTAATGCTGAGTATCAGGATAAGACCGCGGATGTTTTCCTTGTTTACCAGATTTGTAAAAAATACTGCTTCTATGACGTACGACACCATCGTCTACTTTACATCGGTAGCTAGCGCAACTAGATCCGAGAGCCGCCGTCCGTACTCTATATAAGAGTATTCAAAATGTTTCATGAGCATCACTATTTGTACTGTATAGCTCTGCTCGTTCTCCCCAATATTTAAGGTCCTTTCGCTGAACTGTCTAAAAATAAGTGAAAATTATTCAATATGCAATAGGGGATATCAATAAGCGATACCGCATCAAAACGACCAGAAGCATGAACGTTTCTTTTTCGGGGGACAGCTAGTACAACCCCAGCGTTGACTCGCTCGTGACATGAAATGAATCCGGGATTACCAGCAAGAAACAGTATACCTAGAAGAAACTGTTTTTGCTCATTACCCGATTCAAGGACTAAGAGGGGTATGTGGTCCAAAGATTGATAGTAAAGAATAAATCACTATCTCTACCTATAAAAAATGGTTCAATTCAATAAACATTTGTAAAGCAATAATTAATTACAATTTAATAATAAGCTAATGTTATGAAAACATAAATAAAAAAAAAAAGAAAAAGGGGATAGTTTTTATCCCTACTGCACCAAGATCAAGAGTAGCTTGAAATCTTGGGATTTTGTTGCTGTACCTGCTTTCACTGTTACTGTGATAGCGCCAAATCCAAGCATGAGACCAGATTTTATCGTGACTTCATCGCCAGGGTTAAGGGTTGCTATCGTCCCAGATTTTTCTTTGCCAATAAAGACAGTACCGGCTGTTGTAATGGTCCAAGCAACGTTCGTAGCAGCTGCATCACCATTGTTCATAATGACTGCGCTGACACCAATTCCACCTTTCATTGCTCCGATAGCTATTTCTGGTGCTGCTGCTCCTTTCGCGGCTGCAAAGTAGATATCTTTGTTTCCATTTCTGTTATCTGTAAATGCAATTCCGAGTTTGCAAACATCGACAGATCCAGGTTCAGCTACTACTGTTCCGTCTTGATCATTCTTTTGTTGTGCTGCGCCCCAGGTAGCTCCACCATCTGTAGAAACCTTATACAAAAGATTTCCGCTTTTCACGTAAGCACAGTAGACATTGTTTCCTTGCATGTAGACTGAAGGCGCACTGGCACCAGTGTCTACGGTAGATGTTTGCCAGCTAAATTCTGGTTCATATAATGCTCCGCAGGAGCTACGCATGCAGACGACATTTCCTTCTTGTACAAACACAACAGCGACGTTACTGCCACTGCCGGAGACATCTGGATCCGTTCCAAAACCAAGAAATACGCCTGGCATTTGTTCAACATCACCATATTTGTCCATACCGTTTTGTTGTTCTCCACTGTCAATAAGAGCTTTATCAGCGGAACCTGATTTTATTGCTACCTGTGTACCTACTTCATTAACAGTAGATTCAAAGGCCAAGAATACTCTATTGGCATTGAAATCCATTTCAAGATTTGCAACAGGAGCACAGGGGAACACTGATTGTCCATCGTAGTAGAAACCGCCTAACGCTGGTGGATACGCCCAATCTGGTGATGTAAACCATCCCAGTCCAAATATTGACTCATATCCGGGATAGTCCTCGGTTGTGGCTGATAAAAAGTAGTCAGGCGTACATGTGCACGCACCATACAAATACCCAGTCGAGGTTGTTCCTGATATTGCATATCCATTCATTTCTGTAGATGCTGCGATATCTCCTGGACAGAGGTACATTTCCTCGTTGTACATATCTGCGTTTGGATCGACTGCGGAAAGAAACAGTAAATCCTGTGCGGCATTATATATGATATCGGGATTTCCTAATATCCCTGAACCTTGGAAGTCCAAAGAGTTTATCAAATATTGTTGTGTCCATGTAGCTCCATCATCAGCAGAATATACAACAGGTATATCCGTGGTAAAGATGTCGGCTTGTTCTTCATAAACCACAACTATGTCGCCTAAAGCATTTGTGGTCATTCTTGGATGAAAATCTGGTGTTTCAACAGTTGAGATCTGGACGTTGCCAACGTAACTTGTTTGTGCAACAATATCCTGGCTGATAGCTGGAATCGTTCGTCGTATAGGCCCAGTGGTGGTATTCGACGCACTGGCACTAAGCATAGCACTAGCCCCCAGTAACAGGAATAATACTCCTATTACCAAAATTTTTCTATTAATTTTTTCCATTATTATTGCCTCCTTATCATTTATATATAATACTACTTCTTATTCTATATAGCGCTTCTGAGATTTAAATGTTTTGATGAAAATAAATTCGTTTTTTTCTCCAAAATCACCTATTTAAAAAAGAAAAAAACAGATGTTAGGCATTAGATTAAAAGAGCTAAACTACCAAAAAAAATAATGGGTTAAATTTATATATTAGAAAAAGAAGCAAAAATGATGAAGCATGAAAAATTGATCGCCCGCCTATCTGAACTTGAACAAATCTGATTTAGACCCCCCCCAGTCTATTCAATCAAAGATGCTGTTTTTCCAATGAAAAATAACTCTCAGGAGAGTATATTAATAAGTTAATAAGATGAAGATAAATTAAAAAAGAGAGGATGTTTTTTATCCCCGTTGGTTTTTTTATACAAATTTAGAATCGTATTTTCCTTCGTCGATATCCTTGAGTATATCCTTAGGTTTTTTCCCTTCAACAGTAACGCCCATCGATGTACATGTACCGATAACTTCCTTCGTCTTATGTTTCAGATCCTTACCAAGAATAGCATCGAACTTCATTTTTGCGATCTTTACTGCTTGATCAACCGTCAGATTTCCGATTTTTGTCTTCGAGGGAATCGCTGATCCTTTCTCTGCTTTTACCTCATGAAGAATCAATGATGCTGCGGGGGGTGTCCCTACCTCAACTTCAAAACTCTTCGTCTTAGGATCAATAATAACCTTAACAGGTACTTTCATCCCTTGGAACTGTTTCGTTTTATCATTAATCATGTTGATGACTTGCATGATGTTGACACCCTTGGGACCTAAGGCAGGGCCTAGCGGTGGACCTGCAGATGCTTTTCCGCCGTCAACAAGCACTTTAATGGTTTCTGGCATGTTTCCTTACTCCTTTTTTTCTTCTTTTTTCTTGTCTTCTTCTTTCCGTTTAATGATTCTGACTTGTTCCCCACGAACCGTGATAGGAATGGGAACCATGGATTCTAAGAGTTCGACAGTGATTTCTTCCTTTGAATAATCAATATGGGTAATCTTGGCTTTCTCGCCACGGAACGGGCCAGCAACCATCTCCACGAGATCTCCTTCAGTTATCTTAGCTACCGCGGATGTCGGTGCCAAGAAATGCTCAATCTGCTCAATCGGGATACTCCCATCAAGCATATTACGTGCATAAGAAATTGACTTAATCATATTCTTAATTAACTCTTCATCAAAGGCTTCTACAAAAATATATCCACGTAAATCGGGGGTGACAAGAATTGAAGGAATGTTTAATTTTGCCTTTTTTGCTCTACTATTAATCAGATCTGCGGTATTCTGCTCTTTACCCACCTGTGTTTTGATAGTAAATATGCTAGAAACCTCGGTGTTAGTTTGTTCAGAACTAGTATTTTCCATTTGTTTAACCAACCATTTCAATAACCAAGTGCTTTAAGTATCCATGGTGCAACAAGTTCCCGTATAATATAAATAACAAAACCTAGTGCTCCAATCAACATAATTCCCAATCCGGTGATTTTCGCTGTTTTTTCGTACTCATCGCTTGTGGGTTTCCGAGCCATCTTCAAAACTCGGCCGTATTTACCTTTTCCGATGCGTTGCTGCCGTTCATCTATTTTATGCTGTACCACCCAGGCTTTACCAATGAGACCTTTGTGTTCTTCGTTCACGCTTGACACCTATAATCTGTAAGGGTCAAATAGGAAGGAGTATATAAATAATTTGGCGGTTTTTTATGAAACAAAATCAATACCGAATTCCTTCTCATCTCGAGATCGTCGCGTGGGAACAACAATCTGCTTGGATTTCACTCCGGTGATAACTAACATAGCTCGTATTGATTTCTCCATCTTCGAGTCAATGGTCGTCCCCCAGATGATCCGTGCGTTCTTATCGATCTTTGAGTAGATTTCTTCTACTACCTTTTCTGCTTCTCTCAAGGTCATATCACTTCCTCCAGTGACATTAACAAGAGCACCGGTCGCCTCTGCAATATCAACCTCTAGTAATGGTGAATACAATACTTCGGTGATCGCATCAACCGCTTTATTATCACCCTCTGCCTCACCAAGACCAATTAACGCAACACCACCTCATTTCATTACAGTCTTCATATCAGCAAAAATAAGGTTCACGAGACCAGACATCGTAATCATTTCCGTAATACCTTTAATGGAACGCATGATTACTTCATCAGCGACCTTAAATGCATCATTCAACCCAAGATTTGGGACGATATCAAGTAATTTATCGTTTGGGATGACAAAACGGTATCACAGACCTCGCGGAGTCGTTTTAATCCAGCCTCAGCATTGTCCATACGCACCTGACCCTCAGCACAAAAAGGAAGCGTTACAACACCAATGATAAGCGCACCGGCTTCCCGAACGATCTGTGCAATCACCGGGACACACCCAGTTCCAGTTCCACCACCAAGACCACAGGTGACAAACACCATATCTGAAGGAACAATCGCATCTCGGATGCCCTGTTCACTTTCTGTCGCTGCTTCTTCACCAAACTGTGGAAGAGATCCTGCACCTAATCCACAGGTCAGATGCTGCCTGATAAGAATTTTATACCAAGATTCAGCTAAGAGAAGATCTTGCACATCAGTATTAACTGCAATAAGATCTGCACCATTGATACCCACACCAAAACATCGCGTAATCGTATTAGTCCCCACACCACCACAACCAACGACTTTAATAGTCGTTGTCAAACTCTCTAAGACTTTTTCTAGATCCTCATCGTTCACACCAGCGATCCTCAAGCTAGGATCACGCGTTGTTTGTCTTGTACCAATTGTTTTCTTTTCTTCATCCTTACTCCGTCCTTTGAGTTGTTCTTTTGCACGCTCAGCTATAATAACATCTTCAATAATCGTCTTCATTTATCAACACACCATCCTCACAAAAAATCCCCATCATTGCAGAGAATTATTTTCTCCCCGATATTGAAAATCGATCTCAATTCTTAAATATTTCCAAGGAAAAATCTTTATTTTTAATCGAATGTGTCAGGTACCCAAGCGAGACTCGATCAGCAAATGAGGCGTACTTTTCGATGTTATCTCCCGTTATACCTCCAGAGACTTCAATGAGGATCCTTGGATTGACTTCCCGAATCTTTCGTGCGATGATTTTTCCTTTACGAGGATCAAGGTTATCAAGCATGATTACATCTACATTCATTCGAGCAGCAGACAATGCATCAGATTCATTTTCCACTTCTATTTCGATGACTTTATCGTGAATCTTACTTGTGACGATCTGAATAGCTTTTTCTACAGATCCAATAATTTTCAGATGATTATCTTTAATGATTACCGCATCATATAACCCATATCGATGTGGTTCTCCACCACCAAGAACTATTGCTTTTTTTTCAAAAATACGGAACCCGGGAGTTGTTTTTCGTGTTGCTGCTATCATCACTTTTGGATTTATCTTATGACATCGTTCTACTAATTTTTTTGTCTCAGTTGCAATCCCACTCATCCTTCCAATAATATTCAGTGCGAGTCGTTCACCTTTTAAAATAGAACGAACCAGCCCGCTTATTTCAATAACGGTTGTACCCTTTTTAACCACAGATCCATCCTTTACCAAAGATGTTGCTGTTGCCCCTAATTTCTTAAATACCTGACGTGCTTCTTCAAGACCAGCAACAATACAACCTTCCTTTGAGATAATGATAGCATGTGCTGTGTGTTTTGTAAATAACGCATTAGATGTAATGTCTCCTTCTTTACCTAAATCTTCTCTCAAGAATCGATCAAACTCATCCATAACAATATTTTTTATAGTGAATTCCTGTTTAAAGGTTTTGGGAGAATCCAATTATGAAACTTGGTATTATCGGTTGCGGCGCTATCGGAACAGATGTCGCAAAAGCAGCAGATGCAATGAATGACATCGAGAAAATCTACCTGTTTGATATTAATAAAACAGCTGCAGCAAAACTCTGTTCATCCCTCAACAAAGCATCTATAAAACCAGTTGAAGAGTTTTTAGAGGATGTCGATATTGTCTTCGAGGCAGCGTCACAGCAAGCAGTCGTACAATATGCAACATGTATTCTTGAGGCAGAAAAAGACCTAATCATAATGAGTATCGGCAGTTTATTTAACGATACATTGCGGAAAAAACTAGAACACATAGCACGAAAACATCATCGAAAAATCTATCTCCCCTCCGGTGCGGTCTGTGGTATTGACGGTGTATTAGCCGCGAGTATTGAAAAACTTGATAGCGTTACGTTGGTTACGACGAAACCACCGGCATCCCTTGGAGTATCTGTAGAGAATCGCACCATAGTTTTCAAGGGTACTGCCCGGGAGGCAGTAAAACAATTTCCCCGAAATATTAACGTCGCTGCATGCCTTTCCTTAGCTGGTGTTGGTTTTGACAAGACAAAAGTTGAGATCGTTGCTGACCCCGTGGAAACCAGAATAAACCATAAAATATTGGCACATGGTCGATTTGGGAGACTACGCGCAGAGGTTGAGAATATGCCTAATCCAAATAATCCGCAATCGAGTTACATGGCATCACTCTCCGCGATTGCTACCCTGCGAAGGGTAATTGACCCTATTCAAATCGCCTAAGAAACAAGGAAGAGTATAACGCAATTCATAGGTAAAATAAAAAAAAGTGTATGACTGAAAATAATCAGCATCTCCTATCGTCTATTCAGAATTATGCTTAATTACAACGAAAATTGGATGATCCTATAAGGCTGTTGAAAAAAATGACTTTTGAAATCAAGGAACGCGACGCAGCAGGACGGCTCTGCAAATTTACAACAACACATGGCATAGTAACAACACCAAATCTTCTACCAGTGATTAATCCAAACAAGATGATAATCCCCCCCAAAGAAATGAAAAAACGATTTAACTCCGAGATACTTATTACAAACTCATATATACTTTATAAGGATGAAATACTCAGAAAACAAGCATTAGAGCAAGGCGTACATAAACTCCTCGATTTCTCTGGTTCGATCATGACTGACTCAGGGACGTTTCAAAGCTATATCTATGGTGATATTAAACTCGATCCTCTTGAGATCGTTCAGTTTCAACGCGATATCGGAAGCGATATCGGCACGATCCTTGATATTTTTGGGACACCTGGTCAAACAAAAGAAGAAGCACAACGAGGTGTCAAAGAAACAATCACACGAGCAAAAAAAAGCGTCCCTGAAAAAGGAGAAATGCTCCTTGCTTGTACTGTTCAGGGCTCAGTATACCCCGATTTGCGAGAGTACTGCGCACAACAACTCAGTAAACTCGATGCTGATTTCTACCCGATTGGCGGCGTCGTCCCTCTAATGGAAAACCAACGATACCCTGATTTAGTTCGCTGTATTCTTGCAGCGAAACGAGGTCTCGATCCATCGAAACCAGTTCACCTGTTTGGCGCAGGACATCCCCTAATTTTTCCGCTTGCAGTTGCACTTGGTTGCGATTTCTTTGATTCATCTGCATATGCAAAGTACGCAAATGACGGGCGCATGATTTTCCAGTGGGGTACTGAGAAATTCGATGAGCTTACTGAACTCCCCTGTTGTTGTCCGGTATGTTCAAAGTATACCTATTCAGAGTTAAGAAAACTTAATGCAAAAGAAAGAACCCTACAATTAGCGTTACATAATCTGTATGTGAGTTTTGCAGAGATAAAGATAATACGAACAGCAATAACCGGTGGCTGGTTATGGGAATTGGTTGAGCAGCGAGCGTCAGCAAACCCGTCTCTATGTGATGCGTTACGAATATTACGGGAACCTGAACATCTTAACTGGCTTGAAAATTATGAGCCGACAAGCAAAAAAACTGCTATGTTTTATACGAGTCCTCAGACGATCCATCGCCCTACGATTTATCGCTATCATACGCGATTATTCACAAGATATAAACCTGTATTGAAAACCACGGTTGTTTTTCCAGAGGGAACAAAACCTTATTCGATGTTTTACTCACGTGAAATAAAACAGATCCTCGACAAGAAAAACGTCAATTTTGTCGTGAATTCTCATCTTGGTCCAGTACCTTTTGAACTTGATGAGATGTATCCACTCGCCCAATCGGTGTTTCCTGATGAAATTGATCAAGAGACCAGAGAAAAAGTACAGCAAGTTACAGATCGATTCCTTAGAAATAAAACAGTGATTTATTGGGATGATTTTACTAAAATTAAAGAAGATAAATCCCAAAAACAGAACGTCGACCTGGATATGAGACGTATCTCAGCTGTTGCAGACATGCAGTTCGGACGGGGTGCATCTGAAGCTCTTCTCAATGGAGCGATTACTATAATCAAATCGAGACGAACCGGGAAAATCAGAAACATCCTTTGTGATGGATCTCATGTGATTTCTATGCGTGCGAAAGACGGATTGTTTACTCTAAAGTTAGATGGTGGTCGTCGTCTACATAGAGACTTAAAATATCCGTTATTGCGGGTTGTAATCACCGAAGACGCGGTACCATTTGTAAAAGAAGGAAAAAGTGTGTTTGTGAAATTTGTTAAAGATTGTGACCCTGACCTACGACCATTTGATGAATGTTTGATTGTAAATGAGAAGGATATGTTGTTAGCCGTTGGTCGAACGTTATTAAACCGGGATGAGATGCTCATGTTCCGCCATGGGATGGCTGTAAAAACCAGAGCATCAATTAAATAGAAACGATCTCCTCAATCCAAAACTATTATTATCTCAATAATGATTACTGATAACATTGCACTCCATATTAATAAAAAGGTTTGTTAGGAGAAAAAAACATGAACAAATTTGAAGAGATTACGGAGCAAATAAAATATTTGAAAAACGCACGTGATTTTTTAAAGAAGAAATATGACGTTTCTGAATTTCATAAAACAAAAGAAAAATTTCCACAATCTGCGGTTCCACCAACACCAAGAGACGAAGAAATTTATAAACTTTTAACTGCGGTACAACAACTTGATAAATATATCAAGGAATTGCAAGACGCGCAGTTTAAAGTACTAAAACAAGAGGAATAAGATAAGAGTCCTTCATTTTCCATTAAGCGTTTATTTTTTTCTGATTTCTTGTAGTCGTATATCTATGTCATGTAAGAGTTCATCAGCAATATCTCGTTTGGTGAAAACATCTGCCTTCATTGCAGCTGAGATTTTATTCGCAAGTAGTCTTGCGATTTTTCCTCGCTCCGTTTTTTGTGTTCTGTTAATCAAAGGATGTTGAAAGATGACGCCATGTTTTGGTGGTTTACCTCCCTCTTTTTTAAACCGGAACAAAGCTTTCTCAGCTCCAAGAATCTGAATAGTCGAGGCAGGTAACATCGCCATCCGCTGCATCCCACCAGCTATAGCAATGAGTCGCGCACCAATTAATGGCCCGATGATTTTACTCGTGTTCGGGGCGATTCTATTCATATCTATTTCAATCTGATTTTGTAATCGTTCGATTTCATCTTTGACTGTAACAAGCGTTTCTTCAAATGGTTTGACTTTCTTTTTTGGTGTCGGGAGCAGTAACCAACAACTAAGACGCTCTGATAACAAATTAGCGGTCTGAACCAGATCATTAAGCGCATTTACCATTTGTATAAGTTGTAAATCTTCTGATTGTAATTGTTCATCTACCCGCTGCTGCGCAAGCAACAATGATGTGCCATGGAAAAGTTCCTGGGAAAACCCGAAATCTTCCGGATTTATCAGTATAGTTTGAAAAAACGGTTCTCCATCGCTATAGACTCCAAGTTGTTGTAGTCGTTTCTCATTGACAATAACGTTTGTGTTTTTTGCAATCTTTTTTTCTTCTTCAAGGATGTTGTTTTTTTCAATCTCACGTAATCGTTGAACAATTTCTTTTTCATTTTTTGGGAAAAGTATTTTTTTTTGTACTCCAGTTGTATCGCACAGAAATGTTCCGAACCATTTTGTAATCAGATAGTAGGTCATCCAAGGTGGATAAGAAATTCTTTTTAATGTAGTTTACGATAGCGAATATGTTGCTTACTCTGATGCATAAAAGAGATTTTAAATATAGGAACTTGTATTACGTGTGTTAACAAGTATCGAAGGATTGGGGGTTTTTTAATGAAACCAGAAAAAAAAGAAAGAATTGTTCTTACAAACGTCATTGAGACAGAACTTGATATTTTAAAAAGACATGTGCTTGTACTTCAAACACTGAAACAGAATGAACCTGCGGGTATTATCAAATTATCGGAGCTTACCAAACACCCGCAACATATGGTACGATATTCATTAAGGATACTAGAGCAAGAAGGACTTATCGAGCCATCTCCACAGGGAGCGGTTACCACCGAATCCGCGAGCAAAGCAACTCCGATGTTGAAAGCAAAATTAAAGGATATGCAAGACACAATCAGTGAGATTATAAAAGAACTCAGTTAAAAAAAAATTCATATTTTTTTTTGCCGCGGTAACTCAGCTGGGAGAGTGCACGGCTGAAGACCGTGATGTCGAGGGTTCGATCCCCTCCTGCGGCACTTGTAACATTATAACAACAAAAGAGCAACAGTAGGATATACTACAAGATACTTTTTCGCTGATATAACCGTATTTTTTCAACTATATTGTTCAAAATAAGAAATTAACCCCTATCTTAACTGATCAATATAAAAAAGGTAAAAGAGGAGGAAGACCGATGTTATCCTGAATCTATCTTCCTTGTCGTATGTAAAATAATAATTATTTTAAAGTAACCTTTATTTTCGGTTCTTTTGTTTTTAATTTCTTACATTCAACTTTATTTTCTCTTGCAAGCCACCCAAGTGCACAATATGCATCAAATTCGGAGATTTGCGTTATTTTTGCTATCATTGAGACATCCAGTTCACCTTGCTTTGCAACGGTGTTCCAGATTTTCCCTGCATCTGTACCGACCTTCGGAGTCAAGTTGGTTTGTCCGAGTTTATACATGTTATTTTCCAGACAAATCTTGTTTTCCCGTGCTAACCATCCAATAGCAGTCCAGAGTTCATCTTCTGATAGTCTTGTGGTATGAAGCAACGCGTCTTCTCTCAACGGGCCTTTTGTACTCAGGATAGTCCATACTTTACCTGCATTCCAGCCAAATTCATCTATAAGTTTTTTCATAACCTAACCTCACTCAAAGAGTGTATCTGATAAAGGATTATATATATTTTCATTAATTAGATATCGTCTTTTTAACAATACAATGACTTATTTCAAAAAATATCATCATCAGCCGTCAATTCATTCCCTCGGTCGGCTACTACTGTGCCGACAGCTATGAGATATCCCTTTGCTCGTTCCGCATACTTGTACTGATTGACTTTATCCCAAAATTTTTTTGAATGATCCGGGTGCAAGAGATGAGTAAGCTCATGGATGATAATATAGTCCTGTACCCAAGATGGCATGGTTTTCACCCGCTCCGAAATACGAATAGTTTTATCAATCGAAGTGCAACTACCAAACCGAGAATTTTGATTTGTTACAAACATGATAGAAAAATTTAATGCTCCATCAAAATACTTCTTGTTTAGTTCCTGGGCGTGTTGTTGCAACCATGCATCACTTTTCTTTAAAGTTCTTTTCTGTTGCCATCGCTCGTTCCGTTCAATCATCCGGTCTATCCATTTCTGCTCCTCTTTAGCACTCATGCCTGCAGGAAAATAAATCCAGAGCCGCCCATCTCCATATTTCGTTTGAATAGTCTTTTTCCGTCGTCTACTTCGAATAATCGTGATCTGAGAAGGTGTCATTTTCATTACTCGCAAACAAAAAGTTTCTTATAAGGATTGTTTTCTTTAAAAAAAAATATACAAAATTAACGAAAATGACATCCTCCCAAAATAAATCCATCTAAAGATGGGGGTATCCGGTACGATACATTTTTGATAGTGTAACATGAAGGAACGCAAACCATCCCGCTTAA
>Ga0315277_10004355_pt1 | contig 18985 bp, 14 predicted proteins | sample YL17G05_15_MG_FD_203695 | JGI IMG/M metagenome (GOLD analysis project Ga0315277, IMG submission 203695) | Sediment microbial communities from Yellowstone Lake, YNP, Wyoming, USA - YL17G05_15 | ecosystem: Environmental > Aquatic > Freshwater > Lake > Sediment | place: USA: Wyoming | collected...
ACGGCCATGATCGTCCCGACCAACAGCATCCACAACGGGACCAGGACCATACCGAGCACCAGCAGCGTGGCCGCAAACAGGAAGATGCGGGCAAATCTCCCCACACCGCTGCTCACTTCGACCGCCTGCGCTGCCCCGCCGACGGTGCCTGGAGTGGGCGCTGCCGCCGGGTTGGGGGCGGGGCCTGGTCTGAGTGCCCGTTTGGGTTCCTCGGCATCCCGCAACGCCCGGACCTGGCGCGCCAGGCCGTTGAGGTAGAGAAACCCCAACACCAGGCCGATGGGCACCAGCACGATCCCCCAGGCCATCAGCACCAGTATGCTCGTGGTCAACACCACGTGGGGCTGGCCCAGCGGCGACACAATTCCCGGCGCGTGTCCGGCCAGCAGGCTGGGCACGTTGAGCAGCGGAAATGTGCTGAGTAGCGCAAACAGGTTGGAGCGCTCACCGAGCTGCTGGAGCATTTCTGCCGCCTGCGCCACCTGGCCAGCCGTGGCCGGATCGGACGGTGACTGGGATAGCAAGAAGGTAGTGAACTGCTTCACGAGCGGGGCTATGGAGACCCGCGGTCCCAGCCACAAGAACAGGTCCACCAGCACCGGCAACACGACCAGTCCCAGGTGCCGTCCCACCATCTCGAATCCGGCCGCCAGGCTGCCGACTATCCCGAGCGGGCCGGCTGATTGTTCTTTCGTCGTTGTACTGCTCATCGTCCTGTTATTTTACCACAGGTTGGAGGACTGGGAAACCCTCAGTGGCCTCACCTTCCGTGGACCACCAGTCGAGCACGCGCAGGGCGCGCAGCGTGACCCACTTACTGGGCTCTCCTTCCTGATCCACGCCCACTTCCTGCGCCCGTGGGCTGACGAACTCTGAGCGCCAGCGACCGTCAACCCCCTGTTTGCTCACTACCAGGCTCACAGCAGCCTCCAACCGGCGGTCGGGCACACATCCCAGGAGTGCCAACGTGTCCAACGTCTCCAGGACGTCGCTCTGGTAGCCGCGCGGGAAGCCGAACTTAAACCATTCTGGGCTGACGGCTTCGGCATGGGGATAATCAGCCTGCGCCAGGTCGTATTGAAGGAGCAAGTCCACTCCTCGCTCGATCGCGGCCGCCACCGCGGGATTTCGTTGGTTGGCCGGTACGGCGGCCATGGCGCGCAGCAACTTGACGACTCCCCAGGCACACGGCAGGTTGCCGTTGTAGGGGCACTCGAAGTCCATGGTGGCGGTAAACTCAATGGCCTGTTCCAGGCGCGGGTCGAGGCCAGGGCCGGTCTCCGGTTCAGCGCGTGAAGTGTGTGACGGACGCCCCGCTTCAGCGGGGGTCTCCCGGCTGAAGCCGGGCGTCCGGACGCGCTCGATTGGGCTGAGGCGCAGGAGTGCTTCGGTGGTGAGGCCCTGTGTGCAGGTGCGCACGCCGCCGTAGACGGGGTGCCGGCTGGGGAAAGCGCCGTCGTCCCGCTGCATGGTCTGGAACAGGAACTCGCACCCCTGGCGCACCAGGGGGTGGGCGGGGTTGGCTCCCAGGGCGGCGAGCAGGAGCATCCACACCGAGTGGGCGCGGACCCGGGCGTATTCACCCACGTCGTCGTCCAGGCGGTCCCAGTAATGGGGAACGCAGAACTTGTCCAGGATGGCCTGCACAGGTGGGGAGTGCATTACTGCCGCCTGGGCTTCCCTGACCTCTGGGTCATCCACGGTCCGCCCCAGCAAGTCGCGCAGGACAAACAACCGCACCGAGGGGTTGTCTGGTTCCAGGAGCCACGAAAGACTGTTGGCTGCCAGGTGCATCTGCCGAATTTCTATATAGGATGCCATCTTCTCTCAGCCGCCGCTTCATTTCTTCGAGGCTGAACGGTCACTTTCGACAGTTTACTCGCCCTTTCTCAGAAATACAAGCCGCAATTTACCAGCAGTATCTTTCAGGGGGTCACTTCGGCCCGTGACGGTAGCCCCGCCTGATTGGCCGTTTTCCCCAGGATTCTGCCCCATCAGCCTCTCGTCAACTCCGGGTTGAGGATCTCACCCACCGCCCCGACCATCGCCTGGAAATTCTCCGGCTTGATGGGCGGGTTGATCTCGCTGGACGTATCAATGAATATCCCCCCACTGCACAAGGCGTCTGTCTCCTGAATGATCCGGTGTACCTCGCGCCGAACCTGCTCCGGCGTGCCCCGCTCCATCAGGTCCACCCCATCCACTCCTCCCGCCCACACGTGCTTGGGCCAGGCCTTCTTCAGCTCCACGATATCCATTCCGAGCATGGGTTCGAGGCAATAGAAGCCGTCCACGCCGCACGCTACCAGGTCGGGGATGGCGCTCTTCCAGTTACCATCGCTGTGGAAGAGTGCTTTGAGGCCGTGACTGTGCCAGGCTGCGGTCATCCGGCGCACGTGGGGGAAGAGTTCCTGACGCAAGAAGGCTGGGCTAAAGATCGGACCTTGCTTGGAGGCAAAGTCTTCGGGAATCAACACCACCGGCGAGAGCGCCGGGTCGGCGATGGCGTGCAAGCGACGTATCTCGCTATCGGTGTAAGCCGCGATGAAATCAGAAACGACCTGCGGAGTTTCGTCGTACAGGTAGACAAAGGTATCCAGACCCACCTGCGACCAGCAATCACAAAAGCCAACTTGCAGGCTAAAATCAATGATCACCGTCTCGCCGATGAGGTTCTGCAACCCCTGCATATAGCGGCGGTAATTCTCGCGTTCGCGTTCGGGGTCAAACCGGTTATCCGTGTCTACTTGCGGCTCAATATCGGGGCAATAGCCCACAAATCTGGCTCGGCGGCCAACCCGGCGCAGTTCGTCGGTTTTGTGCAGCAGGTATTCGCGCGCTCCAGCCACGTCGTGGAAGGGCCGGCTAACTATCCCCGAATGCCAGTTGTCCTGTTGGATGATAAAACCATCGCTGTTTGTTATCCGACCCGTGCCAAGCGGCGCCACGGGTGGAAAGCAGGCATCCAGGGTTTGCCGGATGACAGCGCAGATGTCTGCGTAACTATAGTCAAAGCCGGTGATCTTTTTACCGGTGTACAGCGAGATGACGCCGGGGTTGTAGCTCAGTTGCTCGTGCAGCGCCACCCGGTCCACCGGCTGCAGGTTCAGCGTGCGCTCGACCCGCTCGCGCTTGCAGAGCAGGTCGGAGGAAAAGATCCGCTCGAAAGAATTCACGCTCATCTCATTCCACCTTTCACCCTCAGGCAAACTGCCGCTCCTCCCCATTGAACTCGGAACGGTGGGTGGCGATAAAATCGCGATACCACCGGCCGCTATCTTTGACAGTGCGCTCAAGCGTGTCGTAATCTGCCCGAATAAGGCCAAAGCGTTGGCCCCAGCCGGCTTCCCATTCAAAATTGTCCATTAGTGTCCAGACAAAGTAGCCGTGCAATTTGACCCCGTCGGCCAGGCAGCGGGCGACTTGTTCTAGGTGGGCATTCAAGAAATCAATGCGGTAATCATCGTGGATGGCGCTGTCCTCGGCCACCGGGTCGTCCATGGCCATGCCGCTTTCAGTAATATACAAGTCGGGGTTATTGTAGTCGGCTTGCAGGGTGGTTAGCAATTCGTGCAGTCCTTCGGGGTAGATTTCCCAGCCCATGGTGGTGCAGGGTGCGCCCAATTCTTTGGCCGTCACCATCGTAAAGGTCAGTTTCCCGGCGCGGCGCACGGGACGCACCACAAAACGGTGGTAATAATTGACGCCCACAAAGTCCGGGCGCGCGCCGATGATGTCCATGTCGCCATCTTCAACGGCGGGCCAGTAACCACGCTGTTCCCAGAGGCCAGCGGGGTAACGGCCCCAGAAAATGGGGTCTAGCCAGCGGCGATTGATGTTGTCATCCGCAATACGCACCGCAGCCAGGGTATCTTCGTCGGTCAGGGGAGCGTCGCTGTTTTTGAGGCCCGGGTCAAAAGCGGTGCGGGCCACTTCGTTGCCGACAGCCGGGTTAAGGGCTGGCCCCCGGTACGGGTGAATCGGATACAGGTTGCAGATCAGCCCAACCTGGTGATGGCTGCCGCCGGTTTGTTTGATGGCTTGTAAGGCTTTGCCATGCCCTAGCAGCAGGTGATGCGTTACGGTGGCGGCGGCCTGCGGGTCATTTAAGCCGGGCGGCTCAACCGCGCCGCCGTAGTGGTCGTCGGAAATGCAGATAGGTTCGTTAATGGTCATCCAGTGGGTCACGCGGTCGCCGTATTGACGGGCCATGGCCGCGGCGTAGTCGGCAAACCAATCGGTGAATTCACGCTGCACCCAGCCGCCCCGGTCTTCCAATACCTGGGGAATGTCGTAATGGCACAAGGTGACAAACGGCTCGATGCCAGCCGCCAGCAAGGCATCAATCAAGCGGTCGTAAAAGGCCACGCCTTTGGGATTGAGTGGGCCGCGACCGTCGGGCTGCACCCGGCTCCAGGCTATAGAGAAACGATAGGCGGTGAGGCCGATTTGCTGCATCAGGTCAACATCGCCGCGCCAGCGATGGTAGTGGTCTGTGGCGACATCACCGCTGCCGCCGCCTTTGATTTTACCGGGCGTGTGGCTCCAGCGATCCCAGTTGCTTTCGCCTTTGCCGTCTTCGTTCCACGCGCCTTCAATCTGATAGGCAGACGTCGCTGCGCCCCAGTAGAAATCCTTCGGAAATGTGGTCATCATCATGCTCCTTTTGGTTCTGAATTGTCAGTACTCGGCGGTCCACCCTTTCACCATCCCGGCCAGCGCCGGGAACTCCGGCAGCGTATGGTCACGATGCCATTGGCCGGGAGCGAGGCCTGGACGGTGTGCCGGCTGCACACCAGCACCGCACGGTCTTCCTCCACCAGGTTGGTCTCAAAGGCCTGGGTGATCTCGTAATGTGGCAGCGTCACCGTCACGGTGGTATCCTTGCCTTCTGTCTCAGCCAGCCGTAGGATCAGGCCATTTCGGATGTACTCATCCGCCCGGATGTACCCATCCGCGCTATCCTCTGCCCCCTTCATCGTCAGCAGGATGACGTTGGGTTGGTCCAACCGGCAGAAACTGCCTGAATCTGCCAGGCGGCCCTCCTGTGGGCCGATGGTGTAGACGGGCGACAGTGGTGTCGCTACCTCCCAACCAAAGTCGCGCGCTTGCGCGCGGCTATGCGCGGCTACCCGGTAGCTGGTCAGCGTGTAGCGGAACAGCACGTCACCCACCTGCACCGGCTGAAAGTTGGTGCGAAAGTTGTTCACCATCGCGTAGGAGTAGATGTGCCCCCGCTCCAACTGCGCCGGGTCACGCAGGAACTCGTGGCCGTAGCCAGGCGGCGTGACGGCGTGGTGCGCCTGTGAGACGTAGCCCGGCCAGAGACCGCCCAGGGCCACCACCGGCGCCTCCAGGCTGCTCCAGGCGACGGCGGCGTCTCCATCCTCCATCGCCACCCAGTGCTGCACAGCGTAGGCATCGGTGTTGGAGCCGGGCAGTTGGTCGCGGATCGGCTCGATGACCGAATTACTGGCCTCGTAGCGGAACTGCGGACGTTCGGCGGTGAAGGGAAAGGCAAAGTACAGCTCTTGCAGGGGCGTGGCGTCTTTCAGCAGCCGGTTGGCCAGGTCTATCCGCTTGATGCCCTCGTACAGGGTGATCTCCTGCGTGAGTTGAGGACAGCCGGGGGCGCTCCCCCTGACCACCAGGCTTGCCGCCACCGGCCCCGCTTCGCCCTGTTCGATAGACGCGGGCGAAGCGACGAGGGCTTCCCCCGTCTGCGGTGAGCGCACCACCAACTGGTTCATACCGTGGGCAGCCTCGCCATCCACCCACTCGCGCCCCAGTTCCTTGTCGAAGATGCCGGCGACAGCGCCGCTCGCAGGGTTGACCGTCACCCGGTAGAACTGATTCTCCAGCGTGTGAGACCCAATCTGGAGGTTGCTTTCGAACGACGGCCAGGTCTCGGCGGGCACGATGTGATAGGTCTTGTAGCCCAGAGGCGGCACGTCCCGTGCGACAAAGAGCAGCACCTTGCGATGGGCTGGACTGAGCAAGAGGTCCTTGTGCTGGAGCTCGCTATCCACGCCCAGGGCGTAGCGGTAGGCCGCCCAAGGCCGGGCTGCCTGGGGATTATCAATGGTGACGATCTGATAGGGCACGCGCTGGCCGGTAGAGAGGTCCACTAACTCGAACGGTGCCTCAAGCCGCGCCAGGGGCAATTGGACGATATCCCGCCCTAGCGCCGTGCCCAACACCCACGTGGGCGGACGATCCTCGCCGGAGGGAGGTTGACGCCAGTACATGGGCCGCCCGCACGGCGAGGGCGTGATCGCGGGTGCGCTGACCACGTCGGTACGCACGTGAGCCAGTGGGTTGAACACCACCAGGTGGTATCCCTCCTCCGGCAGCGCGATCTGATCTGCGATGCGGTTCACGCTCTTAGCCAGCACGTCATCGGCCAGGGCAGCGGCGCGGTAAGCGCGCTCGCCCTTCTGGCTCGAACAGGCGTCCTGCGCCGGCCCTATGGGATGCGCCATGCCCCAGGTGTGCTCGTCGTAGAGCAGGGCACAGTCGTAGGCCTCCGCCAACGTGCTGGCGGGATACTCGTATTCGCTGACCTGCGCCGCGCAGGCGGCCAGTTTCTCCGCCGAGGCAAGCGTGTCGTGGGCCAATCGGTTAACGCCCGTCTCCTTGGCCGTACTGGTCGCGCCGGCGGTGTAGTCGGTGTTGGGCAGGTCGCCGCGCAGCACCCGCAGGTGCTCCCCAGCGCGGCGCTCGAACTGCTCGAAGAAGCGTGTGTTGGAGGACACGATCAACTTGGGGTACGTCCAGAGGCTGTTCCACTCGTGGGCGATCAGGCTGATCCGCATGTCGGGCGGGGAGTTGTCGCGGTGGCCGCCCTGGAAACGAAAACGTATCAGGTCGAACGGATAGCCACGCCTGTCCAACTCGCGCAACCGTTGGGCGAGCTCCTGCACGGCATGCTCGGTGGTCCACGCGTCCAGGCCCTGCCAGCCGTACCAGAACAACACCCGGCTGCCGTCAGGTCCCTCCCACCAGAAAGCGCCCGGCAGGTCGCGGGGCAGCACTGCCTTTTCGTCCCACAGGGGATGGACTTGCCTGCCCCAGGCGAAATAGTCGGGGATGCCCGGAGCAAAGTAGCGCACGCCGCAGCCCGCCAAGACGCTGGCCAACCCCCACGAGACGCCAGGGATGTCGTTGAGTTCGGCGGTGCGGATGGGGATGCCGTAACGGCGCTTGAGCCGGAAGGAGGGATAGGCCAGCCGGATCTGCTCCTCGTGGCCGCACAGCTCGCTCGCCTCGTTGCCGAACAGGGCCGTCACCTCGATGCGTCCCTCGCGCATCAACCGTACCAGCCGTTCGATGGCTTCCGGAGGGCGGTGCTCAATATAGTGCAGCGCCGACCAGCCCTGCTCGATCACGTAGCAGAAACGCGCCTCCTCCGGCCAATCAGCGGTCTCCTCGCAGAAGCGCACCACGTCGTCCAGGAAGGCGTCGTGCTGGCGCAGCACGTTGCTGGGCAGGTCGGTGTATCCCAGGTCGTGGTGCGAACTGGGGACGATGTGGATCTCCCAGTGGCGCATAGGGCTCCACCTGAACGTCTGCCGGTCCAATACCTGCCCCTCGGCCCACAGCGTGAACTCGGCCTGGTCCGTCTCGCGCACGTCGGGCACGTAGATGCGTCGCGTCGTCACACCTGGCTCGACCTTGCCGAGCGCGATCCGCGCTTCTGTGGCGCCTATTTGCAGGCGGACCTCCGCCTCCACGGCCGGGCCGTCGTTGGTCAAGGCCACGTCCACGCCCTGCTGCAATCCATCCCTGCCTCGGGCAAAGAAGAATGTAGGGTCTATCGCCGTGAGATGCATGATCATACAGCCCCCCATTTACGTCCCAGCTCAAGGAACTTGAGCACCCGCGCCAGCGGCGTGGCGGGGGTGATAGGGCTGCCGGTGCACGAGATGAACCCACGCCCCTGCCTGCCAGCCGCGATCTGGCGCTTCATCTCGGCCTCCAGCTCCTCGCCGGTACCGTTCTGCAGCATCCCCAGCGGGTCGAGGTTGCCAAACACGGTGACGCGATCGCCGACCTTGCGGACAGTCTCACCGATGTCGTTAATATAGCCCTTCATGCTCGTCTCCATCTGCAAGCCGTCGGTGCCGATGGACGCGATCTGCTCCAGCCGGTCCGCGATGCCGCCGAAATAGATCACGATAGCCTTCTGCCCCAGGCGGTGGATCTCACGCACCATCTCCTGCATATAAGGCAGGCTGAAACGCTCATAGTGTTTCACTGAGATCATGTCACTCGTTGTCATCGCGTCGTCAATATAGATCGCATCGCCACCGGCTGCCGCCAGTTGACGGATCGTCTCGATGTTCTGTTCCAGGATCTTGTGGCTCAAATACTCGATCAGAGCGGGCTTTTCGATCAACAGGGCGTAGAGGTTCGTCAGGCCAACGTACCAACTGCACGAGTAGACCACGCCCACAACGCCACCTGACAGAATAAAGTGCTCCTGGCCGAACTTGGTCACCGCCGCCTCGAGGTAGTCGTTGGCTCCGGAGGCGATGATCTGTTCGGCGCGTCTGATCTCGACCCACTCGTCCTCGTCTCGCTTATCGAACACGTACTGGGTCTCGTTGGCCCGCTCGTCGAACGCATGCCCGCTGACCGGAGCGGGCAATTCCGTTAACGTGCCGTCCTTCTTGTTGAGGCGGAAGTGTTTGCCATCCTGTTCGATGAAGGTGGTGTTCTCGCGCACATCGCGCGGGGGCGCGATGTCGGGCTGCAAAACCTCAAAGGGCGCTTTTTCGACCATGCGGCTATAGAGTGCCAGATAGCGATCTGGCGGGGCGCATTGCCAGGCCCAGACGTGCCACTGCGATTCGTCCGTCAGCTCGGCAAAGTGATCACGGTTGTACAGTTGGTTGTAAAGCACCGTGACCGGGTAACGGTCAACCGCTTGCCCCGAGAGGGCCGCATGCACGCGCTGTTTTTCGTTCATCGTACCTCTTCACAACCTCCAACAGAACTCCTCGCAACCGGAACACAAGGCCTCAATGTTCTCCAGCGGGACGTCGGGGCCGACATAAGCATAGACGATCAAACCACCTGCGGGTGCGCCGACGGTTTCTACCACCTCCGCCACGTGTTCGTGGATCTCCCCCGGCGTGCATGTCGGCAGCATCTGCGTATCCAACTGCACCTGTGCGCACAGGCGGCCCCCGTAGGCCCGCGCTATGCCCGCGGCCGTATTCGTGCGCACCTCTGGATCGTGTAGTGTGACACCGCACGCGATCATATCCTCCACCAGGTCCAGCATCCAGCCATCCGAGGAGTAGAAGACGTGGACACCAGCGGCTCGGCAGATGGCAAAGATCTCTGTGTAGGCGGGTTTGAGATAGCGCCGAAAGGTCTGGGGACTGAACAACAGCCCGTGCTGCGTGCCGATGTCCCCGTGAAAAGCCATCAGATCTACCCCCAGCTCAAGCCAGAGCTTGACGTACTTGAGATTGTACTCAACGAGCATCTCGATCAGCGCGGAGAGCTGGGGCGGATGGGTGGCCAAGTCAATCATCAGGTTTTCCATGCCGCGCAGGAACTGGAGACGGTCAAAGATAAAACCGCCTTGTGTGACAGACACCCACCCCTGCACCAGCGCTCCCTGCCGTCGGCCCTCCGCCACCCGCTCCCGGAATTCGCGCCAGTTATACTGTTCAGCGGGATCGGGGGGGCGGAACGTACTCAGGGACTTCCAGTCGGCCAGAGGATGTCCAACGACTTGCCCCAGGATGCCAGGGGTCGTGTTGCGCCAGGTACAGCCCCAGTCATCGCGCAGCGCGTCGTAGGCTTTCTCGAAAGGGTCTACCGGTTCGGTGGGAAAACTACCTGGCCGGTACCCCGGAAAGATACGCGGGTGGCGAAGAACGATCTTTTCCAGCTCCTCGCCGTACCTGAGCCAGGTCGCCGCAGGCAACTCGATAACCGTCGGGATCCGCGCCGGCGATTTGAATTCCAGGGCGCGCAGGGTGTTCTCGCCATAGTTCATGACATTGCTCTCCACGCTCCAAGGTTAGGGGACAAGTCAGGAAAAAGCCCACAGAGACCTTTGCTCTATGGGCTTTTTCTGTAACACCGACGCGCTGGCGCTACGAAGGGAACTTATTTCGCCGCTGCCCAGGCATCTATCTGCCTCTGGATTTCGGCCAGCACCGTGTCCGCACCGGCGGCTTTCAAATCCCTCAGATACTTGGCCACCAGCTCTTCTGGATTCTCCACCCGGCCCGTGACGATCGGCATGTATTCCTCGGTAACCACCGCGCTGATCTGCGCCATTTCCGCAGACACCGGCGTGGGATCGAACACAAACCCCAGAACGACCGAAGCCGGGGCGGTGTTATTGATCTCCGCGGCCGCCTTGTTCGGGTCTGCCTGCGCCATCTCGTGGTTGAGGTAGTAATTGAGGAAGGTATCGCCCATCATCCAGTCATAAAGCAGGTAGGGAGGTTGGGCTACGTCCGTGCCCTCCGGGTACTTGATCTCCTTCGTCGCCTTGTCAACCCACAGCCAGTCTTGCCCCTCCACACCAAAGGTGACGGTATTGTGGATCTCGGCGTCGGTATGTAACAGATTGAGGACCTGCAGGGCCTCCGCGGGATGCTGCGACGTGGAGCAGATGGCCGTCAGCGTCGCCTGGATTCCGCTCGTGTCCAGGAAATTAGCGCCGAGCCACCTCTTGCCGTCAAAGACCCGGTTGTTATAGTACGGTTGTGGAATAGGCGGCCACATACCAGGAGCGAACATCCAGAACTCGCCTACGAACTTGGGCGGTGTGGCCTTGAAAGCGGCCATCAATTCGTCCGGGGTGAGATCCGACGACAGGGTGATCTTGTTGAGGGTATACTCGCGCGCGACTTGCGCCAGTTCCAGGAAGTAAGGCGCTTCGGGTTCAAGCACCACCTTCATGGCGGGGTCATCATACTTGACCACAAAGGGCGCAAAACCGCCCACCACGCGGCTGTAGCCGAACACCTCTGACTCATTCGGCCCGCCGCTGCCGCCCAGACCGGATACGCCACCGGGGATGAATGCCAGCAAGTGCGGCTCACCGGCCAGCACGGTCTTCGCGTAGGGTAGCATGTCTTTCAGCCCCTGAATACCGTTGCCGATCGTATCCCAATCAACGGGATACTTTTCCAGGATGTCGGTGCCGATGTAGAAGGTGTAAGCCCGCGGCCAGATCTGCTGATTGGGCACGGCATAGATCTTACCGCCGACCCTGGCCACGTCCCACACCTTGGCGTACTTGGTCAGGAGTTCGGGGGCTTCCGAAGCCAACAGGTCATCCAGCGGCAGGTAGTAGCCCTTGCTCACGCCTTCGGTAAAGCTATTGAACCAAGGGGACGTGAACATGAGGTCGCACGGCTCGCCTGTTGACAGCGTGGCGTTGATCTTATCCCCGGCGCTTCCCCAGTCGTACGCCACAATCTTCAGATCAACATTCACGCCCTTCTGTTTGAGCATGGCCGACACGGCCTCTTGCACCCGCTCCACATCGGCTTCCTTGATAGGAGACGGCGCAACGGTATACAGGGTCACCTCCACGGCTGGCGCGGTAGTGGCAGGTGCCTCGGTCGGCGTGGCGGTGGCTGGCGCGCACGCGCTGAGAAGCAGCGACAACACAACCAGGGCGCTCATCAACCCGAAATGCATGTTTTTGCGCGACATTTTACTCCTCTCTTTTGTGAGAAATAGGTGGAAAGCACTTAGTCTGCTTGTGACAACCAGAGAAAAAGTTCGTGTGTGGCCTCACCTCCCTTCAGACGAACAGGAACGCCCGCCGGTCTAGAGCGCTACTCATCGCCGCCCCCTTTGAGAGCGCCAATGGTCAAGCCGCCCACAAAGTATTTTTGAAGAAACAGAAAGACGATGACGGGCGGCACGGTGCCCAGGACGGCCAGCGTCATGCGGATGGTAGAGGTGGGAATCGGCGGCAGTCTCGTACCGGGCGGCAGATTCTTCATGTTTTGGGTCAGGAACGCCAGATTTTGCATCAGCCGGTAAAGCAGCAGTTGCAGCGGATGCAATCTGGGGGTGTCAATAAACAGCAGCGCGTTGAACCAGTCGTTCCAATACGAGATGACGGTCAACATGCCAATCGTTACCAGCACCGGAGTGGACAGGGGCAAGGCGATCGAAAAGAAGATACGCCACTCACTCGCGCCGTCAATGCGCGCTGCATCCAGGAGTTCCTGCGGCAAACCGTCAAAGTAACTTCGCAAAATCAACACATAGAAAGGCGTCACCAAGCCGGGCAGGATCAACGCCCACATCGTATCTTTAAGATCCAGCACCCGCACCATGAGAATGTAGTAAGGGATAAGCCCGCCGCTGAACAACATGGTGAAATAGACGATGAATGAAATCAAATGCCGGAATCTGAATTCGCGGCGCGAAAGAGCATAGGCCATCAGCGCCATGATAAACAGGCTGATGAGGGTGCCGACCACAGTCACGGTGGTGGTCACTCTGTAGCCCGAGATGATCGGTCCCGGATCCTTGAGGACAAAGTCGAACGCAAACAGGCTGAACTTTTCGGGAATAAACCTGTACCCGTGCGCGATCACCAACTGCTCGTCGGAAACCGAACCCGCGACCACCAGCAGCAACGGCAGGAGAAAAGCCAGGGATAATCCAAGCAGGGCGAGGTGAATCAGGATGCGCCAGAATCGCCCGTAGGAATTGCGAGGGCGGTTGCGAGAAGACCCCGTCTGAGTTGCGTGCATAAGCCAGCCTCCATTTTGAATTCCGTTGTCATCTCAATAAAATGGGGAAGGCGGAGTGTTTGTTGCGGGCTTCGAGCGCCTAGAACAAAGCCCGATCCGGATCAATGCGCCGCACGAACCAGTTGGCCAACACCACCAGCACAAAGTTTACCACCGACTGATACAAGCCGGCCGCCGCGGCCATCTCCAGGTTGGCACCACCGCCGCTGCCGACCCCGCCGCCGCCGCCAATCGCCCGGTAAACGTACGTTTCGATGACTTCCAGCACAGGAATCAGCGTAAGATTAGCGTAATAGCGGGGGAACTGATAGAACATGCCAAAGTCCGCATTGAAAATCTGGCCGATGCTGAGCAGGGTCAAAATAATGATCAGTGGCTGCAAACGCGGCAGGGTAATATAACGAATTTGCTGCCACCGGTTGGCGCCATCAATCGAGGCCGCCTCATAATACTCCGGGTTGATGCGCAGAATGCCCGCCAGGTAGATCACCGCGGCCGCCCCCAGGTTCTTCCACATATACGCAATGAGCAGAATAAACGGCCAGAACTTGGGGCTGTTATACCAATCCACCGGTTTCTGCTCCAGTTGGATTAAGAACTGGTTGACAAAGCCCGTGTCTTTGTGCAGAAAGGCCAGCCCAATGTACGCAATGATCACCCAGGACAAAAACTGGGGGATGAACATGAGCGTCTGATAGTATCTGGCCCACACGCTCTTGAAAACCTCGGCCAGCAACACCGCTACCGCCACCGACGAGACAGTGCCAATGACGATGAAGGTGAGGTTGTAGCCCAGCACATTCCGCGTCATCTGCCAGCCTTTTTCGGACAGCCCGAACAGGAAAGAGAAGTTGTAAAGCCCCACCCACTTGCTGCGAAATATGCCGTCCTGAATCCGATATCTCTCAAAGGCGATCAGGATATAGGGCAGCGTGACGTAGCGGAACAAGATGACGTGCGCCAACGCCGGCAGGGTCATCAAGAAGAACGGCATGTTTTGGTTAATACCCCGGCGTATCCGCTGCCAATTGCGCCTGGGCTTGCCGTTGGCGACGGGCGCTTTCGACCGGATCGTTCCGCTCTGAGCGATGCTGGTCATCACATCCTCCACGAGGTCGGCCTGCACACCATCCGCTTTCCGGGGAAATCATCCTTTATAACAGCACTATTATAGCATATACCGGGCATAATGTCAAGACTGGCGGACCATTTAGCCATCCAAACATTAGAAACTTGCTATTTTTTGGCATATATGGTACAATAATCCTGAGTAACTGCGGCACTCGAAAGGTAAGACATGGACTCTTCGACTGTCTCCATCTTATCCACGATTTATCGCTTCCAGCCGCTGACGCGGCGGGCGCTCTGCGACCGTGTTGGCCTGAGCGCCAATCGTGTCGCTGCTGTGGTCTCTCGCCTGATCGAGCAGCGCCTGGTGATCGAGGAGACTTCCCCGGACGGCGCCCCGGGTCGCCCGGCGGCTGCGCTTTCGCTGAACCCGGATATTGGACGGGTAGTCGGGCTTGACATTGGCGATGGACATTCCCGCGCAGTCCTGAGTGACGCGGTTGGTCACGTGTTGGCCGCGGTAGTCCAGCCCACCCAGGCCGTGCCCGACAGGGCGATCATCCTGGAGGACATCGTAGGCCTGGTCAAAACAGTCTGCCAGCAGGGCCAAACACAGCCGGAGCAACTGCTCGCGCTGTGCGTGGGAGTGCAAGGTATCGTTGACACTCGCGCAGAGATCGTGCTCGATTGGCCCAATATGCCAGCCTGGGTAGATGGGTGGAAAGGTCTGGACCTGCCCGGTGAACTGAACAGGAGGCTAGACGTCGAACCGGTCTGGGTGGATGATACTGCGCGCGCGGTGGCGATGGCGGCTCAACGGTTCGGTGCGGCGCAGGGCAAGACGGACTTTCTGTACTTGTTTCTCGGCAACGGGATCGGCTCCGGGATATTCGTGAACGGACGACTGTACACGGGCAGCCGGGGTATCGCCGGTGAAGTGGGGCATATCACCGTGGACGAACAAGGCCCCTGGTGCAGTTGCGGAAATCGCGGCTGCCTGGAAGTAATGGCTTCGACCTCGGCCGTCTTGCGCAGGGCCGGTGAGCGGCTGGCGGGGACGTCTTTGATGTCCACGTTGCGCCAACCCTACGAGCGAAATGCCCTCACGCTGGCTGCGCTGATCGAGGCGGCGCGCGCCAGGGACAAACTGGCGTTTCAGATCCTCGATGAGACGGGAACCTACGTGGGAGGAGTGCTGGCGACTGCCCTGAACGTGCTGGGGCTTGAGCTGGTGGTCTTGGGCGGCCCACTGGCGCAGGGCGACGAGATCATTCTGGATGCCGTGCGCCGGCAGGTCAACTTGCGTGCCCTACAGCATATTTCGAAGCAGGTGCACATCGTCTGCGACGACCAGGGTGAACTGGCAGGGGCGCACGGCGCGGCATTGCTGGCGCTGGATGGTTTTTTCGGCTCCGAGCGGTACCTGCTGAGGCTACTGGACCGTGGCGGTAGCCGCCCCTGATTGGTCGTTTTCCCCGCTGGAGGCAAAGGTCTATGAGGCAAGAACTGTTGCTAAATGGCACCTGGAAATTCATAGAGGTAAAATCCGGGGAAATTGATCTGAAAGAGCCCTGCGTGCCTGCAGAGGCGGGATATTTCGAGGGCCGCTTCCCAGGGTCCATATTCTGCGATAAAGCGTGATGAAGTGGGAGAGACCGTCACGGGAAACCATGATAGAGGCAAAATCTTCCTTCATGCTGAATTTGCAGTACCGGGCAAAGAAAGAATAGAGTCTTTTCACCTGTTTGAATTCGACAGGGAGATATCCTACCCGAAATGCGAGATAAAAGTTACTCTTGATAGAATATCATCAAGGGAATACATGCTTGCATTGGAAACCGATAACTATGCAAGGGTGATCTCCATTGATGCAGAGGGAGAGTTGGACGATAACTTCTTTGACATGGCTCCGCGTTCTATGAGGACGGTAAGAATGAAGTTAAGGAGTGATTGCTGTGAAGATCCGTCCGTCAGCATTAAGACGCTAAACACGTGAGCAAACCTACATCGTACGGCCAGATACACCATTGGAGGTGCAGTTATGCCAGGACCGGGAATGGAACTTATCGGCGAAGAGGAAAAGAAAGAGTTGTTGGAGGTGCTCGATGCAGGCTACCTCTTCCGCTATGGCAGCCCTGACAACCCGGCCTTCAAGGCCAAAGTTTACAGACTGGAGCAAGAAGTCGCCAGGCTGGTAGGCGTCAAGTACGCCGTCGCCGTCAACTCCGGCACGTCGGCCCTGCACGTGGCCTTGAGCGGGTTGGGTGTGGGCCCCGGCGACGAGGTCATTGTGCCTGGCTACACATTCATCGCTTGCATGTCGTCCGTCATCTACACCCGCGCCATCCCTATCCTGGCCGAGGTGGACCGCACGCTCAACCTCGACCCCGCCGACGTGCGCCGGAAGATCACCCCGCGCACGAAGGCAATCATGGCGGTGCACATGCTCGGCAACCCCGCCCGCCTGGACGAACTGAAGGCCATCGCCGACGAAAAGCACCTGTTGTTGCTCGAAGACTGCGCGCAGGCCTTCGGCGCGAGTTACAGGGGGCGTGCGGTCGGCTCCATCGGCTACGCCGGGACGTACAGTTTCAATATCTTCAAAACCATCACGGCGGGCGACGGCGGGATGGTCGTCACCGACGACGAATCGTTCTACCGCCGCTTCTTTGGTTTCCACGATCAGGGGCACAGCCCACTGCGCACGGGGGTCGAGGTGGGTAAGCGCCCCTTCTTCGGGCTGGACTACCGCATGACGGAAGTAGCCGCGGCCATCCTGCTGGCCCAGTTACGCAAACTGGATGGTCTGACGGCGCACATGCGCGCTAATAAGAAGCACTTCAAGGCGGCCATCGCCGACCTGCCGGGACTAGAGTTCCGCGAGATCACTGATCCCGACGGCGAGTGCGCCACGCTGCTCACGGTATTCCTGCCCAGCGAAGAGATCGCCCGTCAGGTCGCCAGAGAGTTAGGCACGAAAGTGATAGCCGATTCGGGTTGGCACGTCTACGCCAATATGGAGCAGATTCTGGAGAAACGCACCATCACGCCCGAAGGCTGCCCCTTCACCTGCCCGTATTACAAAGGGGGTGAGGTTAAGTACTGGAAAGGGATGCTCCCGCAGACCGACGCGCTGCTGGCCCGCGCCATCAACATCAGCATCGGCGTCTCGGATCCCGGGCTGGGCTCCGCCTTCGGCGTGACGATACGGGATGACTTTGACGTGGTGGACACACGCGCGGCCGAGTTCCGCCGGGTGGTTGGCAAGTACCTGTGAGATCATAACAACACGCTATGGGGAGGAATGAAAGATAAGTGAGACAGTCACGGGAGGCAATATGAGATCTAGAGACAGAATCCTGGCCGCCTGGAGTGGCCAACCCGCTGACCACGTACCGCTGACGACCTGGTGCTTCGGCTTACAGGCCCCGCCGCACCTGTGCTGGCGGACAAACGGCCTGGAGGTCAAGTACTGGTATTCCAAGCGCATGGAGCACATCCACACGCTGCCATACCCCTGGACACTGGAAGATGACTTTAAACGGGCGTTGGCCTGGCTCTCGTTGGGTATAGACGACATCCTCGACGTATCCGTCCCCTGGAGCGTGGATCCGGCAGTCACCTGGCGGGACTCCAGGATTCCTGCGGGCGTTGCAGCAGATTGCCCCGTGCTGGTGCGCGAGTACGAGACACCTGCGGGTAAACTGCGCCACGCCGTCCGCCAGACCGGCGAAGACCCCGGCGCAGGCTGGGTCGTCCAGCCAAAGCACGTCCCGCTGTTCGAGGACTATAACATCCCGCGTGGGGTCGAGCACGCCGTCAGCAGTCTCGCCGACGTGCCCGTCATCCGTCACCTGTACCGCCCACCCGACATGGCTGCGCGCGAATGGCTGACGGCGCGCGTGGCAGAAGTCAAGCGCTTTGCTGACGAGCACGGCGTAGCCGTGCAGGCCTGGTCAGCCTTCGGGATGGACGGCATCGTCTGGATGACGGGAGTCGAGGGGGCGGTGATGCTGGCGATGGACAACCCACAGGCGTTTGGGCAACTGGTGGACATTGTCGCTGAAACCGACCTGGGGCGCACCGAACTGGCCGCCGCCACGCCTGGCGTGGACATGGTTGTCGAGCGCGGCTGGTACTCCTCGACCGATTTCTGGTCACCCAGGCTGTTCGACGCCTTCGTGTTCCCTCAGGTCAAGGCGCTGGCAGAGGTCGCGCACCGGCACGGCAAGAAGTTCGCCTACACGATGACCACGGGTGTGGAGCGGCTCGGCCCGCGCCTGGCCGATGCGGGTGTAGACGTGCTGTACTTTGTGGACCCGGTGCAAGACAAGTTGCCGCTGGATAAAGCGCGGGATCTGTTGGGCGACCGGATGACACTGGTGGGTGGCACCAATGCGTTGAGCCTTCTCTGCGGCGACCCCCAGCGCATCCGCGACGAGATACGCCGGGCCATAGACATCCTGGGGCCAACCCATCGCTTTATCGTGCATCCCATCGATGGCCTTTTCCCGGACACGCCCTGGTCGGGCGTTGAGACGCTGATCGAGGCGTGGCGCGAGGCGCGGTAACACGAGACAGCGAATCAGCGAGTCAACGGCCTGCAGTCCTTGGGACACCAATGCGTTCCGTCCCCAATCTGCCTTGTCCCACCTCGGAACCTTTCTCCTTCCTGGAACGTCTTGAACAATAGACTGCCGGCTACCCCGGCAGTGCACTCTGTGGTATACTGGACACGGAACACGAAACACGAAACACGCAATGCGTGATGCGTAAGATATGACAGTCTGTGCCCACAGGAGGATGTCTCATGAGCACGCGATGTCTTCATAAAGCAATGACACTCGTCGTAGCGCTTGGCTTGCTGCTGGGGGCGTGCGGGCCCAAGCCTACGCCGACTGCTACGATTGCTCCTACGCCCTCTCCTTATACCCCTCCTCCCCACGGCGCGGTGCCGGTCGTCGTCGTCCAGCGCACGCCGGAGCGGGGCGAGGAACTGCCCCCCGGCGGGGCGATCGAACTGGTCTTCGATCGGGCCATGGACCGCGGCTCGGTCGAGGCGGCCTTCCGCCTCAGCCCGGAGGTGGGCGGCGATTTCGAGTGGGCCGACGGGCGCACGGTACGCTTCAAGCCCGCCCGCGACCTCAAGCGAGACACCGAGTACC
>Ga0315277_10004356_pt1 | contig 18985 bp, 43 predicted proteins | sample YL17G05_15_MG_FD_203695 | JGI IMG/M metagenome (GOLD analysis project Ga0315277, IMG submission 203695) | Sediment microbial communities from Yellowstone Lake, YNP, Wyoming, USA - YL17G05_15 | ecosystem: Environmental > Aquatic > Freshwater > Lake > Sediment | place: USA: Wyoming | collected...
GTATCTTCACAGTTCCGAACACATTTGGGGTATATACAGAGTTTGTAAACTGTTCCATTCAGTTAAACCCAGCAATAAATATTTCTGGAAGTAAAAGTAATTCCATTCATGTGAACCCAGCATTTGATTTCCTTGTTAACATTTCACAGAACATAACAGACTTGAAGCAGGAGTTTATTAATTTCACAGTAGATGTGCAGAATAATTTCACTTATACTGATTGGTTAATAGAACAAATATCAAATAATTGCACAGCAAACCTTAATTATACAAATCAACTAATAATAAATACATCAACAAATGTTACCAACTTCAGAAACGAGGCATACACTTGGTATATAGACATAATAAGCAGAATATACAATTGTTGTGAGAGATGGATAGAAGAAATTGGTAAATTGGGAACATTAGGTGGAAATGTCATTCAGAGACTACCAACTGGTGGTGGAACTTCGCAGACTAATATGCCAAGTTGGTTAAAAAAAATAATTGGTGGTGATTAATTGCATTCAATCGAAAGAGAAGAAGATGAACGCAGTGGTAATTTAATCAGCGAAGGAATTTCTGGGTGGAAGATGCTATTTTCAGCACTAAAAAGAAAGAAGCCAGAGGAACAGCAACCACAACAGATTAATAATTAATGCGTATAATGGCAGAAAAATTTAACTTCCGAGAATATCAGCAGGTATTTGATGACGAAGTTTTCATGTTTTTACTTTATAGGTCGCAAAAACCCTAAAAAGGATAGGAAGCCCTTCAGAGAGATTGAGGAAATCATCCATGATTTACACTACCCTCTTTCAATGAAGAAGGGCAAAATTTCACTTTTCACTTTTTTATAGATTAAAATTTTTGTGTATTCAATTGTATTCAAGTTGAAAGGAGTATCCCACTCCCAACAAATATTTAATTTTTAAATCCTAACATTATTCATGGATTTTGAAAACATGGAACATTTCTTGAGGGTTGTCATTCTTATTTTACTTTTAATTGTCCTGATTGCAGTGATTGTAAAAATCAACCAGACATGGCATCTGTTCGATGGATGGTTCAGGTCTATAGGTTGCTGGTTGTTTGGTTGTTGAAAGTTTAAAATCTGACATCTTGACAACCACTGACAAGTTGTCATTTTCCATACTTTATAAATAAAACTTTTTCTAAAACTATGTTATCTATGAAAGTAATTATTGAATGTAATTACTGGATTAAGGTTTTAAAAAAACAAAGTGAAAAACTATGGCAACAGTCAATGATACACTCTTTTAAGTCGTAATGATTTTTGAGAGGTCACAATTGACTGACATTGGTAATGGTGTTGGGGCTTTGTTTACAGGGATGGGTGCGAATTCAATAAGTTCGTAATGAATTTGTGAATCACCAACCACTCGCTGTATTCATAATCCTCTTAGCCATTGGAAATCTTTGAAGTTAAAGACCAAATCTGGTGTAGGTTATATCCTTGCTTCCATTGGAAGAAGGGTTGGTGCAAAGGTTTAAACCTTTTGCAATAATCTATCATCATTCACCATGTCGGTTAATGGTTTAGGATTTTCTACCTATTAGGTAGAGTGGCTTTTCTTTTCTTTTTCTATTTTGTTAATAAATTAGACTTATTTCTCGTAAAAAACCTATATTCTAAAGTATATAAATATTTAAATACTACTACGATAGAGTAGTGAAATATGAAGAGATGTAAACATTGTAAAAAGGAACTCAAAAACCCTAAAAGAAATTTTTGTAATCAAAAATGTTGGCATAGTTACTATTCTAAATATTATTCTGGAAAGAAAAATCCTTGTTTTGGTATTAGGAAAAATGGAGAATATAAAAAATGTTCAAATTGTGGGAAAAAAATATGGATTGTAAATAATAGATTGAGAAGACTAAATAATTATTTTTGTAATAGAAAATGTTGGAGAGAATCTGAAAAGGAGTCAATAAAAGTCTTATGTAAATTTTGTGGAAAAGAAAAAATAACATACCCTTATGATAAAAAGGTAAAGAAAAGTCATTTCTGTAGTCAAGAATGTAAGGCAAAATGGCAGAGTGAAAATCTCATTGGAAATAATAATAATAATTTTAATAATTATTGGAATAATCAACAAAAAAAATCTCTTGGCGAAAAACAAAAAATAAGATTGAGAAAATATCCAGAAAAACACCCTAATAGAATATTAGCAAGAACTGGGAAAATATCAATTCCACAAAAACAATTATTTAAATTAGTTAGAAAATACTATCCTTCTGCTGAATTAAATCATAGAATTCCAACTAAAAATAGTCAAAGACATGCTGATGTGGGTATTCCCAAATTTAAACTTGATATTGAATATGATGGAGATTATTGGCATCAAAATAAAGAAGATGATAAAAGAAGAGACCAAGAACTTCTTGAAGTTGGTTGGAAAACTCTAAGATTCACAAAAAATGACCTTAAAAAACCAGAGATGATAATTCAGAAAGTTGAAAATTTTTAAAAAAATTGAAAGATTTTAAACGTTAAAAACTTAAAAACTTGTAATTCTAATATTATTGCATGAAGAGAATTCTATCCATATTAGCAGTTCTTCTTTTAATCTTTCCTGTTCTTGCACAGAATGTAATAGAGCCAATCCCATCAAAAAGCAAAGGAGTATTCTCTGGCGTAGTTCAATTTGTTGTAAAATATTGGCTCTGGTTTGTTGTTATAGCAATCGCAGGAATAATCATAGTCTTCATTATCATGCTCATTAAGAGGATGAAAGGAAAAGTAGACCCATTCTTAGAAGATTACAAAAAAACAAAAAATCTATGTAAATTTCAGAAAGACCCAACAATCAAACAAGTCTGGTTAATTCATGACAAAGGAATGAAATATTTAGGAAAATATATTGGGTCTGCTATAACTCAAGATGGTTTTCAAAATATTCTTCTTTGGAAATTTAAGAAGTGGTATCTCTTCTTTTTTCCGATTAGGTTGGACTTCTTCGACCTTGTTAAAGAAGATTTCATTATCAGATGCAATCTAAATAAAACATACAAATACGTAGTGAAAAAAGAGGATGGAACAGAAGAGATAAAAAGTATCGAACTAACTCATGATATTGCAATCAAGGATGGGGATAAAATTATTATTAAGGGTGTGGGAATTGAAAGGGTTAGATATTTCTTTTACCCTGTGTTGAGGGATAAAGCAGGGAATATTGTTGATGGAAAATTAGAAGTTTTTGAAAGGGAAAAAGATGGGGCATTAATCAACACTATGTATGCCCAAGTTGAAGACTTCGCTAATATAAGCAGAGAATTAATAAATCTTAATCCTTCAGTTCGTTGGACAGTCAAAACAGGTGAGCCGATTGGTAAGAAAGAATAACTATAAATTTGAAAAAATTCAAAATATTCAACATAGAGGTGATAATGATTTCTCCAGCACCAGAGTGGGTTGGTCTTGCAATTTTTGGGGTTTGTGTAGTCGCAGTAATCATGTGGGCAGTGTTTTGGAAACAGGGTTCTTTCGAGTAAAATTTTTGGGGTGTGTCTGAATGGATAACAACCCCAACAAAAGAGTAGATACATTTCTTTTTATAATTCTTTTCATTCAGATTCTCATTCTCATCTCCATGTTTATGATGATTCAACAAGTCAACAAAGCAGTTGTTGAAATCAAGAAATTCTGCTGGGGGGACAAAGTAAAGGATTTGATAACAAATCCAGAACAACCAAACCTGAATATAATCCAATAGGTGGAAACAATCGAAAAATCAGAAGTAATAAAACTGATAAAGGATAGGATAGATTACTGGTCAAGACCTAAATCAAAGAACATCAAAGTAAGCCCAGAGGAAATCACAATCAAGACCGAGAGGATGTTTGAAATTCAGAAGAGGATGGTAATCGAGGAGTTAAAATTTCTTAAAAAACAAATTAAGGTGATTGAATGACAACATACTATGCGATAATCTTTGAACTGAAAGAAGATACGCCTGTGCTTAAAGTGAGACTAAGGAAAATATTGAATGAAAATTTCAAGAAATTTACGACTGGGATTCGCAGTTCTGAAGGATTAAAAATATACATATCTGAAGGGTCAAAACTGGTGATTGAATAGTGGGAAGAATGAAGTGTGGTATTTGTGGTTGTAGAAAGATAAAAAGTCGAACAAATTATCCATGTGGAAGAAAATCAAAATCAAGGACAATTAAAATATGCAAAGAATGTGGGAATCAAAATTATTTTAAATATGGTGTATAAATGGTAATATTTGAATTGGGAACAAAACTTGGAACACTTGAGAAAAAATTAGGCAGAGAATCAATAGTCATGGAAATCAGCGAATGGGAAATGAATACAATTCTTAAAGTGTTGGCATTGAGAAACAAACCAATGTATATCAGGATTGTCAATGAACTTATCAACGAGGCAAGGAAGGAAGGGTATGATATGATGATTGCCACAGAAAAAGTGAAAGTGAAATGCCCACATTGTAAAGCAGAGGTGGAAATATAAAATGAAAGATTGGGTATACTGGATGGGATTTGGCACTGGAATAGGCATAGTATTATTTGTATTTTTAGGTCTTCCACTCATCGCTTACTTGGGATTCACAAGAAAATTGAAATTCTTACCAAGAATGGAAGATTTATTAAAAGAATTTCCACACTCATTGGATGATTTACAAAAAAGACCACCATACAACAAGATGGATTTTTCAAGTGGTCTGATAGTCTTGTATTTTGAATTGATTGTCTCGCATTATTTAATCAAGATAATAAAATTTTTCAAGAGAGGTAAATAATTATGTGGCTTATATTTCATGCTTGGATTGAATTAATCATGAGCCTTGTTTTTTGGGGCAAGGTTTATTTAGACTTACAAAAACACAGAATACCATTAAGAGACAGGTGGCTTGATTTGTCAATAGATATATTTATGGCTATTTTATTTTCATTGGCATTCATAGATATGTTTATGTCTATCCCAGTCGCTATCAGACTAATCAACATGATAAAAAATATTCCAAGATGAATAGTATGGGAACAACACAGGATAGAATTTTGGAGACGCTGAAAGAGAATTCAAAAGGATTGACTGCAATGGAAATCGCAATAGAGATGAAATATCCCTACAATAAAATACCAACTATGCTTACGAGAATGAAGAATTTTAGTATGGTCGATTTTATATTTAAAGATAATGAGAAAATTTGGAAAGTAAATAATAAAGGTGAAAATAATGGCTAAAAATATTGAAACACTTTTATTGCAGTATCGTGCCGAAGATATTCGCAGTAATTATTCAGGAATACTTCATATTTGTTTAGAGATAGTCAAGGCTCACATGAAGGTAGACCCAGCACCAGAAATCAAGAATGCATTGAAGAGATTAGAATTAATTAAAAATAAAACTTCGCCAAAATTAAACACACCATATTTTATTATTGTTCACAGCATAGCAAGAAACATGGCAAGACCATTAACATTTCCAATCGAGGTTAAGACTGGGAAAAGGCAGACAAGGGAATTTGAACTCGGAGAACTCATTCAGGAATTAGAGGAAGCACACATTAAAATCAACGAGATAGAACAGCAGATTGCCCAGAATTATTCGATAGACATTCCACTTAACCAGCAAGGACAGGCTATTGTGTTTGATTTTAACAATCCAAAACAAGGTATGGAAGATAGGTTCAAATTTTGAAGGTGGGAAAAATAACAGATTGTAAAAACTGTAGATTAAATTATGATGGGGGTTGTCCATATTCAATTAGACCATCACATAATTGTAAAGATTTTATTAGATTAAATTAAAAAAATTAAAAGAGGTGATAAAAAATAGAATTACCGAAAATAGAACCGAGAGCAGTAGCACCAAGAATGATTGAAGCAAAATGGATTGTAGAATGATTAAAAATCATGCAATTATCCAATTCAAGACACAGAATTGCAGGAACAGATGAGCAAAAACCCAATGTTTGCAGAAGCAATATTGAGACCAAGAACAGAACTTTTAATCAGAAGCATACAAGAGAAAGTGAGATACAGAGAACACGTGGGTATAGAAATCAAAGGGGCAACCAGAAGTGGTAAGAGCAGTGTAGCAATAGCATTTTGTAAGTTCATCAGTGGATTGACAGGAATTCCATTCACACTGAAAAATATTTGTCCGAATGAGATAATCTATCTTCAGAGATTGAAAGACCCAAACTTGCCGAATGGTAGTGTGTTTCTAATTGATGAGCAAACCGAAACGCATACAGGTGCAGGAAGTTATTCAGAAATGAGTGTTCTTGAAGATATTCAGCAGATTTGTGCAAAGGAACAGATACATTCGATTTGGTGTCATCCTCATGAATTTGTGGGAAGGATGTCCACAATCGGACTTGAGACTTATGGCAAAGACCCAGAGAATCTTCTAATCAGGTGTATCATGTATAACATAGCGACAAGCAGACTTACTAAAGTTCCGATGGGTCAGGTGATTGTTCCTGTCGGTCAATTATACAGTTGTGGTTTGTTTGGTAAGCCGACAAAAACACCAACAGGATTTGATACGATAATAACATGCATCAAAGGTGTTTGTCCGAGATATGGTCAGTGTCAAGAATTCATGGCACAATATGAATATGAGAAAGATACTAAAATCAAGCAAGTAAGGACAAGAAGCCTAAAAGACAGAGAAGTGGAAAGATTAATGATGATTGACCACATAGCGAATGACAAAAACTTTCAGAATGCCCAGAACAACGATGAGAGAATGAGTTTAGCCAGATTTTTAGTCCCTTTCGGAACTCCAGAAAAACTCATAGGGGAACTATTTAAAATGGCAGTCGCAGTAATTGAAAAAAGAATCGATATAAAAGAACTCAAGAAGAGTTTAGTCGAGCAAGGCAACATTTCGCAGGAAGAAAGTGATGAAGGCTAACTTTTTCTTTTTCTATTTTGTTAATAAATTAGACTTATTTCTCGTAAAAAACCTATATTCTAAAGTATATAAATCTTTAAATACTACTACGATAGAGTAGTGAAATATGGGTAAATATAAAGTAAGATGTAGAATTTGTGGTAGATTTTTCTCTAAAATAGATTGGGGTCATTTAAGAAAACACAATATAACTTTCAAAAAATATAAAATTAGATTTCCTAATAGTAAAACTCAATCAGAGTTAACAATAAAAAAATTCATTAAAAATGGTTCTAAAAATATTAAATATATATTAGAAAAGCCGAAAAAATTAAGGTCTAAATGGGGAAAGAAAACTGGTATTTTAGGTGTTTTGTCAAGAGAGGAGAGAAGAAAACAAGACCCAAAATATAACAAACATTGGGAAAAAACATTCACAATTGGACAGAAGAAAAGGGATAAAAAAAGGAAAAAGAGAAGGAAAAATGACCCAAAATTTGACAAAAAATTGAGAGAAGTTAGTAGAAAGAATGGAATTAAAACACAAAAAATTATGAAACAAAAATCTAAACAAGACTATAATTACGAAAAATGGCTTAAAGAAAGACAATCATTAGGACAAATAAAAGCAGTTAAAAAAAGGCAAAAGAGAAGAAAACAAGACCCAAAATATGATAGATATTTAAGAAAGTGTTGTAGTATTGCTGGTTTTATTGGTCTTAAAAAACTTCGTGAAAATAGTCCATTTTGGTTTATGGGTGTTCCTTTTGCTTCACCTTCTGAAAGAGAATGTGCCAAATTATTTCACAAACATCTTAATTGGATACCAAAAGAAGGAATTAATTGCCACATTCAAATAGGGAGATGTGAATATGATTTTAAAATTAGTGGTTGTTTTGTCGAATATCATCCAAAAAGTGATTTGTATGATACAACAATCAAAATTTATTACCAGAAGAGAAGAAAAAATCTTGATAAAAATAATCTTAAAGACAAGAAACTATTTATTCTTCAAAGTCTCGAAGATGTCATGGATTTCATAAATATAGAAAAATTCAATCAAAAAAACCACCACTTCTGATTTCTTAATTTTTTGAAAATATTTAAATATTTGTAAGTTCTATATTATTATTGATTAACATGGTTCACATACTTGAAAAGAAAGATATATCAATTACAGGAGAAGAAATATTTTTACCAACTTCCCCTGAAGAGTTAGGAGAAGAAAAGGTTGAAGAGCAACCTGTTGATGACAAGCCTCTGCCAACAAGACCAGAGGATATTGAATAATGTTTATAACGAGGTGAAAAAAATGAGAACTGGTAGACATAGACCAAGTAGATATACAAAACATAAAGTAACAAAATTAAGAACAATCGAAATACCTGAAGGGTTCAAATTTTTAACTGTCGAGAGACATCCACAAGAGCCAAGAAGGATGAGGATTGTCTTCAAAAAAGAGAAGTAGAGTGAAATGCACAAAAAAGGATTAAGTGACCCAAATGATTGGGAACATGTTCAGTTTATGAACAATGAAGGAGAGAGGTATCTCTCTGAAATGGATAAAGACCTCGAAGATATTGAAAAAGAATTATAATGGTGATAAAAAATGGCAAAAAGAAAAATGGGAAAACATAAGGTTAAAGAAAATAATCCATTCGCTGGAGACTTGAGAGAATTGGAAAGTTATGGAAAAGCGATGACAAAAAAGAAATATACACCAGTAGTGCAACCAAGACTCGCAAAAGTTAGAAAACCAGAGGCGTTATTGTAAGATGGCACACAAAATATCTATGAAAGCAATGGCAGGTGCAGTTGCATCTCCAAAGACTCCAATGAGACTCAAAGTCGGATTAGTAAAAAAATATCCAACATTAAGACAATACATGAAGTGAGGTTAATGCCTCATAGAATTAAAAAAGAAATGTTGCGAGATTTAATTACTCAGCAAAGAATGAATTTAAAATTCATTCAACAACTACCAACAATCGAATATGAAGCATTTGGTTATACAATCAAAGACCCAGTGATAGGAGAGTTTTCAGTCTTAGGGTCTGGGTTCGTGCCAAGCGAAAGGGGGTTTAAGACAATTAAACCATTATAAAAAAGGTGAAAAAAATATGCATAAGAAAAAACAATCAAAATTTGACAGAAATCCATACGCTAATCCATTAAATGAATGGATTAAAAGTGGAGAAAAATGGGCAGTTAAATCAGGTGATTGATATTTCTAAAAAAAGTGGAAAACATAAAATCAGAAAAAGAGAGCCTGATTTATTTGAAGCCTATGAAAAAGAAATGAAAGTAATGTATCCTGAATTTGAAGAAGAGCCAGTCAAAAAAGTGAAAGTGGAAAAATCTAAAGGCAAACATAAAATTCATAAGGAAGACGAAGAATTATCATTCTTTCCAAGTCCTGAAGATATACCAGAAGAAGAATCAGAAGAAGATTGGTTAAAAAGACAACAGAAAGGTTATGAAGAACAAGCAGAAGATTTTAAGAATATGGCAGAGAGTGGAAAGAAGTTTGCATTAGGAACTTATACTACTGTAAACAAAGCAGTTACTGGTGCTAAAAGATTAGGAAGACAATTAAGTAGAAAGTTACAACAAGTAAAAGCTAAGTTTGGTAAACATAAAGTTCCAAAACAACCTATTCAAGTTTTCATTGAACCCACAGAAGAAGGAGATTATGTTGTTTATGGTCAAGCTACAAGAAGAGAAGTTCCAGTTGTAAGACCAACACATGCTATTAAAGTTTATGAGGAAAAACCTCTCAAAGAAGAGGAGTATGTGAGGATTGAGCAATAATGGTTCATAATAATAAATGTAAGAAAGATGTATTAAAGCATCTAAAAGGAGATAGTGAAACTTGGTTAAAATTATCTAAAAAAGCAAAAGAAGAATATCAATCTGATGTTAAATTAATAAAAAAAATAAAAGGTAAATGATATGGTTCATAAATCAAAAAAAATATTAACAGAAGAAGATAAAGAAGAATATGAGAGAGGATTTAAATATGGAGTTAAAGATGGTGATGTACCATTAAAAGATATTTTATTTACAAATATATATTTTCAGAAAGGTTGGAATGATGGGCAATCATATAGAAAAGAAAAAGAACCAAAGGAATTAAAATTATTAAGGAAAAAACTGCAAAAAAACATATAGTTCATCATAAAAATTTGAAGTGAATAAAAATGGTTCATAAAAGTGAAAAATTAATTCAAAAAATTAAAGGAAAAGATTATACATTATTCAAAAATACCAATTATCAAGACTGGTGGTTTTTTGAACAAACTAAAGAATTTGGTGGAATACCATTAGGTGATAAATCTTTAATTCCATTAGAAAATATTGATAAGTTTGCTAAAAGATTAACTCAACCAGTAGATTAAAAGGTAAAATAAATGGTTCATTTAACTGCATGTCAAAAAAGAGTGTTGAAACACTTGAAAGGAGATAGTGAGACTTGGTTGAAACTATCCAAGAAAGCAAAGGAAGAATATTTATCTGATGTTGAATTAATTAAAAAGATAAAAGGTGGTAAATAATATGGTTCATAAAAAAGTAAAAGAATGCAAACATGAATATTATTTTAAGAAATATTGTGGGGTAGATGTTTGTATAAAATGTGGAAAACATAAAGGATTATCACATTGTTTTTGTGGTTGGAAAATAGGAAGTGCTGACCCAGAAGCAAAATATAAAGAGGAATGGTAATTATGGTTCATAAAATGGATTTAAAAAATATAGATGTTAAAGCAGTTTTGATTATAGGTCAACCAACAGAAGATATTAAACAAACTCTTCCAGAAGGAGTTCCAACTAAAGAAGTTAAGGAAAGTGATATTATGACAGATTATGATGACACAATGAAGGAGTTCACCGACTCACTTGGTGGGTTTGATAGCAAAGATAAACCTTTAGTTGGTGAGAAAAGTCTATAAATGTAAATTTTTGAAAAAATTTAAATATTTGTAATGTTAATTATATTTGAGTATTATGGTTCACAAAACTGAAAAAATGATTTCTTGCGATTTGACGCAGATTAAGACACCTAATGGTGCAGGAATTCATAAGTATTCTTCTTCCACAGGAGATTGGCTCGATGCTTATTCTAAAGAAGTCGACAAGATGGATAGAGCATTAGATAAATCTTATGAAGAGTCAGAAAAATTACAAGAAGAAGCAGAAGAGAGGATTTCCCAACTTCAAGATGAAGAAGAAGAAGAAAGACAAAGAGAAGAAGAACAGTTATACATGGAACAGATGAGGCAGTTGGAAATAGAGAAAACAAAAACAGAAGTAGAATTAATGAAAAAAGAACTTGAAACCCAGAGAAAACCACAGGTTGAAAGAAGAATAGTGCCAGAAGTTGTAGAAAAGAAACCAAGTTTAAAACAAAGAGTAGTAAGTCTTGGGAAGAAAGTCGCAGGAGTTGTCGGAACAGCATTAGGTCATCCAGAAGTTGGTGTTGTTGCGAGTGTCTTGCCAGAAGCAGAAACAACAACTGAAGTCAAACAAAAAGAAGAGTTGGTGTTAGCGTAATGGTTCATCACAAAAAATCAAAATTATTTGAAGTTACCAGAAGGAAAAAGAAAGATGAAGAAGGGCAGGATAATCCATTAGAGGATTGGTTAAAAGGAAAAGGATATATTATATTGGTGAAGTAATATGGTTCATAAAAAAGGAAATTTAATTCAAAGAATTAAAGATATTATTGAAACAACAAAAGATTATTCAAGTGATGATTTTGATGATTTAATTACAATACTTAAAATAGCAGAAAAATCAAAAAAACATAGGTGATAAATAATGGTTCATACATTTACTGAAAGTATGTCTGATGTAGGTTCAGGTGTTGGTGGTTTATTTACTGGAATGACTCCACTTGCTACTTTTCCAGTTTATATGGGTGTCGCTGATATGACATCAGGTGTAATGAAAGGAGTTGGAAAAAAAATGGGTAAAAAAGTCAAAAAACAAAAAAAGAAAATGAAATCAAAAAAGAAGAAATAAGGTGAATATTTATGGTTCATCAATTTAAAAAAGGTGAATGGGTAGAATTCCAACCTTATTTTTATAGTTTTAAAAGCAAACATGGTAAGGTTGTCGGTGTAAGCGACATCACAGATTTAGTCAAGATTAATGCTCAAGGTAAATACTTTGATGTCCCTCAAGTTAGGATACTCAGGAAAGTTCCATTTACTGAGGTTTTTTTTGGTGGTTAATCATGGTTCATAAAAAATATAAAGGAAAATATTATTTATATTCAAAAACAAGTGGAAGAAGATTAGGGGTATTTGATACCCTACAAGATTTAAAGAAAAGAGAAAGAGAAATTCAATATTTTAAACATAGAGGTAAATAATAATGGTTCACCAATTTCGCAAAGGAGATAAAGTTGGGATTTACATAGACTTTTTCAAAAGTTATATTCCTGCCGAAGTAAAGTCTGTCGATAGGAATCTACTCAATGTCAACACTGAAAAACAATCATTCACAGTTGAAGAAAAAGATGCAATTCCATTAAAATTACTCCCAAGAGAAGAGAAGAGAAAACTGGTTTTTAGAGTATCCGAGAGGTTGAAGTAATTGCACAAAGAAAAAACTTGGGTAGTGAAAAGGGGAGATATTTTTTCACTTTATACCAGAGATGGTAAAAAATACATGATTAATGATAAATTTGTTGTTGTAGAGGCGACACCAAAAGGATTTGTCCTCTTGAATGATTTACCTGAAATTAAAAAGGTGAAAAAATAAATGGTTCATACATTCAATCGCAAAAAACCAGAAGAATTAGATTTAGAATTTTATTATAGAACTAAGACTATTCCTATGGCTTGGCAAGTATTCGGTAAACTAAGAACTTCTGACAATTGGCTTCCAGTAGTGCAACAAAGAAAATTCAGGGAAGACGCTGAAAAAGATTTGAAACAAGCAAGATGGAATATTCCTTTAAAACCTGTCTATAAAGATTATAAATTACTTTTAGTCCCTGCGACTCCGACAGAGATGACTGAAAGAAAATTATTAAAAGGATTAGAAAAAAGAAGAACACTTCGTGGGGCAATTGAATCTCCAATAGGGTTTCTTGCTGAACAAAAATATTGGGGGAGAATACCCATGCTTGGGATTTAAATTTCTTTAAATTAAATGATAATTATGCACGAGATTGAGAATAAAGAAGAAGACAACTCTTTTAAAGGTAAGTTAATCGCTTTCTTCGACATCGAAAGAGACCCACTCGTTAAGGCTTTTAAGGAAAGAACGAAGCCAAAAGAAGAAAAAAAAACTGAATGGGGTTTTGTTTAATGTTTAATATTTAAAAAAATTGAAAATATTTAAATATTTGTAAGTTCAAAATAATGATTGATTAAAATGAAAAAAACAATAGCAATATTATTTGCCCTATTGGTTTCTTTGACTCCTTTAGTATTTGCAGACGAGGTTACAGTAACAGGTGACGTAGACAAAGCAGTATCAGTAACATTCAATTATAACGCAGTTGGATTTGGTGCTTTAACACAGGGAAGTTCAGACAATCATCCATCCCCTGATTATACAGGTGGTGTATATAATGCAACAGTAGATACAAACTTCGCATGGCAAGTGAAAGTTAGTGGAACTGACTTTACTGATGGTGGTTCTAATACCTTTGGTGTTGGAAACCTGACAGTAGACACAAATGCGACAACAACTTTAACACCAGCAATAGCAGTAACAGGAAGTCCAGCAGTTGTTGATACATATTCAACAACAGGAGAAGGAATAGACAACTTTCATGGTTATCTATTAGACGTTCCAGCATACCAATATGCAACATCTTATTCATCAACAGTAACATGGACTTACGAGAACCAATAAGAGTAAAATACAGGTAGATTATTAATTTTGTTTAGGTTTTTTCTTTTCTCTTTTTTATTGATTTTTGATACTATCTATTCCTTTTGATTATTCTGTATTGAAAAAATTGAAAATATTTAAATATTTATAATCCTAATTTATAATAGTTAATATGATGAATAAAAAATTCTTTTTAACTATAGTGTTCTCTTTGTTTATCTTATTTTCTATAGGCTCTGTTAATGCTGTATGGTGGGACAGTTCATTTGCATTATGTAAAAATATAACAATAGACAATACAGCAAACGCTAATACGCTTACTAATTACGCAGTATGGATAAATATAACAAACGCTACAAATATGGAAGGAGATTTTTCTGATATTAGATTTGTCAATGCAGGATGTAATCAAGGTGGTTCTGAATTACATTATTGGATTGAAAAACAAGTTAATTCAAACTTTGCTGAAACTTGGGTTGAAGTTGATTCAATACCAGCAAGTTCATCTAAAAACATTTCAATGTATTATAACGCTTCTGGTATAGTTTCAAAGTCTAATATTCAAGATACTTTTCCAGTAGGTGATGATTTTAATGATGCCAGTTTTAACACTACAAAATGGAATAATACGGTTGGTAATTATATAGAAGATGGTGGATTTTTATATATGAATGTATCGGTTGGTGGTCAAGGAGCTTCAATTTTTAGTTTTGTTAAAATTCCTGAAGGCTCACAATTCAAAATAAGGAAAAATGTATCAACAATTAGTGACGGAACTGTAAGCAGAATTGGTTGGTCATCAGCTGAAAATTTTCCAACTCAAGGATTTGGTGGAGCTAACGCAACAGTTTTTCAAGAATTGGGAGCATTATATACATCACTTTGGACTGGTGGAAGTTTGACACAAAATAATGAAGGTAATATTGTTACAACTAATATGGAAACTCATAGTATTTACAGGAACAGTTCTAATGTTGATTTCTGGTATAAAGATACGTTTACAAGGACTTATTCGAATACTGCCCAATTCCCACATGATTCAGAATCCGTCTGGTTATCAATTTGTCCAGAAACATCGACTGCTAACCAATATATAGATTGGGTATTTGGTAGATTATATACTGCTCCTGACCCATCTACTACTGTTACTGAAATAGAGAGAGGTATATGTGATGTTTACATAGATTCTTGCCAAGAATTAAATTCTGCAAATACTTATTATTGTTTGAATCAAACTATCTCTACTTCATCAAACTGCTTTAATGTTACTGCAAATAATGTCACTCTGGATTGTAAAGGTTACACTATGGCAGGAAATGGGGGAAATATAGGAATATACACATACACTAATAATCAGACTACAGTTGAGGATTGTATTTTTACGAATTGGAATACGGTTATTTATTTTGACGGCTCTAATTATCCAAACCCAAGTTATCCAAAAGGGTTATATGGACATAAAATTTATAATAACACAATCTCATCCTATGCATTCAAAGGTTTTGTTTATTTTGGAATCCATAATATTATAATTGCTAATAATACGATGAAAGATGTTACTGATTATTGCATTCAAGGTGGACACTTAGCAGGGGATAATGGTATAATTGAAAACAATACATTAGCACAACCTTGTGAAATTAGTTTCGACCCTTTTATTTCATCTACAAACATTAGTTACAATAATTTTTCATTATCCAATATAGGATTTAGTAATCATGGAGCAGGTTTGATTGTTAAAGACAATATATTTAATACAGGAATTGTTGATGATGATGGTGGAACAAATTATTATTATAACAATATAATAAAAGATACTTTTCGTTCTGGGGCATCTCCTGAAACAACAGTAGTAAATGGTGGTCATATTGGTGCTTATAATATATATGGACATCCAGAAGCATATCAATATTTTATAGATACAAACATAACTGATGAACCATATAGACAGATAATTATGCAATCAGGAGCAAATTTTAGATATAAAAAAGACAGCAACTGGATTAATACAACAGTCGCTACAGCACAAACATTCAAGAGAAGGCTTTATGAGACTAACACAACATACATGAAATGGTTTGATGATGGAGTTAATAACTTCTATTATACTTTAGGTGGGTTGAATACCAATACTAAATATGATATTTATGATAATTCTACTCTGAAATATACTTTAACTTCTGATTCAAATGGGGCTTTACCGACATTTAACATAACTTTAGGAAGTGGTCATGAGATAGTAGTTCAACAACATATTTCATACCTCGAAATTACATATAATTATTCAACAGCAGAATTTGGAACTTTAACTCAAGGAACAAGCAACAATCCAGCAAATAATCAATTATCAGGTGTGTATAATGTAACTGTAAATGCTTCAGACTCATATAATGTTTCAGCAAATGCTACTAATTTAGTTTCAGGTGGTTATAATATTCCAGTAAATAATTTGAAGATGGATACAAATGATACAGCAGGTGATTTAGTAGTTGGTAGTGCAGTAACACTTTCAGGTTCAGAGCAATTGATAGATACTTATAATAATACTGTTACAGCAAACTTTCATGGATTTTGGTTATCAGTTCCATCATATCAATATGCGACTTCATACCAAGGCAATATAACTATAACATATGTAATAAGTTGATGAAAATGAGCAAGAAAAAAATTTACAGAAAAAGTTTAATTTATTTACTTATATCTCTCTTAACAATACCCTTAATATTTGCAGGAGATGTTAATATTACTGTAGATGTTATTCCACCACCACCATTATGCCCAACAGAAGGTTTGTCATACTTTCTGTGCATGACTGGTCAAGGAACTGGTAATATGTTTAGTTCTATGGGAACACCCATGATGATTCTAATCATACTCATTGCTCTTGGAAGTGCAATAGGATACATATTAAGTTCTGTTGGAAAGAGAGTAGAAAAGGCTTAACCTTTATATTTTTAAAATCTAATGTTTTCTTATGAAAAAAACAATATTGGTATTGTTGTTCCTATTGTTGATTCCATTAGCAGAGGCACAAATCATCACAAATTAACGAAAGTTAAGTGAATTTGGTGTGTCTCCAAGCGAATTCAACATAGGTGGAACAGGAAGCACTTGCTTTACCATGAATTTTTACAATACTCATGGGGAAGTCGATGCAATCTATTCAATCGTACCAGACGATTGTATGCGACCATATATAACTTCTCAACTCAACAACGTCACTGTGCCAATGGGTAGTGTCGGAGTTCAATATCAGGTATGTGTGAATGGGAATTTTACCCAGAACAAGACTTGTTATATCTATGTTTATGGGAAGCCTGTGGGTGTTGAAAGTAATGGGACAATTTTAATACAAAGAAGAATCGGTGTCAGGTTTTTGTTTGGAAAGATAACTACCACTACGACAACAAGAACAACAACAACTACTACCAGAACGACCACAACCTCTACGATATTAACAACCACTACAACTCAACCAAGTTCTGGTGATGGGGGGGGGCAAAACAATACCACAACCACTAAAAAAACAACCACGACAACAAACCCAAAAACAACACAAACCACAACAAACACGTTGCAAAAAATCACATCAGATTTTAATGGAAGCCAGATAATACATGAGATAACAACCACGACAATAAAAGTGAAAAGTGAAAGTGGAAAGGGGGTAATTAACTTCTTGTTAAACACAACGACAGGTTTGTATGTTTTGATTGCATTGATAGTGATTATTATAGTAATTGTTGGAATGGTGATAACAAAAAAGAACCAGAAGAACATCTACAACCCCTTATACGAGCATAATCAGGGCATCTATTAATTTTTCCAAAATATTTAAATATTTGTAAATCTAAAATAATAGTATGACTCACAAATTTGAAAGAACAAAAGGAAAACATTTAACCACCACTAATGTTGGCGACCAAGAAATAGATGTTTTCAGGATAGGTAATAAAATAATCGCATTTTTGGGTGGAACAGATACACCAATAAGAATGTGGAAAAATCGCAAGGATTTTGATTTCACACTGAAACTGGCAAACATAAGAAGCACGATGATTTAAGATTTCAGGTCATTCAGCAATTCATTCAGTTCTTCCTTCTTAATCAGTTTTTGAAAGTAGTAGACATATTCTATTATATCTGCTAACCTAAACAACAGTTCATCCTCTCCGAAAGTATCATCCTTTCTCTCAAGAGATACCTTAAATCGGTCTACTAAAACTTCTAAGTGCGACATCAATCATTCACCCAACATTCGCAGTTAACAGCACCACAACCCTCAAACCTTTCTTCGCATGTTATGTTCTTGTAATCTTCATAACCTCTTTCATAACCACCACGACACAGAGTTATTATCGCTTCATGCCCCAGATAGATTGTCTGTGTTTGGTTGCCCACATGAAGATAAAGTTCACCATCTGGTTTTGGATTATTTGCATAATATTGCCAATCAGGGTCAATCAAATGTATAACCCCAACTTCATTAAGAAAATAAATAATAGTCAAAAAAGTAATAATTCCGAGAATAAAAGTAAAAATATACAAAAATTTATCCTTAATTTTTTCTTTCATAACACCACTTAAGATTAGGATATTTTTCACATTCAGTTGGAAGAGTGTTATAATCTGGAGTTGTGTTGAATTTAGTCATTAAATTCCAACAATCAAGCTCACACCATGCTCTTTCCTCTTTGATAAAACAAGAATTTGGACAAATATACTTGGCTCGATAGAATGAATAACTAAATATCATAATTTCTGTCAGTCCCAATATACCAAAAATAACAACTAAATATTTTAATAAATTTTTCATTTACCCACTCTTTTATACCATTCTTCTACACTATCTTTAGTAATTATAGTAGCATGAAATTCAGGACTATCCTCAAAAATTTTCTTAAGCATCTTAAATAATTGTTCTTTTGATTTATTTTCTGTTCCTTCAATTATATTGATAAAACATTTCTGAGTTGTATCTTTCCACATCTCTCTAAGAAATTTTCCTAATCTAATAAACTCTTCGTCTGTAAATGGTGCATTAATTATCATTTTCATTTACTTTTCACTTTTATCTTTGAAAAAATCATCAACTTGATAATCATAAGTTTCAAGTAACTCTTTCAACTTGGGTTGCTGATTTACGAGAAGTCCGAATTTCAAGTTAAATAATTCCATTTCCAAAACCATTATTATTTGTAATGGAGAGCATTTTTTATTAAATTCTTTTACTAATTTTCTCAACATTACATCAAAA
>Ga0315277_10004357_pt1 | contig 18981 bp, 11 predicted proteins | sample YL17G05_15_MG_FD_203695 | JGI IMG/M metagenome (GOLD analysis project Ga0315277, IMG submission 203695) | Sediment microbial communities from Yellowstone Lake, YNP, Wyoming, USA - YL17G05_15 | ecosystem: Environmental > Aquatic > Freshwater > Lake > Sediment | place: USA: Wyoming | collected...
TCAACGACGCCGTGATGCGGCCGATTCTGGAAAACATGATGGGCCGAAAGTGGGTGGACACCTCCGACCAGACGGAGTATATGGGTGGGCAGATGGACCTTTCTGAAGCCAACCTGGAGATCATCAACGCCTCGCTCGACAACCAGATCGTCTTCTGGTATCACTTGGGCTACGATTTCATTAGGGTGGAAGCGAGTTTGCCCCTGCCGGCGACGGCTTTGCTGGCCGGCGATACGGCTGCGGGCAACCAGGATCATAACCGTGCCTGGCAGGGACTGCACGACGGACCGATCAAGAACTGGAAAGACTTCGAAGCCTACCCCTGGCCTGGGGTTACCGAGAACAATTTCTACATTCATCGCTACATCTGCGATCATCTTCCCGAGGGAATGGGCTTTCTCAGCTGCCACGCCGGGGGCGTCTTTGAACATGTGTCGCGTTTGCTCGGATACGAGAACCTCTGTCTTTTCCTTCACGATCAGCCGGACCTCGTCCGGGCGGTGACCGACCGCCTGGGCGGGCTGATCGAGCGATACAACGATCACCTGCTCGAACTCGACGGTCTGGCGGCGATCTTCCAGGGTGAAGACTTCGGCTACAACACCCAGACGCTGATTTCTCCCCGGCACATCCGTGAGTATTTCTTGCCCTGGCATAAGAAATACGCCGCTCAAGCTCACCGGGCCGGTAAGAAATATTACTTTCACAGCTGCGGCAAAATCGACGAGATCATGGACGACCTGATCGATGACATCGGGATCGACGCCAAGCATTCATTTCAAGACGGGGTGTCGCCAATAAGCGAAGCCAAGGAACGCTGGGGCGGTCGGATCGCCTTGCTGGGCGGCGTGGATGTGGACAAGCTGTCGAGCTGGCCTCCGCAGGAGCTCCGCCGCTACGTACGAAAGATCATCGACGCCTGCTCGTCCGGCGGCCGTTTCGCCGTCGGGGCCGGCAATTCCATCCCCAGCTATATCCCGGTCGAAAACTATCTGACCATGCTGGATGAGGCCCTGCGGTAATCTCCGTCGTCCGCCTTCATACTTCAATTAGTCTGGCTGTTTCAGGGCTGCGGTTGCGTTGCATTCGATGGTCGGATTTGACAGAATGAGAACTTCTATTTATTGCCATGGAGGTACCGACAAGTGAACCCTGCCAAATTCCCTCGTTGGATTCTTTGTGGACTCTTGGCCGTGGCTCTGGGGCTCCCGTCTGCCGCGGCCGAATGGACCTACGACCGTTATCATAGGCCTGATGAGCTTGCGGCTGCGCTCCAGGAGATGGCCCGGGCCAATCCTGGTGTCGCCAAGATTCATTCTCTGGCCAAGAACGCCGGCGGGCGCGAGCTCGTCCTGATCGAGATCGGCCCCGAAACAGGAAAAAACCAAAAGACCCTGCCCGCCGTGTTTATCGCGGCCGACATGGAAGGGACGGTTCCGGTTTCGGCGGAGGCGGCCCTCTATTTGGCGAAACTGGTCCTCGAAAAGGCCGATCTCCGGATCGACCGGACCTGGTATATTCTGCCCTGCGGAAACCCTGATGCCGCCTTGCTCTTTTTCGAGAAGCCTTTGCGGCGGGATTCTCGGAACGCCACTCCTCACAACGACGACATGGACGATCAGACCGACGAAGACGGTGTCGAAGATCTGAACGGCGATGGACTGATCACCCAGATGAGGGTCAAAGACCCCGAGGGCGAATGGATGCCCGTCCCGGCGGAGCCCCGGTTGATGAAGAAAGCCGACTGGTCCAAAGGGGAAAAAGGCGTCTATAAACTTTACACCGAAGGCCTCGACAACGACGGCGACGGTGCCTACAACGAAGACGGTCCGGGCGGGGTCGACATCGGGATCACCTTTCCCCACCTCTTCAAGTTCTTTTCTCCCGAGTCCGGCCCTTGGTCCGGCCGCGAAGCGGAGACGTTTGCCCTGCTGAAGTTCCTCGACGAACACCGCGAGGTCGGCCTGACCTTCGTCTTCGGCGAGACGAATTTCTGCCTGGCTCCGCCGCGCGGAGGGCGGAAGGGGGAAGCCGACCTCAACCAGATCAAAATCCCCGAGCAGATGGCCGGCTTTCTTAACGCCGACCCCAACAGGACCTACACCATGGCCGAGATCATGGAGATGGTCAAACCCCTCGTTCCGCCCGGCATGGAAGTCACCGAATCCATGATCGCCAGCTTCCTCGGCCTGGGCGCGGTAGTCAACCCGCTCGAGGACGACCTCAAGTTCTACAAGGAGTTTTCGGAGAAGTTCAAGGAGTTCTTGAAGGCCGCAAAGCTCGACGCGAAACGCCTCGAGCCGGCTCCCGACAAGGATGGATCGTTCGAGCTGTGGTCCTACTATCATCTCGGGCTTCCTTCTTTCGCCCTGGACTTCTGGACCCTCCCCGAGGTCAAGGAAGAGAAGAAGGACGAGGAGATCACGGCCGAAAAACTGGAAAAAATGACCAACGAGGAGCTCATGGCGTTGGGCGAGGAAAAGGTCGATGCCTTCCTGAAGTCCGTCGGCGCACCCGACCAGTTCAAGGCCAAGCAGGTCTTCGAGCTCCTCAAGGACGGGAAGATGGACACGAAAAAGATGGCCGAGATGTTGAAGCAGATGCCCAAACCGCCGAGCGAGGAGGGAGCCGACCCCAAGGACAAGGCGCTCCTCGCCTGGAGCAGCAAAGAGCTCGAGGGCAAAGGCTTTGTGGACTGGAAACCGTTCAAGCACCCGACGCTCGGCGAGGTGGAGATCGGCGGCGCCGTGCCCTTCGCCGATAATACCCCTCCTCCCCGAATGATCGAGGGGCTCCTCAAGGGCCAGGTCCCCTGGGTTTTCGAAATCGCCAAAAAGATGCCCCGGATCAAGATCTCAGATGCCAAGGTCAAGGTGCTCGGAGCCGGGGTCTATGAGGTTAAAGTCTGGGTGGAAAACAGCGGCGGCCTGCCCTATCCGACGGCCATGGGCCGGCGGAACGAACGCATCCTGCCCGTGATCATCACCTTGAACGGACAGGGATTCGATGTCTTGGAGGGAAAGGCAAGAACCCTCGTGCCCTCGGTTCAGGCGCAGGGAACCCAGGCTGCGACCTGGATCGTTCACGCGGATAAACCCATCCGGTTAGAGATCAAGGCCGAAACGCAGACCGCCTGGAGAGATTCGCGGACGGTGGACCTGGGAGGTGCCAAATGAAGAAACTCATCGGACTCGGAATTCTGCTCACAGCCCTCGCGCTATCGCTTCCCGCGGACAAGGCGCAGACGACCGTTCCTTTAAGCTTCGATCATTACAATACGCTCGATCAGGTCAATGATGCCCTGAAGGCCTTGAACAGTGCTTACCCGCAGCTCACGACGCTCGAACTCGCCGGGACAAGCGAAGAAGGGAGACCTCTGTACGTCATGACCGTCAATAATCCCAAGACTGGCCCACCTCTGGACAAGCCTGGAATCTATGTCGATGGAAACATCCACGGCAACGAGGTCCAGGGCGGTGACATTTCGCTTTACCTGCTCGATTACCTCCTCGGCAACTACGGGAAGAACCCCGAAATCACTCGGCTCCTGGACAGGACGTGTTTCTATGTCGTGCCGGTCGTCAATGTCGACGGCCGCTATCACTTTTTCGCCGATGCCAACACGTCCAGCTCCAACCGCGGTCTCCGCATACCGACCGATGACGACCACGATGGCCTCGTGGACGAGGATTTCCCCGACGACCTGGACGGCGACGGAAACATCTGCCTGATGCGCATCAAGGATCCCTTCGGCCGCCTCAAGACCGACCCCGAGGACGCCCGGCTCATGATTCCCGTCAAGCCCGGTGAGAAGGGCGAATGGACGATCCTCGGCGAGGAGGGGATCGATAACGACGGCGACGGCCAGATCAACGAGGACGGCGAAGGCTATGTGGACACCAACCGGAACTGGGGATTCGACTGGGCTCCCCGCTACGTGGAGGGCGGCTCCGGCGAATATCCTTTCTCAGGGACGGGGATTAGGGGACTGGCCCGGTGGATCGCGGCCAAGACCAATATCTGTATCGGCTGGTCCTTTCACAATATGGGAGGCATGGTCCTCCGCGGACCCAGCCGGAAAGGGCTCGGGGAGTATCCCCAGCAGGACATCGCGGTCTATGATTACCTCGGCAAACAGGCCGAACGGATCATCCCCGGCTACCGCTATCTGATCTCGTGGAAAGACCTCTATACGACCTATGGTGACTCCGTCGAGTGGTTGAGCTCAAGCCTTGGGGTCTATGCCTACTGCGCCGAGGTCTTCCAGATGCAGACAGAAACCTTCCGGGGCGTTGCAGAGAAACCCGAAGGCGGTTCGCCCGCCGAAGAGGGGATGATGGCCATGCTTTCGGGCGGAATCACAGACCGGGAGCGGATCAAGTTCAGCGACAACCTGGCCCAGGGAGAGCTGTATAAGCCCTGGAAAGCATTCAAACACCCGACCTATGGAGATATCGAAATCGGCGGCTGGGTCAAGATGAGCTCCCGGCTGTCGGCGTCCTTCATGATCAAAGACCTGGTCCACCGGAACGCCATGAACTTGATCTTCTCGGCCAAGCATGTGCCCGAAGTCGGACTGGAGGTGACCGAAGTCAAACCGGTCGGAAAGAACCTCTACCGTATCCGGACCCGGCTCACTAATTCGAAAGCCATCCCGACCATGAGCTTCCTTGCCCAGAAGACCAATCTCTATCCGAAGGATATGCTCAAAGTTACGGGGATGGCTTTCAAGGTGGTGGCCGGCGGATTGTTGACCGACCCTTACCGCGATCAGGTCGCCTACAAAAAATACCGGCCCGAAGTCCAATTCCTTGTCGTGCCCGGCTTCGGCAAGATCGAGCACCAGTTCCTGGTGGAGGGGAAGGGCGAGATCAGTGTGAAGTATGAGTCTCAGCACGCTGGGAAATTAGCGAAGACGGCCGTCCTCAAATAAGATTCTGACTGGAGGTCATCATGATACCGTCTCGGGCTTCTCGAGTGATACCGGCGGTCGTCTTTCTTATCTTATTGGCCGGCCTGAGGCCCCTGCTCGGCCAGCAGGCTACGGTCAAGGAAGAACGGGTCACTTTCAAGACTTATCCTTTTTCAGATCCTGATCCGGCGCCGCTCATCGGCCCCATCTATCCTTATTTCCGTTTCCACGGCTACAGCCTTGAAGGCCGTCCTCAAGATTGGAGGATGGTCCGGCTGGAGAACCCCTATGTCAAGGTTCTCGTCGCGCCCGAAATCGGCGGCAAGGTTTGGGGGGCCGTCGAAAAATCGACGAACAGGGAGTTCATCTACTGGAACCCGGTCGTGAAGTTCCGGGAGATCGCCATGCGCGGCCCCTGGACATCGGGCGGCATCGAACTCAACTTCGGGACGATCGGCCACGCCCCGACCACGGCAACACCGGTGGATTATGTCATCCAGGAGAATGGCGACGGGAGCGTGAGCTGCATCGTCGGCGCCATCGACCTTCCCTCCCGGACTGTCTGGCGGGTGAACGTGCGCCTCCCGAAGGATGCCGCCTACCTTGAAACCGAATGTTTCTGGTGGAACCCGACGTCCCTCCACGATTCTCTCTACAACTGGTTGACCTCGGCCCAGGACGTCGGCAATGACCTGAAGTACTATTATCCGGGCACGCAGTACATCGGCCATGGCGGCGACGCCCATCCCTGGCCGGTCGTCGAGAACGGCCGCGACGCTTCGTACTACCGGAACAACAATTTCGGCGGCAGCAAGTCCTACCATATTCTTGGAGAATACAACGAATACTTCGGCGGCTATTACGAGAAATCCGGGTTCGGCTATGGGCACTGGGCCCTCTACGACGAAAAGCCCGGGATGAAACTCTGGGTCTGGTCGCTGGCCCGTGACGGCGGGATCTGGGAGGACCTGCTGACCGACCTACCCAAAAAGCAGTACACCGAGCCCCAGACGGGGCTTCTATACAACCAAGCCGGGAGCGACAGCGGCCGGACGCCTTTTAAGCACATCTATTTTCCGCCCCAGTCCGTCATGCGCTGGCGGGAGATCTGGTTCCCGGTGAAGGACATCGGCGGGCTGGTGGCGGCCTCGCCCCACGCGGCTCTCAATGTGGAGAGCGCCAAGGGCACAGTCAAGGTCGGCCTTTGCCCGCTCCGGCCAATCGACGACAACCTCGTCATCACTCTGGCCGGCGAAACGATTTTCAGTAAACGGCTGACGCTCAAGCCCATGGAGACATTTATTCAGACGGTCGAGGTTGGCGAGAAGAAGGGTGAGGTCGCCGTAGCACTCGGCCGAGAGAAGCTCAGATGGACGAGCAGGGACAAGGAGAGGAACACGCTCAGCCGGCCTGTTGTCGCCCCCAAGGATTTCAACTGGACTTCAGCCGAAGGCCTGTTCGTTGCCGGCGAGGAACTGGCTCGACAGCGGAGCTACGGCGAAGCCCAAGCCAAATTCCTGGCCTGCCTCGAGAAAGAGCCGGGCCATGTCAGAGCCCTCACCCGGGTAGCCGAGATCCATTTAAGGCGCACTGAATACCTCAAGGCGCTCGACCATGCCAGGAAAGCCCTGGCCATCGACGCCTATAACGCCGGTGCCAACTTCGTCTACGGCACGATCAACCGTCAACTCGGCCGTTATGCCGACGCTAAGGACGGGTTCGGCTGGGCCGCCCGCTCGCTGGAGTTCCGGTCGGCGGCTTACGAGCAGCTGGCCGAAGTGAACGTCATCGAAAAAAACCTGGAAAGGGCGGCGGACTATGCCCGGCGTTCGCTGGACTATAACACTTACAACCTAAACTCCCGCGAGCTTCAGGCGATCCTCTGGCGATTGGCAGATGACCGGAAAGCCGCGGCCGCTTCCCTCGACGGTATCCTCCAAATAGATCCCCTCAGCCATTTCAGCCGGTTTGAACGTTTCCTCCTCGATTCGAGCGACGCCAGCCGCACAGCTTTCACTTCTCTTATCCGCGGCGAGCTTCCCCACGAAACTTACCTTGAGCTGGCCGTGTTCTATTTCGACCTCGGACTGACCGAGGAAGCGGCAAAAGTCTTGGGGCTGGCGCCGTCTCATCCAGTGGTCGATTATTGGCTGGCCTATCTGTTGCGAGAAAAGGATGGGGCCGAGAGCCGACAGTATCTTCAAGAGGCCGAAGCCGCTTCTCCTCAGCTCGTCTTCCCTCATCGGCGTGAGGATATCCCCGTTCTCCGCTGGGCGGCGGCCAAGGCGGCCAGCTGGAAGACATCCTACTATCTTGGCTTGGTGCTCTGGAATACCGGGATGATTGAGGAGGCCAAGGGCCTTTTCAAAGGCCTGGCCGATGGCCCGGATTGGGCGCCTTTTTACTTGACCAGGGCGCGATTTTTGGAGAACGAGAGCGATCGAGAGAGGGCCCTGGCCGATATCCAGAGGGCCGTCAGCCTGGATAAGGAGAACTGGCGGGCCTGGCGCGCTCAGACCGGATTTTTTGAGAAGAGCGGGGATTATGAACGCGCACTCCAGAGCGCCCAGGCCATTTATAAGCAGAAGCCGGAGAAGCCCGCGCTGGCCATGGACTATGCCAAGGCACTCCTTTACAGCGGGAAGGGTGAGGATTGCCTTAGGGCGCTCGAGCGGACGAACGTCCTTCCCTATGAAGGAGCCTGGGAAGGCCGCGACCTTTTCAGGCAGGCCCATCTCCTGTCGGCCGCGCTGAGCCTCAAAAATAAGAAATACAAAGCGGCCGTAGTTTCGGCCGAAAAAGCCAAACTCTGGCCGGAACACCTGGGAGTTGGAAAGCCATTCGATGTTGAAGAACGGCCGGAGAACTTCATCCTGGCGGCTGCAGCGGAAAAAATGGGAGACTCGGAAAAGGCGCACAAACTCTACGCTTCCGTCTGTGCCGATACAGATAGATTCCGGACGAGCTGGGATTCCGTCAACCTGCTCGGAGCCATAGCGCTTAAAAAAATTGGGAAGGAGGAAGATGCCGTCCGGCTTTTCGCCGATTGGCGGACCGCCCGCGGCGATGAGAACCCTGTCTTCGCCTGGGCCTCGGCAAAATATTACGGGGACGAAGCTAGGGCGCGCGCTGTCTTAGGCCGGATGAAAAGTGCTACCGGCGGGGCGACCTGGGACCTAGGAACCGGCGATCGGTATTTCCCTCTGATCCTCAAGATCGTTGAGGCGTTTCCTCAGAAATGACAAGTCGAGCTCTTCTTCGGGCCATCATCGACCGGCGGCCGGCGCCGCGCTGCGGCTTCTGGATAGGGAATCCGTATCCCGACACCTGGCCGATCCTGCACCGGTATTTCGGCACAAAGACCGAGGAGGAGCTGCGGCGGAAGCTGGGGGACGACTTCCGCTGGATATCGCCCCAGTTTCTGGAGTCGACCTACAAACATCCTCAGGACCGGAAGCTCTTCGACATGAGGGGAGACAAGAAATCCCACGGCCAGGCCGGACCTTTGGCCGATTGTGAGACGGTCGCCGACGTCGAAAGATTTCACTGGCCGGAGCTCGAATACCTCGATTTCTGCGAGACCATCGCCCAGCTTCGCGTGGCCGGCGACTTCTACCGGGCCAGCGGGTTCTGGTGTCCGTTCTTCCATGATGTCATGGACCTCTTCGGGATGGAGCAGTATATGGTCAAAATGTACACGCACCCCGACGTCGTACATGCCGTGACTGAGCGTGTCGGCCGCGCCTACCTCGAGGCGAATGACCTGTTCTATGAGCGCGCCGGGGACATGATCGACGGCTTCTTCTTCGGCAACGATTTCGGCACCCAGCTCGACCTTCTCCTCAGCCCGGCCCTCTTCGATGAGTTCGTCCTGCCCTGGTTTCGCGAATTTACGAAGCAGGGGCACGCCCACGGATATCAGGTCATCCTTCATTCCTGCGGATCGATCTATCGGGTCATCGACCGGCTAGTCAAAGCGGGTGTCAACTGCCTCCATCCCCTTCAGGCCAAGGCCAAGAACATGGAGGCAGAAAGGCTGGCCCGTGAGTTCGGCGGGAAGATCGCCTTTATGGGAGGGATCGACACCCAGCGCGTGCTCAACCTCGGGACTCCGGCTCAAGTGAAGGACGAAGTGCGACGGGTTAAGGAGCTGCTGGGGCCTCATCTCATCGTCAGCCCGAGCCACGAGGCCATTCTCCCCGATGTCCCGCCGCAGAACGTGGCCGCCATGGCCGAGGCCGCCCTGGAGTGAAAACCAGGTTTGGCAACTCTGAACAGAGGTGATGTTAATGAAAGCTAGAACCAGGTCCATAGACCTGATTATATCTGCCGTTTTCTCCCTCGGTTTAATCGCAGATATCCCCGCTCAGCTGAATCCAACGGGTGCGCCGCCGAATGCGCCGGCGCAGGTCAAGGTCAATGGGACCGCCCTTGAAATGGTCTACCACGGCCGGACGATCTTCAGCGGCCGGATCGAGAATGCCGCCGACCTGGATCGCTTGGCCACGAATGATTTCAAGGTCGGTGATGCCGTCCATCAGGTCGTCGCCTTTAACGCCAAGACATGGGACAAGCCGGTGGTTCTCGCCGGGCTCGTCAGCGGGAGCGAGGAATCCTTTCCCTGCGAGTCGGACCGGGATCCGCGCTCGCCGGCCATCGTCAGGCACAGCTCCGGGCTGAGCCAGAGCCTCCTCAACCAGGCCGTCTATGACCGGAAGTGGGACTGGGTGCTGTCGGTGGATGATCAGCCGCGCACGCGGACCACAGTCAGGCCGGAACGGACTTCGATCGCCGGCCACGACTTCTCCATGCGGGCCCAAGGGTACGAGATCATCCTCCGTTTCCGGCCGCGCTTCTATCAAACCCACCGCGGACTCAAGCATTTCGAACCGTGGACTTACAGGGTTTGGGACAAGCCCATTGTCGGCTGGTGCTCCTGGTTCGCCTTTTTCGACAAGATCACTGAGCAGGATATGCTCCGGACAGCCGATGTCCTGGCCGAAGTCCTCGCCCCCTACGGCTACGAATACGTCCAGATGGACGACGGCTACCAGCGCGGCCTGGGACTTCCCGAGCTCTGGCTTGAGTCCAACGAAAAGTTCCCCCACGGTCTGGACTATCTTGCCTCATACATCAAGCGGAAGGGGATGAAGCCAGGCATCTGGACCAACGCCACTTTCTCTCAGACCGAGTTCGCCGAGAAGCACAAAGACTGGTTCGTGCTGGATGGAGAGGGGAGGGTGGCCAAAGGGAACTGGATCCGCCACATCCTGGACGCCACCGTGCCGGCAGCGCTCGACGGCGTCGTCAAGCCGATCTACCGCGGCCTCCGCGATGACGGGTTCGAATACTTCAAGGTCGATGCCCTCCGCCACCTGCGCTACGAAGGGTATAATACTTTCAGCGATTATTTTAGGAAGAAGCGCCTTGATGTTACGACCGCCTATCGCAAGTACATCCAGGTGATCCGCGACGTGATCGGCCGGGATTATTTCATGCTCGGCTGCTGGGGGGTCAGGCCCGAACTCGTGGGCCTCATCGACGGCTGCCGACTGGGCACGGACGGTTTCTCGTTCGCCGGTCTGTCCCAGTACAATTCCTTCAACAACGTCGTCTGGCGGAACGATCCCGATCATATCGAGCTTTCCGAGACCCAAGCCTACAGGTCGACCATGGTGACGTCTCTCACCGGATCGCTCCTGCTGCTCACGGACAAGCCGGAGGTGTACCGGACGCCGATCGTCGAGCCGGCCAAGAGGTCGGCGCCCGTCCTGTTCACGCTGCCCGGCCAGATCTTCGACGTCGACCCGTCGCGCTCCCAGAACCTCTGGCGGGTCGATACCGAAGTCAGCGGCAAAGAGCCCAAGGTCTTCGACGCCGGACTCGTGCCGGGATGCCACCTCTATCTTCTCGAGGTCAACCGTCCCTTCGAGGATTGGATGGTCTTGGGCCGGACGGGCGGTGAGAATACCGCGATCAAGTTCGAAGACCTGGGCCTGGATAAAATGCGCGAGTACTTCGTCTTTGAATTCTGGAGCAAGGAACTCCTCGGCGCGTTCAGCGGAGTCTTCCCGCCGGGAGAAGTCGACCCGAAATTCAACTGCCAGGTCTTCTGCATCCGGGAACGTCAAGCTCATCCCCAAGTCCTGGCGACGAACCGCCATATCACTGGCGGAGGAGTCGACCTTATTGATGTCATATGGGAAGGCAGCCGGCTGTCTGGGAAGAGCCGGGTCGTCGCAGACGATGTCTATGAACTGTGGATTTCCATCCCGCCAGGTTATGTCTTTGATCGCGCCGAATCCAGCGGCGCCGCCCTCCTCAAGACCCAGCATGATGGAACGGTTCTGGTCATCAGCCTGAAGTCCGATCAAAGCCGGGAAATCGCCTGGACAGTGAGTTTCCGGAGGTGACCGGCCGGGTGGACAAATCCATCGCCGCGGGCTCAAGCCTGCGTCTTTATGCGACAAAGGAGGCTGACCGTGACTATCCGAAAGTTCAGTCGGGTTGCCTTGATTCTTCTCCTCGGGACGCTTTCGTTCATCGGGTGGACCTCACCTCGTCCGCCCACTCCGACAAAGGGGCTGTCAAAGGAAGCGGTCCTGAAAATCCGTTCTTCGACCGAGGCCGTCCTAAGAACATGGCAGATTCCAGGGGCATCGGTGGGTTTCGTCAAGGACGGAGAGGTTGTGTTCCTGGAGGGATTCGGCAAGCGCGACCTTGAAAAAGGGCTCCCCGTAACCCCCCGGACGCGCTTCATCCTCGGCTCGACCACCAAGGCCTTCACCGCACTGGCCGTCGGCCTCCTGGCCGGCGAAAACAAGATTGATTGGGACAAAGCTTTGGCCACCTACCTCCCCGAATTCCGTCTCCAGGACGAGTATGCTTCACTCCACGCGACCGCAAGAGACCTGGCAGCTCACCGCACAGGGCTTCCCCGGCACGACCTCGTCTGGCTCAACTCGCCCCTGGACATCGCGGATATGGTCCGCGGCTTGCGCCACCTTGAGCCGAGCCGGGAGCTTCGAGCCGCCTTCCAGTACAACAACCTGATGTACATTACGCTCGGCTATCTGGTCGAAAAAACGGCCGGGATTCCCTGGGATGATTTCATCCGGGAAAAGATCTTCAAACCCCTGGGTATGAACGACAGCGGCTGCACGATCCCTGAGTACACGGCCGCTCCCGAGTACGCTCTATCCTACGTCCGACAAGGCGAGAAACAAGCCGCCAAATCCCTGCCCCAACCGGCCGACAAGCTGATGTACGGGGCCCGAGCTTCGGGCTCGATCAACACGACGGCCCAGGACATGTGCCGGTGGATGATCGTTCAACTCCAGGACGGCCAGATCGAAGGCCGACCGGTTTTTCCATCCGGCCGCATCCGCGAAACGCAGGTTCCTCAGATGCCGATCCCCTGGTCCCCGGCCGCTAACCCTGAGGTCCTCTTTCCTTCCTACGCATTGGGCTGGATGACCGATGTCTACCGGGGGCATTATCGTGTCCATCACGGCGGGTCCACACTAGAGTTCAACTCCTATGTCACGCTTTTTCCCCAGGCTAAGACCGGTGTTGTTGTCCTGATCAACTCCAGTTCTCCGGCCAGCACGATACTTGCGAACGTCCTCTCCGACCTGGTCTTGGGACTTACGCCCATCGACTGGAGCCAAAGGGTCGAAGAGCGGATCAAAGCGGGGCAGAAAGACGAGCCGCAGGAGAAGCGGATTGAAGGAACAGCCCCGGCTCATCGGCTGGAGGAGTATGCGGGCGCTTATGTCCACCCCGCATACGGAGAAATCCGGGTGGAAGTCGCGGCCGGCCGGCTCACCGCGGTCACTCATGGATTCCGCTGGCCGCTCGAACACTGGCACTACGAATCGTTTGTCATAGCCGAAGGGGATTTCCAGGGACAAAAGCTGACCTTCCTGACGAACTCGAAAGGCGAGGTCGCTGAGGTCGCCTGCGGCTTCGAGCCCGCGGTTAAGGATATCATCTTCAAGCGGCGCAACGGCGCCTAAACTCGTTTTCTTATTTTGAAAGGAGGAGGTCGATGAAAAAAATAGGATGGCTCCGGCCGACCCGTGAATGGCGTCCGGCTCTGCTGGTTTTTCTGGTCATCTTTGGCATCGCTCTGGCCGCTTGCGCGTCAAAAAAGGTCGCTCCGGCAAGCCCACGTTTTGAAATCTCGATCCCGGGTTCGGCCAACGACCAGCCGCTCACCGGACGAGTCTTCGTCATGATCTCCCGGCGGGACAACCCGGAGCCGCGGCTTCAAGTCGGGTCCTGGGGACAGACGACACCCTTCTTCGGCGCCGACGTTGAACGGCTCAACCCCGGGACTGCGGCTATCATCGACGGAGATACCCTGGGGTATCCGGTCAAGAGCCTCAAAGATATCCCCGCAGGCGACTATTTTGTCCAGGCGCTTTTTAATGTTTACACGGAATTCAAACGCTCCGACGGCCACACCATCCGGACTCACATGGACCAGTGGGAGGGACAGCAGTTCAACCGCTCTCCCGGCAATTTTTACTGTGAAACGCAAATGGCCCATCTTGACACAGGCCTGGGCTATACGATCCAGCTGAGCCTCGACAAGGTCATCCCGCCCGTCGAGGTGCCGCCGGACACGGAGTGGGTCAAGAGAGTCAAGATCCAGAGCCGGTTGCTTTCCGAGTTCTGGGGCCACCCCATCTATCTCGGGGCGACAATCCTTCTTCCAAGGGGGTATGAAGTCCATCCCGATTCTTATTACCCCGTGATCTATGTCCAGGGGCATTTCGGCCTTAATGCGCCGTTCGGCTTCGCCGCCGAGCCGACTCCAATGACAGAAGAGATGCGCCGGCGGCAGCGGCTGACGGGCCTCGAGCCAGGCTACGACTTTTTCCAGGCTTGGAATTCCGACGATTTTCCCAAGATGATCGCTGTCACCTTCCAGCACCCGACGCCCTATTTCGACGATTCCTACGCCGTCAATTCGGCTAACAACGGCCCTTATGGCGATGCCATCATGACGGAGCTCATCCCGTATCTCGAGAAGAACTTCCGCATCCTGGCCAAACCCTACGCCAGGGTCCTGACCGGCGGCTCGACCGGCGGCTGGGAATCCCTAGCGCTGCAGGTTTATCACCCGGAATTCTTTGGCGGCACCTGGACGTTCTACCCCGACCCGATCGACTTCAGGGCCTATTGCCTTTCGAACATCTACGAAGATGACAATGCATTCGGGGTGCCTGGGAGAGAGTGGCTCATCCCTGAACGCTACTTCCGGCGCGACCCCAGCGGCCAGCCCGAAGTTTCCATGCGCCAGCTCAGTCAGATGGAGGAAGTGCTGGGGAGCCGTGGCCGGTCCTGTCAGCAGCTCGAGATCTGGGAGGCGGTGTATGGTCCGGTGGGGGAGGACGGCTATCCCAAGCCCCTCTGGGACAAGATGACCGGCCAGATCGACCGCGAGGTCGCCATATACATGCGCGACAACGGCTATGACCTCCGTCACTACATCGAGACCAACTGGCCGAAGATCGGGCCGCAGCTCGTCGGCAAGCTGCATATCTACTGCGGGGACATGGACGACTACTACCTCAACCTGGCCGTCTACATGCTCGAGGATTTCCTGAAGAACACCACAAACCCCTATTATGCGGGCTCATTCGAGTACGGCCGGCCCATGAAGGGACACGGCTGGCATCCCATGACCAACGCCGAGATGGTCCGGATGATGGCCGCGGAGATCGCCAAGAACGCGCCAACTTGATTATTTTTTCCGGACGGCGCGGTTCTCCAGGGACTTGAATTCCTTCCCGTCGGGCCCGATCATATACATCTCATAGCTGAACTCGTCGGGGCTGATCATTTTGGTGATGCCCTTGACCTTCATGGTCCCGCCCGTCATCGGGTCGGGCCAGAGCCCCGTTTCGGCCGTCGTCTTGGAAACCTCATCGCGCGTCCCTTCTAACAGGAAAAAAGCGGTACTGGAGTTGTCGATCCAGAAGCTGATGTATTTCTTTTTTATGTTGTCGTAGCCGATGATCTGGACTCCTTCGAACGGCTGGTTGTGTTATTATCAAGCTTGTGATAGTTAGATTATAAGGAGAGAAGAATGAGAGCTAAAAACCTATTGGTGCTTCTGGTCGCAGGCATTTTCGTCTTTGCCGTCAGCTGCAAGAAGAAAGCGGAGGAACCGGCAGCGGAAACGGGCAAGATCAAAGCCCAGATGGAGACCGTCGAGAAGGCTGAGTCCGAAGAAAGCGAGGCCGAGGAGCAGGGAGAAAAAGAAGAGGGAGCCGAGGTGCAAGAGGCCAAAGTGGACCTCAGCGCTTTGCCGGAAGCTGTCCTGTCGGCGTTCAAGACGGCCTATCCCGATGCGGTGATCAAGGGGGCCTCCCAGGAAACGGAAAAGGGCGTTGCCTATTATGAGGTCGAAAGCGTCGAGGGTACCCTCCTCCGCGATCTTCTCTATGCCGCGGACGGCAAAGTGGTAGAAATCGAAGAAAGCATGGCCACAACGGACATGCCAGCTTCGGTTCAGGAGACTCTGGCCAGGGAATATCCCGAAGCCAAAGTCCTCAAATCCGAGAGGTTGACCAAGGGCGACATCGTACAATATGAAATGCAGCTCCAGGTCGGGGAGAAAACGGTCGAGTTGACAATCGACCCGACCGGGAAAATCGTGGAAAAACCAGGGGAATAGGCCAAGGGCGGAAAAAAGTCAGTCCCGAATTCCGATCAAAACCGGAGTGCCGCCGGCCAGGTCTTTCTTTTTCACCCAACATAATGTAGAAAGAAAGAGGTTGAGAATTGTAAGGGGAAAGGCGTTATGACCAGGCGGGAACGGGTGCTCTGCGCTATCAGCCATCGGGAGCCGGACAAGGTGCCGATCGACCTCGGCGCCATGCGCTCGACAGGGATCACCGCCGTCGCCTACGGAAACCTCAAGAGATACCTGGGCCTCGCGGCCGGATCCACCGACGTATATGATGTCGTCCAGCAGCTCGCCCAGCCCGAGGACCCGATCCTCGACTACTTCGAGGCCGACGTGATCGATCTCGGCAGGGCCTTCCTGACAGCGGACTCAGACTGGAAGGATTTCACGCTCCCCGATGGTTCGGCGGCGAAAATCCCCGCCTATGTGAACTTCGAGCCGGACGGCTCGGGCGGCTGGCTGGTCCGGAGTGCCGACGGGACGACGATCGGCGCCATGCCCAAGGGCGCCTACTACCTCAGCCAGGCGCACTTTCCGCTTTTAGAATGGGACGAACGGGACCTGTCGGTTCTGGACAAGCTTCCTGACCTGATGGCCCGGGTGACCTGGGCCGCCTTGCCCACGGCCCCCTGGCACAAGCCCCTGACCAAAGAGCATCTTGCGGACATCCGGCGACTGGCCAAACGGCTTTCCGAGACCACCGATTTCGCCATCATGGCGGGCTTCGGCGGAAACCTCCTCGAATGGGGTCAATACCTATGCAGGAATGATCAGTTCCTAGTTGACCTGGTGGAAAGTCCTAGGAAGGCCGAAGCGCTGCTCGACCGGCTCACCGAAATACACATCGCGAACCTGGAGAAGCTCCTGGACGCCGTCGAGGGCTATGTCCAGATCATCCAGATGGGAGATGACCTCGGGACCCAGCTCGCGCTCCAGATATCACCGCAGATGTACCGCCGGTTCTTCAAGCCGAGGCAGAAAATGATCTATGAGAAGGTGCGCAAACGGTCCGGCCTCCATCTCCTCTTCCATTCCTGCGGCGCCATCGCCCCGCTTCTACCCGACCTCATCGAGATCGGCGTCGAGATCATCAACCCCGTCCAGACGAGCGCCCGGGGAATGGAGCCGGAGACGCTGAAGCGAGAGTTCGGGAAAGACCTCACCTTCTGGGGCGGAGGGTGTGACACCCAGAGGGTGCTGCCGCTCGGAACGGAGCGGGAGATCGACGAGCACGTCCGGAGGCGCATAGAAACCTTGGCCCCGGGCGGGGGCTTTGTCTTTACCCAGGTTCACAACATCATGCCCAACGTCCCTCCGCAGAACATCGTGGCCATGATCGAGGCGGCCAAAACCTACCGGACGCGATACAATTCCCTCTCCCCAGGTGGGAGAGGATAAAGGAGAGGGGGATGAATAAAAAACGGGCTCTCATCATTCTTGTCAAAATCTTCAGCCCCGTCTTGATAGTGGCCGCGCTGGTCCTATCTGGGCTGTGGCCTTTGGCGTCAGCCGGCGTCAAGGAGTTCTCCTCCCAGTTATTCCCCGAGCCCGGAATTTCGTTCGCACCGCCGCATTATATCTGTTACCGCGCCCCGCAGCCGTTGACGGTCGACGGCAAGCTGGACGACCCGGTCTGGAAAAAGGCTGCTTGGACCGGACTCTTCGCGGATATCGAGGGCTCGCTTAAGCCCAAGCCGCGGTTCAAAACCCGCGCCAAGATGCTGTGGGATGATGAATATTTCTATATCGGGGCCGAGCTTGAGGAAACGGATATCTGGGCGACGCTCACCCAGCGCGATTCGATCATTTTCTATGACAACGATTTTGAGGTCTTCATCGATCCTTCCGGCAGCACACATCTCTACTACGAGCTCGAGCTGAACGCCCTCGGTACGCCGTGGGATCTTCTCCTGGTCAAGCCCTACCGCGACGGAGGCCCCGCCGTCCACGCCTGGAATATCCAGGGTTTGAAGGCGAAGGTCTTCGGCGACGGCACGGTCAATCAGCCGGGAGATAAAGACAAGAGCTGGAGCGTCGAAATCGCCCTGCCGTGGAAGGTCCTGAAAGAGTGCGCCCCGGGGAAAAAGCCACCCTTGGCCGGAGACCAGTGGCGGGTGAACTTCTCCCGGGTCGAGTATCGCGTCGAGGTCAAGGACGGCCTGTATTCTAAGGTCGCAGATCCCGCGACCGGAAAGCCCCTGCCCGAGGACAATTGGGTTTGGGCGCCCACCGGACTGATCAACATTCACTATCCCGAAATGTGGGGTTATGTCCAGTTTGCAGACGGCGTGATAGGAGAAAGGAAGGACACTTTCATCTCCCGGCCGGAAGAAGAGGCCAAGTGGGCCCTTCGACACGTTTACTACAAACAGAAGACCCACTTTCAGAACTACGGCGCATATGCCGACAGTCTAATAGAGCTTGGCCTGGGAGAGATCAAGGTCAAAGGCTACAGCTGGCCGCCACAGATCAGGACCACCTGGAATCAGTGGGAAGCTCTGCTCGAAAGCGAGGACGGCAAAGAGCGGTTCCGGATCACCCACGACGGCTGGGTCGGCAGAAATTAAAAGCCCAGCACCAGGCGAGCCCCGGCCGTCTCTGGGAGAGCCAGCACATACTTTTTGTCCAATGCCATCCCTTCAAGCTCTTGCGTCTTAGCCGGCTCCTCGCTCGTGGCGAGGGTGACCTTCTTGGGCATTTTGATCCCCCTGAAATGGAGGACGACTCGCCTCGGCAGGGGGCCGGACCATTCGAAGGCGATCTCATTCTTTCCTTGATCGCACCTGAATTCTGTGACTCCCTCGTCCTCGTAGAGATTATAGCTCGATCGTCCGTGTGGCCAGACCTCGATGATGAGCGGGTCCACGCGCTCTTCCGGGATCCGCCAGGCGCGCTGCATCCGGGGAATAATGGCGCCGCCACGGACATAGAGGGGAAGCACATCGAGTGGGACTTGGAGGAGGAGATTCTTAGCACCCTCTAAGGCGTCTCCTGTCCAGTAGTCAAACCAGGTTCCCTCGGGCAGATAGACCGCATGCTTTCCTCCAGCCTCTATGACGGGGGCGACCAGAAGCAAGGGCCCGAGCATATATTCGAAATCTTTATCGTGGACATTCGGGTCATCGGGAAAGACAAGAGGCAGCGCCCGGATGACGGGAAGCCCCTTCAGGCCGGCTTCGAAAGCCGTGCTATAGATATAGGGGAAAAGTTCGTACCTCAGGAGTGTGTATTTCCGAACGACGGAGACCGCCTCCTCGCCGAAAGTCCACGGTTCGCGGGGGCTGTCGCCGTGCATCCGGCTGTGGGAGCAGAATAGGCCGAACTGAGCCCAGCGTACATAAAGCTCAGGTGAGGGCATCCCCCGATA